>CEUI01014464.1_pt1 | contig 19364 bp, 2 predicted proteins | sample 531411 | NCBI WGS metagenome assembly CEUI01 (sample SAMEA2622841, study PRJEB7988) | marine metagenome | isolation source: saline water (ENVO:00002010), including
CCAAGTCAAGCTCTTGCTGCTTGAGCATTCGCTTGGTTTCTTTTTGAATTAATTCTTCTCTCCCTAATTTGTCTACCGCCAATTGGATGCTTTTTTCGAACATGTCTTTGCACCCAGAATGTTTTTCTTCTGAGCGGTGCTCATGCTCTTCTATATCGCAAGGTAAAAGAGCATCGTCAACCATGTTAGCAACAAAGTCTTCAATTTCTTTTTCTGATTTAAATATTATTTTATTTTTATTTAAATCTGCCATACCTTTTCCCTTTTTCCTTCATTAAAATTATATTTTTAATATCGCATAATGTATAAATTTATTTAAGCTGTGTCCGTCTTTGGCGCGCCCAGTTTTTTATTAAGTTCTGCTGCTAGCCTATCTCCGTCTCCCTTGGCAATAACAATTGATTCTCCTAATGCTGTTATTGTTTCACGGTCTTTGCCATTAAGCGGGGTATGTATTGAGCCAGCATGTGTTACTTTTATTTCAGCCACGTTTACATTTACGTCTGTCTTTTGTTCTACCTTTTGAACGTCTGCAACTTGCTGCGTCTGCCCATCTTTGCCAACATTGACCTGAACTGGATTCCCATCCTTATCGTGTCCAGTTGCTACCGTCTTTGTTGTCACATCCCCCTGAGGAGCCTTACTTGCAACTTCTTGCTGTCCTTGCTTCATGCCCTCTACGATGGCTTGTCTTATAGCCTCGTTGAATTTCGGGTCAGCTTGGAATTGCTGCATTTTAGCTCCCTGTACTTGAGCCATTTGACGCGCCACTTGAGGCGTCATGTTTAATTGTTTTCCTGCTCTGCGGCGATTCTCATACTCTATAAGCATCTGCCTTCTCTTCTCGAAATTCTTGAACTCTTGGTCGTTTTGAGTTGATTTTATAGCGGCTTTAACGGTTTCAGCCTGTTTTCTTCTGTCTAACGTGCGCGGGTCATATCTTACGTCATCTCGTTTTTGTTGCGCCGCCCTAGCTTGGTCAAAAGCGCTTAATCCTACTTTTTGTCCAGCTCGATTTCTTTGAGCTAGAGCAATTCTTTGGTCTGACAACATCGCCCCTTGTTGATTGGTGGCCGCCATGTATTGACTGCCCAAAGAATTGGGGTCATGGTAATCTGCGCTTCTAAGAGCTCTTTGGTTTTCTGCGGCTACCGCTTCTCTTTGTTTTCTTTGCTGGAATGCTATGTTACCTTTTGACGCATCAATTGGACCCAGAGCTTCTGCTCTTGATTGTAAATCTCTTATTTGTCTTCTCTTTCCAAGCTGTTCTTCTCTAGTTAAACCGCCCGCTCCCAACTCAGATTCGATTTGACCTGCTTGAGCTAATAATTGTTGCCTCTTTTTAGCCATTCCCTCCTTGGTTCCTATGCCGCCCATTTGGTCGAGTAAGCCCATTCTTTGTTGCTGTGAGCTGGCTATTTTTCCTGCCCTCGCTGTAAATTCAAGGCCGTACATTTTTGCCATTCTGTTTTTGGTGGACATTTTGGTTATTTCTTGCTGCTGGATAGCGGCTTTACCTTGAGCGCCAGAGAGCTTGGCTTGATACTCGGCAATTTGCTCTTCTTCCATCTCGATGCGTCTAGCTTTAACCTGTTCTGCGGTGGCATTAGCAAATTGCGGAAACTTCTCTGTTACCGCGCTCCTAAACGCCCCACCCTCTGCGAATTCGCTAATATCGGCTTCTTTGATAAAACCCAGATGTCCTTGCGAGGATTTTATCATTCCTTGGAAGTGCTTCACATCTGCTAAATGCCCTGCGGATAAATTTTGTTTGGCTGCTAGTATTTGGTCGTCGGTAGTGATGCCAGCGGCTTGTGCTAAGGCTGCAAAACGTTTTTGACCCTCTTTTGATTTGGCTGCCATGGCCCTACTCTTGTCGGTTCCTCCGGCGTCTGGGTTCAGTTGGGAAAATGCTATCGCTTCTCGTATACCAGAGGATGTGCTAATGTCGCTAAATTGGGCTGACGACAATCCCGCTCTATCTACAAGGCTTCGAATATCTTGACCCAACATTCCCTTTCCGAATCTTGTCGCTGCGGAGGGCTCTTGACTTTTAATAAACTCTGCGAATTCTCCAGCTTGCTCCTCCTTGCCGCCGCTTTCAACTCGCTTGTCTACCATTTTTTTGAATTCCAAGGCCATGTTTGATAAATCAGCTAAAGCTTTTTGTCTAGACTGATTGTATTTATCGGCTTCGGCAAATTCTGCTTGCTCTGCGTGGGTCATTGAGGTCATTCCCGTCGCGGCAAGCTGTCTTCCAATTCCGGCTTGTTGTCTGAGCCCAACCTGTGCCCTTATTTTTGCTTCTTCTTTCAATGCGTGTTGTCCGGAATAAGCGAAATCATCCAGACCCATTTCCTTATGCTTTTTTTGGTCAGCTCTAAATTTTTCTCTTGCGGATTGAATTTTCGCTATCTCTTCAAGGGTTGCGCCAGAGCCCCCAGCGAATTCAAGTATGTCTTTTTCTATTGTACCTCCTTTCGCTATTAAGCCTTCCTTTAGCTTTTGCTGACTCATCATTTTCATGACTAACCCCGCTTCTGATTGAGTCAGTTGTTGAGATTGTTTTTGGCGCACAATATCACCAAAAGCTTTTTCAGTTTCTTCTCCGCTAAGTTTTCCTGATAAAATTGACTTTGCTGCTCGGCCGGTTCCAAGTTGGTCCTGCAATAATTTTCTTGCGTCTTTAGCTCTGGTTCTGCCGTAAGACTGCAAACTGGCTCCTAAACCAAGATTCCTTTGACCCTGCTCACCCTGTTTCTTGAGCCCCTCGCCATATATCCCCGTAGCCATCACCTTGCTTGCCGTCACTGATGCCGCGCCGGATTTTGCCGCCTGTAATCTTTTATTTGTTTCTAAAATATCAATTTGCTCTGCGCGTTGTTCAGGGTCCAGAAACTCTTTATTAATTTTGGCTATTTCATCCGGAGTTGCTTTGAAAGAGTGCTCACGTCCGGGCATTCCTGCTGAACTCAGGTTGAAGTATTTTTTGATAGTTTCTTCAGCGTGAGTGAGCTTCTCGCCCTTACCCATCTTTTCAGGAATAACTTTAAATGCGTCTGCAATCAATTGCTGATAAGAATTTTGCATCTGCCGGGAGAGCTCTTTCCTTTCATCGCCAACCGCCGCATCTCCGAAAAAGAGTTGGCTCATTTGACTAGTTGACTGATTGCCCTTGTTTCCTTTCTGAAGCTCGCCGTAACCTGCCGCGGCCGAGTTCATCAAGCTTGTTGCGTCTGCAATGTCATTATTTAACACCGCAAATCCTCTCGTTTTGTTAAAATCTGCCACTGCCGATTTAGCATCATCTAGTTCGCTAAATAACCCTCCTTTGCCCATGGCATTAGCAATGCTTTGCGCATTTTCACCAGCAGCACCCATGTTAGCCGCAGCAAAATTCATCTGATTTTTCCACTCGTCGAAAGCCTCGTCATCGCGTTGGAATTCTTTGGCGAACTCACTGGCAACTCCGCCTAAAGCCCCCACAACCGCCCCAATCGCCGCCCCACCAGCAGCGGTAGCGCCAGCCAACGGTCCGCCAATAGCCCCTGCCGCTCCTCCGATGAAGGCCCCAGTGCCAGCGCCAGCCGCTGCACCCGTGCCCGCTGATGAGATATAACCGAGTTTTTCCTCGGCCCAGCCACCCTTCTGTAAAGCTTGGATGCCGAGTTTGTCGCCCGTGTATTGTGATAATTTACTTCCTCGGTCAATACTGCCGAAGTTTAACACTCCGCTGGTAAAGCCTTCAAAATCTCCCATTCCTCGTCTGCTCCGGGATTGTTCCATTCCCTGAAGACCAGCAATAAGGTCAAACGCAGGTCCGGCTATCGGAGCCGCTCTTCCAACTTTTGGTAACAAGGCAGAGGCGCTTCCTCCTCCTGTTGCGTTCATACCGAAGGTGGGTAGAGCGTGTTGTGCTCCCCACCTATTAATTGCTGATGTCCATTTACCGCTTTGAGAAAGAACTCCTCTTGCTGCGTCATCGCCTTGCATTGACTTCGTCACTATTTCAGCGAATTCATCCGTGGTCATACCTAGGTTTTTCGCGGCGTCCGCGCCTCTTAAATTTAACGTTCCTTCAACGGCTCTATGGCCACCCATTAAAGCCTTGAACACATCATCTGATTGGTCCATGAAACTCGCAGCATGTTGCATTCTATCTATTTCGTGGACTCTACTTCCTCTCAATCCAAACCCTTCTCCGAGACTCCTTGAACCTGCGGCGGCAGTTCTCCTTGTTCTACCGCCCAAGTCTGCCGCTAGTCCTCGATTATAAATTGGCGAAGAAGAAACTTGATTGGGCATACCAGATAGCCCGTATTGAGATATGCCATGAATTCTATGTCCAGTAACTTGACGAGGGACTGTCGTCGCATGTCTGCGAACAAACCCTTGGCTCGCTCGGTTCCTTGCCGCTCGCCTTGCTTCGTCGGCAGATACGGCGAGTTTAGCATCATCGCTTGCTTGTGCCACCTTGGCCGTCTTGGCCGCATCAGCTTCTTGAGCCAAGCGCACTTGTTCTTTTCTGGCAGCTTCCGCTGCGGCGTCCACCTCGGCTTTTCGCGTAGCTTCGGCCATCGCGGAGTCGGCCTCTGCGGCAGCCTTGGCTTCAGGAGTCGGAGCTCCGGCGAGCCGTCTTGTCAGCGGTTTGCCATCCGGCCCCTTAACCCGCCGGATTTCGCCGGGAGCAGGACCCGTATTACGCGGCGCTGATTCCGTTGCTTTCCTTGTTCCCTCTTCGACTGCATCCGACAGAGTATCTGCTGCGCCCGCAGGAGAACCTCCGGGTTTCGGAGTAGTAGTAGGAGCTTCGTCGGGCATCAGTTCCGACACTACTCCTAAATTATGACGCCTTACGTTTTTGCCTGTAAGGCCGCCTGCAATTCCACTTCTTGAATCTGCCCCAACCTTTCTGACCAAATTCTTGGCAGCGTCATCCCCACTCTCAAGGGATTCTAATGTTTGTCGAATAAAATTTTTGGCTGCTTTATTGACGAGCTCATCACTCTGCGCTAGAAGGTTTCGTAAAACTCTTTCTCCTTCATCAACGTTGTTAAATTGTGCTCCTAATATATTTCTCTCTCCAGCGGCAGCATCGCCCCACCCGCTGAAACCTAAACCAAATCCACCCTTCCTGCCCCCGCCTCGGAATAAATTGCGACTTCTTACTCCCTGTTCGTCTAAAGCCCCATACATCCCGCGCTTTCCACCTCTGTAAAGCCCGTATCCCACACCACCGGCAGCACCCATCGCCCCCAGCCCACCGGCAGCGCCTTTCGTTTCACTCCACCATCCGGTATCCATTGAACCACCGAGTTTCAATGCGTTTTCCAATCCTTTGAATTCGTGGCCAGCCTTTCTAAACGCCTCTTCTTGTGCGGTTGTACCCATGTCTCCCTTACCGGCAGCTCTGATGTCCGCCAGTATTTGAGATTGTTTATTTAGCGGAGCCATCATTTTTTGATATTGCTCTTCGGTAATTTTACCGTTTTTCTTTAATTCTTCTATGAAGCCGATTCTATCACCATGTAGAGTCACTGCCGCTGTTCCCGGATTATTCCAACCCGCTACAGTCTTTAAATAATTGTCTGATGAAGCAGCGTACACTTTATTTTGCTGCATGGCTTTTCCAGAAAGTTTAATTAAATTATCTATATTTTTAGCAACAGCACCCCCTTCTTCACTTCCTGCGGTTTCAAATGCTGCCATGGCAAATCTTTTTATATCTTCTACATTGGTTATTTTATCTTTTTGTTGAGTGGGATTCAGTCTATTAAATTCATCAATTTTTGCGTTGAAATTTGCAATAGCCTTGTTAATGACTTGTGACCTTTGTCCTTCATTCATCTTGCCAACTTCAGCGGCGGAGCTGTATCCCTGTCTTTGAATTTCGGGCATAATTGCTGCGAGCTCTGAAAATCTATCTTGAGCTTGTTGTGTTCCCGCATCATCAACCGCTCGCTTTTGTTCCATTCGTGTGCCAATGACAGGAATCCAACTTGTAGTCTCTCTGCCAGCGTCGGCCCATTCGGAGCCACCAAATACGTCAGACCGGCCTGTTTCATCATACATTTCTCGAAGCATCTGAGCGCGCGAACCTCCAAATGCTCTGTCATCCAAATCGCCACCCTCCCATATCGACGCTCCCGCAGCCGCCGCTTGTGCTTCAGCAGTACCCTGTGCGCCAGTAACTGTTTGCGCCTCACCGGCAGCTTCTTGAAATTGCTCGTCGGCTAATCTATCTTGGATGACTTTTGTCTGAGCTTTGACAGCATCTGTTAAAAGTTTTTCTTGATTTTCCAGATGCTGCATTTGTTCGCGCAGCCTTCTTTCTGCCGGGGTTTCATCATCGCCCGTGACACTAACTTGTTGTTTCATTCCGGCTAAGAACTGACCACCTACAGCGTCTGGGTCAAATGTGTTGATTCCGAGTTTTCCACCTTCGCGGAGCTCGCCCATCTCCATTGTAAGTCCTCTGGTTTGAAAATCTTGCTGGAATGTCTCAAGCGCGGCTTTTCGCGTCGTTAAATCGGTTACTCTTTGCTGGGCTTTAGCAGCACCCGCTCCACCGCCAGCCGCTTCGGCTCGAGCTTTGGCTATTGCCTCGTCATACTCGTCCATTTCATCCTGAATTTTCCGACTATATTGCTGCACTACCAGAGCGCGCTGTCTCGTGCCCACAATGTTTTTGGCGTCGAGGCCTTGACCCAATGTTTCATCCTGATGTTGACCAGTACCCCGCGCCATGCCTTCGCTCAAAGCAATTCTGAATGTACTTGGTTTAACTTCTTCAATGCCGACCTGCTCTTCAAATTGTTTCTTTCTTGCACGTCTTCTAAAGTTGGCCGCCTCTGCTCGCTCTTGCTGGGTTCCGGCTCGCCCAGAGGTTTTCATTGCTCTTTGAATCGCAGAATCTACAATAGAAGTATCTTTGCCTTGTTGTGCAAGAGTAGCTCTTTCAGATGTCATCATCTGAATTCTCTTGGTCATCATGGCTTGGAATTGTTTTTCTGCGGCTGAGTCGTACTCGTCAAAGAACTGTTGAGTGCCCGCATCAAATGTACCTACGCCAGCGCCGGAAGTTTGCAGTCCGGGAATAAACGTTCCAAAGTCCATTTGGCTTTGCATTATTCCCATGGCCCCGCGAGCACGTTGCACGTCTCCCTGTGCCCCTTGTGGAGCAATCACCAATGCACTTAACGCATTTCTAAGAGCATCGTTTATTGGCCCGACAATTGCCTTCGGGTCCATAAAGCCTTCGAATCCACCACCAAGTTTACCCATCGCTGCCACTTCGGCTGCGAGATTTGTTTTAAATAATTCTATGCTATCTTTTATATCTGATATGCCTAAATCATCAGCCGTTATTTCTTTAAATCCTTCTATTTCTTGAACAGCTTGGGCTTGTCTTTCTGCTGCGCGGGCAGCATCTAGAAGAGCCTCTTTAAATTTCTTTAAGTCGTTATTCGACATGTCTCTCATTACCAGTTGTAATTGAGCAGTGGCGTCATACTGTTCGCCTAAAATACTAATAAATTGGCTCGTACTAGCACTTTCTAGCTGTGTCATCTTTGCGGCGTCAGCGGTGTCTCTTGCGAGACCACGAAAATCAATACCCTTTCGCATGTCGGCAATCATTCTGTTGAGCTTTAATTCGCCCGTAGAGCCTTGGAAAATTTGTTTTAAGTTTCTTGATTGACCACCGAATAAATCTACAAGACCAGTGAGGACACCTTCTACCTCGTCAATTGATGTTTGAACAGTGACGCCAATCTCTGCTTGAATTTGCTGTTGACTTTGTTCTTTTACAATTTCAGCAATTTTACTTTCTAAATCCGCAGCGTTTGTAACAGCGCCCACTTCAACAGCAAACTTCGACGGAATGCTGTTCATGTAATCATTTAATTTATTTTGCAGATTTAGAAGGACTTGCCCTGTAGTGTTGGGGTCTGCGGCGGCTTGCTCGTACTCTGAAAAAGCTTGAGCGTATCCAGTTAAAGCGTTTTGTAAAACTGTAAATTTTTCTTTTGACTGCTCAACAGCCTTGGCCATGTCTTGGCTTTGGTTTTGTAAAGATTTTGCCAAGCTACTTGCTGCCCCACCGATGCCTAGAATTCCGGCAACAGCTTTACCTGATGGCCCCGGAAACATCGAGGTGACACCTGTAAACATGCTTACTCCCTGAGATACAGAATCAGTAAGAGCATTAAATGTTTTATTACCTTCTCCTCCAAAGTTTTTAACTATCTCGGTTACTTGGGGAACTGCTATTGAAAGAGCGAGAAGCCTACCTTCAAGTTTGCCGCCATCTTTTGATTCAGTAAAGCTGTCTTTAAACTTATTCCAACCCCTCTTTAACTTAGCGGTAGCAGTGTTTTGTTCTGCCGCATAACTTTCGCCAGCTTGTCTTGCTTTTTGTATTGCAGTCGTATATAAATCTAGCTTGTCTCCAGCTACTCCAGAGTCCCTAGCTAATTGTAATTTTTCTTCAGCTACTTCACCGGCATTTGCGGCTTCTATTTCATAAGCATGTCGAACTTCATTTATTGCTTCAATTAATTGGGCTTTCGCCTCGTCTCCCAAGCCCGTTAGCCCAACTTCTTCCGCAACATCTATACTTACTCCGGTATCAGCAAAGCTTGGTATCAACCCTTTAGACGTACCGTAAGTTTTTGGATTTTTTCCTTCCGTGCGAGCCCTTTGAACCCCTTGTTTTAATCCGCGAGGTTCATGAAGGGTATTGTATACTCCAAGCCCAGCAGGGTTTTTTGGAGTTTTTAAAGCATTGTCTTGGCCGACCCTAATAGTTGACTTTGGAACTGCCGAAGCTTCTCTACTAACAGCGTCTGAAAGGGGGCTGCGGGCAAAACTTGGAACAAAACCTTTAGATAATACTGGGGTTTTTTTAATTTTACTTAGTAAGTTTGAATCGTCTCTTTTAAAGAGTCCGGTTTTGTTTGCAGCGGTAGTCTCTAAGTGGTTAATTTGTACTGAGTTTTCTACTAATCCTTTGGCAAATGTTTCTTTTTTTATTTGATTTGATTTGCCTTTTAAATCTCTTAAAGACTTGAAGTTGAAACTAGGTTGGTCTTTACCTCCATATTCTCTCAACCACCAGCTAGCTTGGCCTGAGGTTTTACCTCCCTTTACTTGACGATGCCTTAACTGAGGGAATGCGTGTCTTGACATCTGCTCGAAAGGAGACATGCTACCAAGGGTCATTAACAGTGCTTGGTCATCAATAACTTGATTTACTAAAGTGCCCGAAAAAATAGGTTTGCCAGTAGTAGCTGACTCTTCCATTAAACCTTGGAATTGCTTGAATCCTGCTCCCCTCTTAGCAGAGCGATTATAAGTAAGTTCAAGGTGTGTTGGAGTTTCGTCGTAAGTCAATTGACCAACCCGTTTGCCTTTTTCATCATGACTTGTTATTTCTTGTTCAAGCCCGTCCTTATATTTTTTCTTCCTCGTGTCGAGGAAATTAGGAATCAAACCTGCGGATAGGTTGAAGCGGGTGGCTTTGCCCGGTATTCCAGCCAGATTCATCCTCGAATAAACACTGGCTTCTTGCATTTCTTCCCATTCGGGCTGCCTTTTTTTCATTCCGCCAGATTTATTTCTCCTGACGCTATATTGCGAATCTTTACTTCCCCTTAGACCCCTTAATGCTTTTGTGCGGTCTTTAACAAATTGTTTCTCAAGAGGAGTCTCTAGTTCAGTTGTTAGGGAATCTAAATCAGTGCCAAACGTCGCAGTGTGCATCTCTCGTCTAGTATTCTGACCTGTATGATATAGTTCTCCAAGAGCGGCGTTCGCTGAATACGGATATGTGAAAACGACGGGAGGTCTGTTATTACCACCCCGCCTTGCACTCTGCCGCAAGTTTTCGGGCGGTGCAACCTCGACATTCATGTGGAGCTGCTTTGGGTTTTGATTTTCAGGGTCGCCTCGGAATAATTTCTCTACATAATCACTGCTTCCCCCTTTGTTATCAGTAGGTTGGCGCATTTCGCCCAATCCGGCTATTTTGAAATGCTTTCCGCTGTCCTTGTATGCCTTGAGTTTCCTGTTAACTTCTTTGTTTTTGGTGATTGCAAACCCATCTCCATCCATTGCGTGAGACAAGTGGTTCCACCATCTCATCATCAGTGCCTGTCTTATTTTGGGTCCTTGTTCGGGGTCGTCAAAAGGTATTTTATATTTGCTTTTCAACCATTTTTCGGCCTCTTTAGAGTCTCCGTCCGTTCCCGTAAACCACCTTGCAAGTGTTTGTACTTCTGCGGTCTCGTGGGGCCAAATGTCTTCTCCGGGAGCCAACCGGCGGATTCCCTTGCCGAGCTGGCTTATAACCTTTGCAGACCCGCTGTGTTTCTTGAACGCCTGCTGGGCGTGTTGGTCGTCGGTGTCGAGTGGGTTGCCTTGTAATCTTGCAATGATTTCGGGTAAGGTTGGCGGCCTTTGAAACTTCATTGAGCGATAGTCATGCGACCCCATAGCCAAATCGGCGGCACTGTCACTTTGTAAGATTTTTTCCCAACCCTGAGCTTGAATATCTTCCCATGTAACTGATTCTTTTCGCTTCTTAAAATCTTCTGGCGACTCATTAATCTCTCTCCGAATGGAAAACTGGTCTCCACCCATACCTCGTAATGTCGCTCTTTTGGCGCGTCTACGTACTTCGTCAAACTTATCGTCTTTGTCTAATAATTGGTTGTCAGAACCTCTTCGACCAACAAGCTCTTTAGCTTTAAAGCTTGGAACAAAACCACTATTTAATCCTGCTCTATTAGCAACTTCAAGAAAGCGGTCAATATTTTCTTCATCCCAAGGCTCTACCCCCGATTTTTCGCCTCTTTTTCTCGCCGCAATTGCCACCACAGCATGAGCGATATTTAATTTTTCTCCCGCTCTAATTTGAGCTCCTATTTCATCGTCTCGTTTTGACAGGTGAAAACGAGCTTGTTGTGCTCTAGCTAATATTTCTTGTGGGGTAGAATAATATTCATCACCGAAACCACCTCTTTCTATAACATCGTCATAGTGCTTTTGTGTAGAATGAAAATTATGACCAGCCTTTAATGGCGTTCCCCATTTGCTAAAAGCTTCTTCTAATTCTTTGTCTTCGAATTGGTTTGCGCTCATTATATCATGCATAAACTCATGAATCGTGGTGGAGTCTATAGCATCTTGAAATCTTTTTTCTCTAGAATGCATAGGCCTACCGCTTAACACCTCTTGCTGTGCGGCGTGAGCAGATGCTATGAAAGTTCCTATTGAGGTGCTGACGCCCCCGAAGTTTGGCGTACCACCTCCAAAGTTTTTTCTTATACTTTCTTCTGTCCAAAAGCTTCCTTCGGGCTCACCCGGTCCAGCTACCATCGACTCAATCTTTTTAACTGCTTTTTCCTGTGATATGCCTCTCCTTACAGCATCTTTAACTAGTTTATTTTTTATTTTTCCAAGATTACCCATTCCCTTGAACCTATCCCGTGCGCCGCTGCGACCTCGTTGCATGTTAGCTTGTTGTTCTTGTGTGGTGACGCGGTCATTACCTTCTACATCAAAGAAATCTTCAGAAGTAAGAACTGGCGCAAAATCCATTTCACCAGAAGCAAAGCCTTCTAGCCTTTCTCTTTCTGCGCTACCCAATTCCCCTCTTTCTAACATTAGTTTAGCCGTTTGGCGCATGAAATCTTTGTGGCTCGCGAATCTTTCAGGTTTAATGTTATTCTTTTTACTAAATTTGGCTATTTTGCCAACAAGCCAGTCTTTTATTTTTGCTACACCTTCTTTCAAGAGGAAATTGGGAACAAAACCTTTATTGTATTTGACAGTGCCATCGCCTGAGCCCGGTTTTACGTGGCTTGATATTAAATCTTCGATAGCGATTCCAGTTGCAGGGCTAGTTAAAACTTGAGAATAAGTATTTCTATCCTCGGCATTTACCCTTTGCTTCAATTCTTTTATTGAGTTAAAGTCAAACGAAACAGCTTCACCAGTGCCATCTTCATGATAATAATTTCCGCTTGTTCTTAGGCCCTCAAGTAGCCTGTGCCTAAGTTGCGGGAACATTTTTTTACTAGCTAATGCTTTAAAGTTTGTTGGGAATTTCATTGCCAAGGATGGGTCCATAAAGCCACCTTGGTCGGTTATAGTGCCAGAGTATATACGCCTGTTTTGTTTGCGGGACATTTCGACGAATGCTTTAAATTGTTCAAACCCAAGGCCCGTACCTCTTGCCATTTTTTCTGTCTTATTGTAATCTAATACATTGACTTTGCCTATTTCATCTCCCATATCAAAGGGGTCGAAATTAAGATGGCCCGCTTCTTCGCCTTTTTTGTTTTTAGAAACTATTGAAGTTCCTTTTCTTGCGATACGCATATCGAAAAAGTTGGGAATAACTCCAGCCGCTCTCATTACTTCAAGATTTGCGCCCTGTTTTTTTAAATCGGCGTATAGTCTATAATCTGTTCCGGGCGCACGTAATGTGGACGCCAATTCTTTCGGGTCCCTTCTATCGTCAGCAGTAGAACCTTGCTCTAACCTACCGAACCTTCTCTTCATCAAGTCGCTTCTAGCGGGTATGACGGCAGTAATTTTACTGGCTGCATTTAATATGGACTGAGCACGAGCAGAATATTCTCCTGACTTTTTACTTCTAGAAGTTCCGCTAACTACCGCAAAATCATTTAGAGCGGCAATTTGCTCTAAGCTTGTTACTAACTCGGCGTCGGGATATTTTTTCATAGCCGCCGTAGTTTTACCGCCGCCAGCGGGGCCATGGAAAACGTGCATTGGTTTACCGGATGCAACGATAGCGTCTATAATTGAATTTCTATTTACACCGCTCGGTAATCTATCACTATCATAAAGACCTGTTGCAAAATTGGGCACATGACCCGCGCTCATTAACTTTTTGAATTTATCGATATTGTCTGCGTGGGTTACATAATCTATTTCTGTTTTTAATCCATCTTTATTCCCTTGTTTCCATTTGTTATCTGGCTGCCCTCTAAACAAATGATGAAGAGATTTCTTAATAAGCTCTTGAGGTCCACGCCGCTCTGGTCTCATTAAAGAAACTTCTCCTCCCTTAGAATAATCTACCACCTTGGCTGGACCACCTTGGCTAGAGAATTCCATGTAGTCAACGGGAGTATATAATGGCGAAGTACCCAAGCCTCCTATCTCTTTTGACTTGATTTTTCTGCCGTCTTTGTCTTTCTTTCCTTCGGCGCTAACAAAGCCTTTTCCAGATTTTATCTTTTCGCTAACACTGCTTAATCCTCTTTTACCAAGAAAATCTTGAGTTGACTGCGCCGTTTCAAACAAATCGCCAAACTTGCCGCCTTGGGCTTGGTGTGCCTTTTCCGCCTCTATTGCTGCTCCGTAAGAGCCCTTTTCACCAGAGCTAATTAAATTCAAAGTAGTTGTAACAGTGTCTAAAACACCCTTTTTAAACACTCCCAAATCAGTCGTCTTTTCAATCGCACTCTTAACTGAGCCTCTGTCATAATTAGGTAAATCAAGCGCACCACCCATGACCTTTCCGCTTGCCACACTCTTCGTCTGCCAAGGACCATATACCTTTTGCTTTATCAATTCGGCAAAGTTAGGAATCACTCCTTGAAAAGCTTGTTCTTGCTTTTCGGCTTTTTGGAGCTCTTTTAGGACTCTTTCGTACTCATATATCTTGTCTTGCACCCCTCCAAAAGCGCCGTCGCCCAGCGTGGCATACTGCATACTTCTTACCTGCTGCGCTGCGCTGCTCAAATTCAGCTTTGGTTTCTCTTTTGCACCTCTCTTTTTATTGTATTCATCCACCGCGTAGTTTCTCAAATCATTGTAAGCCGCAGACAGAACATCTACACCATTCTCGAATCCAAGCGCGGGCGAGAGTAGATTATCTATCGGTTTTGTAAAGCTGCTTTTCGCTGGGTCGATAATATAGTCTTCGGCGGTTTTGTCTCTCAGCCCCTCAACAAACAACTTGCCTTTGCTATCGGCTTCCAACTTATCTGCAAAAGCAAAAGGTAAATCGTCATAATTTTTTCCTAAAAATCTCGCAATGTTTTTCCTGATGGGCAGCATCCCCGGCTTCACCAAGTCCTTCCTAGATTCATCAAAAATTTTAAGCTCGGGTTTTTTTTCTGTTAAAATATCAGTAATGGCTTTTTTTCTTATTTCTTCAGGGGTAACGTTATTTGTTCCCCGTGAAGCAATCCAGTTGTAAGTTTTATCAGCTACTTTGCCCAAGACTTCCGCCCCCTTTGCGCCTAACCCCATTGGAGTAGGAGAGAGAGTGGCCAATTCAGCAACATTACCAACATTACCCATAGCTTCCGCCAGCCCCTGTTGTGACCCTGCACGGTAACCTTGAATTACGTCCAAAAAAGTTCCGTCTCCGATAATCGCTCCTTGACGTTGACGAATTATTTTCTCAAAAAACTTGGAATCTTCTTGAACATGCCAATCGTGGCCGAAGCCGTCCACAGACGATAACAACTTTTTATTTTCTTGTTCGCCATTTGGGAATATGAATTTTGCATTTTTCTCTAGCCCCTCCGCTCGCTTCGGGTCAACCAATAAGTTTTCTATGTTGTCTTTTAATTTTGAGCTCGCACTGGGAAGGGATGGGTAAAAATTACCCTTTCCTTTTAAATAATTTAATCTTTTAGCCAAACCAGTTCCAATCGGTTGCCAATTTTTTGACAACAACAACGCCCCACTCCGAGGCAAGCCTTTATCTTCATTTTCTTTTACCTTAGAAAACGCTCTTAGGTTAGCAATGTTATCAAGACCTGCCGCGTCGATGAGCTTTTTCCGGTGTCTCTCTTGTTTCACATCTTCTGCCCAATTAACGGCCGTGGGCAGAGCATTCACCACCTTGCCTCCGCCCCTCTTCACAGCGCCCCATCCCAAATCAAACTCTTGGCCGGAGGATAAGTAATTGGGGATATAACCTTTTGAAGCTCCATCGTATAAAATTCCTCTGGGTCCAAGCGCGTCGATATTTTTTTGTTCGTTGTCGATTAGGCTTCTGTCTAATTTTTCAGCAATTAAACGTTTTTTATCGGGACCAGTTAAATTAACAAGAGGCTTACGAATGCCCGGTTTCTTTTGACTTTTAAACATGCTGGCCAAAGGCATTACTTTACCAACGTTGATTCCAAGGTCGGTTAAAGCCTGACGAATTGGCGCGGCATTTTTCTTATCTCTTGCTGTTGCAATGTCAACTAATTCTTTTGATGAAGCTAACTGTTTGCCGAGTCCGGTTAAATCTTCTTGAGTAATTTGCGATACTTTTTCTGGATTATTCCAATCGAAGAACCCCTCTTTAATTATTGTTCCATCTAAATCATATAGTGGAGTTTTACGGCCTTTGGCTGACTCGAAATTTGGAATATGTCCGGCGTATTTTAAATTAGCTAAATGAGCGGCTGTGATATTAGCAGGCTTGGCCCCTTCATTCTTTTCTTTTATTTTAGATAAATGGTTTAAATCTATTGGCTTTCCACTCGCAACTTGTGTAGCCATATAATCCATGGCATTAAAATGCATATTTGGATGCAATGGAAAGTCAGCACCCTGAGCCGCAACCATATCAGTTACAGCCTTTAGCGATAGCTTGGCGGATTTAGCTTCGGCTCTACTACTTCTAATTTCAATAGGAGCATCAATTAATTCGTCTGTAACTCCTACGAAATGTTCATCTATAAAAGCTCTTCCTTGCTTGTCTCGTATTTTAGATAATCCTTTTGCTAAATCAACGCCGGTATTCGCAGCACCTTCGTTTCCAGCCAAACCCTGTATCATATCTTCGAACATTCTTCCTCTAACCTGAGGAAATCCTACTTCATCTAATTTAAAATTTGTATCTCCAGAGATGCTGCCGAATGTGCTGTTAGCTATTTGTTCTACGCTATTTCTGTAATGTTCTTTAACTTTTTCATTAAATTTATCGGCAACCTGTGGATTTAGAGAAATTAATCTTTCGCCTCCAGTCCTATAGTTTTTACCTTTGGTCCCTGCATCTCCCCCCTCTGCTGGCCTTCTTGGAATACCAGCTATAGTCATTGCTTCATGGCCTTTGCTCCAATTGCCCTCTGGTCCTGCATCTGGAGTTAACACGGCTTTTGGCATACGCCTTAAAATGGCTTGTACTAAAAGAGTACTATCTGTTGCTGCCTGTGCCTTTTGAGCGAGTTCAATCGGCAACTTAATTGGAGTAGCTTTGGTTGATGCAAAGTTTGGAACGTGTCCACCGTAAGCTAACCTATCTACATCAATTCCCATCTTGGAAGTTTGCTTCCTGTAAGCGCTTCCCTCGGGACTGCCTTTTGGCGGGACAATAAAATCTTGTTTTAATCCAAATTGCTTTCCGGAAATTTTCTTTTCAGCAGTGTTTCTGTAGTAAGTTCCGACTCCGGGCATTTTATCTTTAACGGCTCTTGTGGTAGAAGTAGCGTAAGAGGCGCTTGCAAGCTCTTTTCGTTTAGCTGCCTTCTCTTTGTTAAAGTTTGGAACATACCCTTTAGAAAAAGTTGTTGTGGGCCTTCCAGTGTCAAAGGCCGAGGCTCCTTTTTCGGCAGCAGCAATACGATTGACTAGACTTAAATATTCTTTTTGAGCTTCTGTTTCTTTCTCAATTAAATACAATACTCTTCTATGGGCATCGGCTATATCCATGGTTCCATCTTCTACTGCCGCCAAAAGCGACGGCTCGGCGGCCAAAACGGCAGAAACCTTTTCCTGTGCTTGTAGTTGTAAGTTGGAAGCTTTACCTACGTTACTTATAGTTTTAAATGCGTCTGTGACTTGCCTAGCCAATCTAGTAAATGTTTTAACTAAAGTAACACCAATAACAAGTAAACCGGGGCCTTCTAAAAATTTACCTATTCCACCAAGTACTCCCGCTCCAATTTTTTCTCCTACGCTATCAGGATTTTTTACATCAAAATCTTCAATTGCAGAATTGATTCCGCCCAAAATCTTTTTCATTGCGGGAGCGAAAGTTATCTGTCCTAGCTTAGAGCCAAAGTTTGTTAAATTGGAGACAGTTTGATTTAATTGAGCGCCAACTGTTTTATTTAACTCTTCATTTCTGCGGGCAGCCTCATCTGTTGCATTGTTTGATATATCCAATGCGTTTTTGTATAAAGAATATTCTTTACTCAAATCTCTCAACGAAGCTTTTAATACGTTGACTTGGAATACACCACCAATTAATTCTGCCGTTTGAGCTTTTTGGGTTGAACTAAGGTTATCGTAAGTGTTGGCTAGCTCTTGCAAAATTTGCATCGCTGGTTTAACGCTTCCACCTATACCCTTGACTGCTATGCCTAAATTTTCTAATTCTTTAATTACTCTCGGTCTTTGAATACGAGTAAAAATAGTTTTAAATGAGTTACCAATAACAGCGCCACCACGAGCAGTAATTTGTTGCGCGGAAGTTACAGCAGCGATTAGCTCATCAATTCCAAGTCCAGCTTCAATAGCAGAACTTCCTACTCGTTTAACAGCTTCAGCCAAATCCTTTGAACTAACAGCGAACGCAGCGTCAACAGCCGCCAACTTGCTTACAAAAGTAGATGAATCTAAAGCTGCTCTAGAAAAAGAGTTTAACGCCGCAGTAATGGCTTCAACAGAATCTGCTGCCGCTAAACCAGATAGTCTAGTTAGTATTAAAGCGTCTTGAGTTCTTTTTAGGGTTTGCTCTACCGTTAAACCTTGACGAGCTAGTTCGGTAGCCGCTTCTGCTACATCATCGAAAGATGAGGCCGTTGTTCTGGCTACCCCAAAGAGGCTGCTTGAAAATTTTTCTAAGTTCTTTGAGCTTACATTTAAAATTACATTGATGTCAGCGAGCTTTTTCTCTACATCAACTGTAGCGTGGAGGATTGCTTGAAAGCCCTGTTGAACAGCCACTAAAGCGCCAGCAGAAGCTCCGAATGCCAAGACACGAGCGTTAGAAGCCTCTAGGGCCTTTTCAAACTCTCCTATCTGTCCGGTAATTCGGCCCAGAGGTTGCGTAAAGCCTCTTTCGTTTAAAGGATTTATTCCTTTTCTGGAGACCCTGCGTATTTCTTTTTCCAGTGGCCTTAAATCACCACCTACTTCTAGAATTAAATCAGCCATTTTCCGAGTTATTTACACTGTTCGTGGCTTTTTTAGAAATAAAAAAAAACTATAATTCTCCGTGTATTTTAAGCATATCATGCAAAGTTAATACATCTGATTTTTTTCCAGTTTCTTTTTCTCTTTCTTTCGCTCTGGCTGCCGCAGCAGAATGTAAATCCATCGCACTATCGTCGGCTTTAGTTAGTTTTTTAAGTTCGTCTTTATCTGCACCGAATACTGTAGAGGTTTTTTCTGTATTTTGAGTTTGCGAATTAGAATCCCCTGTGTTTATGGTTACTTCATTTTCATACCAATCAACAATTTCTTGTAAAGTTTCTGATTCGGGAGGCACATCTCCTTTATCTTCAATAACTCGTTTAAACCTTAAAGCCGCAGAAAATAAAGATTGTTGATAATTAGTTAACAAAGAAACTGGCTTGCCCCAAAAAATCATAGGATTGTCTTTGCAAATCATAATAGAATTTAAAAAAAATGGACTTGCAGCTATTTTTTTAATAGACTTTTCGTTCAGATTGATTAATCCTTCATTACTAATTTCTACCAAGTCTGAAATCTCAGAAGGAGACATTTCTTCATACTCTTCTAAGGTGTGAATTTTTTCAGTGAGCTCTTTATCTTTGTATATTGATGCGAAAACATAATATTCGTTTACTTTTTTATTAGAGTAATTCTCGCAAGTTATACCTACAAGTTCGTTTCTTGTATCTTCTAATTCGGATAATCTCGTTTGCACCCTTTCTATGTCTCTATTAATCGATGCAATTTGCTTCCTTAAAGCAAGTTTTCTTTTGGTATTGTTTAGAGAGTTAATTTCTTGCTTTAATCTATAGAACTCGGATTCATCTTTCTTCGTCCAAACATCTTGTTCATGCAGCATTTGAATCTGCTGCTCTTCTGTTTGAATGCCTTTTTCTAAGGCCGAATTATAACATTCCTGCTTATATTCATTGACAAGGCCATGGTCTATATCAGATAGATGCTTAACGAAATAAGTTTTTTCCCCTCTTTTTACAGAGGTGTAGCCATTGAGTATGTCTTTATATACTCTTTGGGCTTCTCCAATTTCATTTACAAAGCTCAAGACTCACTAGAAGCTCCGTGGTGAGTTTTCGGTTTTTTTCTTCCCGATTTTTGATTTTGTCGCCCGTGATTTTTTTGATTGCCTTGTTTTTGAGTAACGGGCTCTTCAGCAACAGGTTCTTCAGCAACAGGTTCTTCAG
>CEUI01021992.1_pt1 | contig 19330 bp, 21 predicted proteins | sample 531411 | NCBI WGS metagenome assembly CEUI01 (sample SAMEA2622841, study PRJEB7988) | marine metagenome | isolation source: saline water (ENVO:00002010), including
GCTGTACTCATTGGAATGTTGGTCTATGGTTATTGGCAGATTGAAACAAGGATTAGAAACCTTGAAGGTAAAATGGCTTCTGCGGATGAACAGATTGGGAGCCTACTTGATAAGCACATCTTGGAAGAACGGGTTGAAAGAGAAGAGCTTGCGGAGAAAGTAGCATTTTATGAAAAAGAATTTAACATTAACCCATTTAGTTGGGGAAAAAAGAAGAAGAAATAATGGATTTTATGGCAGTTTATGGAGAGGCTGGGATGATAGGCGTAGTGGGGGCTATGTTTGTATACCTAGTTGTTTCCCTTTCGAACAAGTCAGCACGACAGCAAGAAACATTGGAGGCGTTAAAGATTGAAAATGCAGGCCAATCAGAGACATTAGAAAATATGGAAGGGATGATTATAAAATTAATTAATAGATGGAATCAATCAGATGATAAGCTTGATAGAAAATTTGATGCTCTTACTAAAGAGATAAATGATCTTGACAATCAAGTATCTGAAATTAAAGGTTCTTTATCACGAATAAATGGAAAACATTAATGGATAGTTTAAAAGTATCAGCAATATCATTCGCCAATTATGGTGTTTATCTAGCTGAAATTAATTTATTTCTACAATGTGTTGTCGCAATGATGAGCATTGTATACCTTGGTCACAAAATAGTTAAAATAAGAAAGGATAAATAATGGACGTTAAATCAATGTTAGTAAAACTAGCTGAAGAACAAGCAGATAAAATGAAAGAAGAAGTTATGAATCATTTATCTTCTGATGAAATGTCAGATAGTATTGCAACTGCAATAAATAAAAAGATTGATATACCCTTTGTATCTGAAGATAAAGAGCAGGTATTTTTTGAAAAAATGGTAGATGTAGTAACAGATGTACTGGAAGGTATATTTAAAGGTAAGTAATGTTTAAGTTTGGTAAGAGAAGTAAAGAAAGACTAAAAGGCGTTGATGCTAGATTAGTAAATGTTCTTAATGAGCTTATTAAGATAATGGATGTTACCATAATAGAAGGATTGCGAAGTGAAGAAAGACAGAAAGAGCTGTTGGCTAAGGGGGCTACGAAAGTCAAGTACTCAAAGCACATGGAAGGCAAAGCAGTTGACCTAGCTCCCTACCCAATAGATTGGAAAAATAGAGACGGATTTCATTACATGGGTGGAATGATTCGTGGTATAGCCCAACAACTTGGTGTTAAAGTTCGTTGGGGAGGGGATTGGGATTCTGATGGTGATGTTAAAGATAATGGATTTGATGATTTAGTTCACGTGGAGATACTTGATTAATGCCAAAAAGGCACTACACATTAAGAGATTGGTCAGGCGGTATCAATAATAGACGAGACCCAAGAGATATATCAGAAAACCAAAGCTCATTTATACAGAATATGTCTATAGATGCTTTAGGGAAGATAAAGACATTGGGTACTATATATGCACACAGTAAAGATGCAGATGGTTCTACCGATATGAGTGAGTACATAGTGAATAGGACTTGTGAAATAGAAGGTTCTGGTGGCTATGGATTGTTCTATTTTGAGTCTGATCATAGCCGTGATAATGACCAAACAATAACGGAAACTAAGTCTGGTACTGCATTGGGTTTAGGTACTTCTGCTAGTGGTAATGTAGGTAAAATAAATTTCACTAGAGTTAAAAGTACAACTGATACTCCAGCTGATATTCCTGAAGGTAGTGATTAATGCCTTTACCTTCAGATAGCTATATGACTCTTGTAGGTGGATTAAATTCTACCAATAGCACTATATACACTGGCAACCTAATAAAGATAGGTGATGTTGTAAAAATAAGTGGAACTGCTAGTAATAATGGTACATTTACCGTTACTAATATAATATCTAATGCTAATACAGCAGAAGGTTCTGGTACAACATTTACTGACGCTACGTGTGACACAACAAATACAGACGCTACCGTTACTCATGATGCTAATGATCAAATAGTGGCAGGCTTATCAGTAAGTGGAACAGGAATCCCAGCGTCAACATATATTGCTTCAATAACTAATTCAACTACATTTGAATTAACTAAGCCCGCTACAGCAAGTAATACCAATACCACTCTTACATTTGGAGATATGGACATATACTATACACTGAAGGGCGGGACTATAACTAATGAAACTTCTGCTACCTCAACTGATCCGCAGATAGAAGTTGTAAGAGCTCCTGGCGACAAGTTGGTTGCACTTGGAGATGTTGACTCTGCTAATGGTGTGGACATATGGTCAAATAATGCTACTACTGATTATGCTGGTACTAGTCCTGCTAGTGCTGATGGATGGGAAGCTTCTGCTATAAGCCCAACCTTAAATGGAAATAATGCTAAGTATATATATCATTTCGCAGATGAAGCATTAAGGGTTTGTAACATTAATGAAGAAAATACTAGCATGGTTAAATGGTATGGCTATATACAAAGGCAACAATTCAATAACCAGAAAGGTGCTCTATTTGCTGAGTGGCAAGAGCATCCAAATTCTTTAGCATCTCCAAAGATAGCAGAAGGTACTTTTACCTATTGCTATGGGCATGCTACGCACGATGGTACTGATAATGCTGCTAGTTATTATCAAAATAATAGAGGTGTAGCTAGAGTTAAAAAAGATACCACAAGTGATTTACAATTAAATGGTTCTCATAATGATTCAACGACAGCATTTACATTTGAAAATTCAAGTTCAGAGAATGTATTAGACCAAGCATCAACAGGGGAAGTTATAACGATTGACGAAGCACTTGGTGTCTTCCCTAAAGAATTTTTATTTTGCAAAAAAGAAGCATCGGTTGAAGGTCAAACTACAATAACATATAGTAGGGCATATGGTGGTGCATTAGTTGGGGGAACAGCTCCAGATTCTTACTCGGATCACGATACTCCTATTATAGAACGTGGCTTAGGATTTAATATAGCTGTTAGTGATGGAAGTGCAAGGGGCGAATGGGAAGATGGTACTTATGAGTTTTATCAATCATTTGTATATGATGGAAATCAAGAATCTATACCAGTTCAAATGGGCGGTGGACAAGCAGATGATAGCTTGGAAGCATTTACCCATACAGCAGATGGTCAAAAATCACTAAGATTATCTGTATTCGCAGATGTGGTTTATAGTGGAAGAATTACTGGCGGTAGAGTCTATACGAGATTAAGTGGAACTGATGATGACCTTATATTAATAGCAGATATAGATATAGTTAAAGGCGTCAGGACTACAATGGAAGGAGATCATGTAGCATGGACATATGATTCAGACGCTGATGACGGTTATTATTTTGAAGGTGACGCTACAGGCAACATACCTAGGCCAGGTATAGATACCTATACATCAATAAATGGCTTTGGCCCCGATGTTAATTTTGTAGCTATTGGTGGTAAGGGTGAGATATATAAAGCATCTGTAGTCGCTAACAGAAGAACGTTTATTGCCAATGTAAAAATAAAGGGAACTGGTGGTGAGCTAGAAAAATTTGGTGACAGGATAATGTATAGCGAGATAGGAAAATATGATACATTTGTAGAGCATAATTTTATAGATGTATCTAAAGGTGATTACGGTGAATATACTGCACTTGAATCATATGCTGATAGATTACTAGCATTTAAACATAATCTTGTACATATTATAAATATATCAAGTCCTAGTGTATCTAATTGGTATCTTGAAGAAACTGTAAAACATTTTGGAGTAAACCACCCATTTAGCGTAACTAAGACAAATAATGGAATAGTGTGGGCATCTGATGATGGTTGTTATTTATATAATGGGTCAACAGTTACTAATCTTATTGACAGGAAAATAGCAGTAAATATGGCATCATATACAACAACAGATGTTAATTGGCAGAGTTGGTATCGTGGTAGCGCATTAGCAAAGGATGTTATGTTGGGATATGACCCTATAAGTAATTCCCTTTTAATGGTAAGAAGTCCTAGTGATAATACTACCACTTCAAATACTGGTTGGGTTTATGATTTTGATAGCAAAGGATGGACATACCATACAAGATTGTTTTCAGACAGTTATATATCTACAAACTTTATAGTCGATTGGAATAATAATTTATCCTTTGGATTAAAAAATAGTAGTACAATTGAGTTTAAAAAGTTCCTTCCTGTATCAGCTTCTTCATCAGAACAGGAATTAGTTACAAGAGATATAGATTTTGGGGAGCCTGGATTAACTAAAAAGATTTACAAGGTAGTTGTAACATATAAGTCTAGCGCTACTCAAGCAAATCCAATGGAATATTCAGTTGATGGCAAACAAAGTTGGACAGATATAACAACTGGAGATGGAACCATAACAACTGGAGCAGGTGATAGCGATACATTGCCAACTTCTAGTGCATGGGATGTTGCAGTATTTAAACCTGCAAGTCCAATAGCATGTCAGAGTATACAGTTAAGATTAAATCTTCCAAGCTCTGGTACTTTTGAGATAAATGATATGACAATAGAATACAGAACTATACGTGGTAAGGAAGCATCGTAATGCCATTAAATGAAAGAGAAATGAGAAAGATAATTAATACTAAACAAGGTTCTGTTGAGTTTAGTGGTAAGCCATCTGCAAATGGAATGCTAGATGGTCAAATAGCTATTGAGAAGAAATCTAATAGCCAATTAGCTCTATATAGAAAGAAGTATGGAAAGCTATATAAGATGTATATGACGTCAAATGGTGATCAATATGTGGATAAAACATTAACTACTAATGCTTTAAAGTATACTAATAAGTTTATAGATTATCGTACATATACACATAATTTTACTGATGACCTACCAAATACAAAGATATATGTTCCTTGGGTTGGGCCGTCAGAACAAACAGCTTTATTAGAACCTAGAAGTAGTTATTTAACACCATTTAATATGGTATGCCATAAAGTATTTTTTAGAACACCTGCTATAGATACAGCAGCTACTGATATTGTTTTTGGTATAGAAAAAATTGATAGTGGTGATACAACTAGAGATAGCGTATGTACCTTCGATGCTACATCATCTTGGAGTGATAATACTAATTTTGTCATTAATCAATCTGATTGGAGTGCAGCTCCTTCAGTTGGGGCTGGTGACTTAATAGCCCTTACAATAACTGCAGACAATACAAATATAGTAACGAGTGAAAAACATTTTTTTATGACCTCCGTTTGGAGAGTAGAAGTAACAATATAAAGGTAATATTATGTGGATAAATAAAGGCAAAAAAGTTCCATTAATGGGTTTTCAAACAGGGGGATACATACCAGGTTTATCAGGTATGCAATTTAGAGGTGGTTTAAGTAGAGATATTAGAAAGACTCAAGAAGATATAGAAGAACAAGCTGGTGATCTTGCTAAACATCAAAAGAAAACAGGCTTATGGGGTAAGGTAGGTGGCTGGTTAGGAGAGAAGGGTTTGCAATATGCTCTAACCGCAGCTTCAGCTAGCAACCCTATGTTAGCAGCTTTAATGAAATCTCCAGTAGGTAAGGCAGCTGTAAAAGGAGCAGGTACAGGTTTAGGGCAACTTTTTGGAAGTAAAGCAGCTGGTAAGGCTCCTAAAATAGAAGACTCTAGCACTGGTTTACTAGGTGGACAATACGATATACTTAGAGATGTTAAGCAGAAAAGTGAGGATGCTATAGCTGGGAAGGCTTTAGGGGCAGGTGCAAGTAGATTTCTTAGAGCTGGTGGAGGTGAGTATCTTGAAGGTAAATTTGATGATGTAATGAAAGATATGAGATTAGCTCAAATGGCGGGCGAAGAACTACCTGATGCTTATGATAGTGCTACTGATGTTGGTTCAGCTTTTGATGATATTGATATTGAAGGAGATGTTGATATTGAAGATTTTGATGAATCATTTCTTGAACTTCCAGAAGAGATTACCTATACAGGAGGGGATGTGATGACTACTCCTCAGGATATACTTACAGGTCAAGAAGGTGGATATGTACCAGGTTATAAAAATGGTGGTAGAATATATGGAATGAATAGAACCCCTGAAGGTATGATGCAAGCTATTTATGAAATGCCTACTGAAGATGGAAATAGGTATTATTTAGGTGAATCTCATAGACCTCAACCAAGCCTAAGTACTCAAACTGCTCGTCAAAAAGCAATGCAAAGAGCCGTAAAAATGCCAGAGGACTCTATTTCATTTGAAATGGTACAGCAAATATTAAATCAACAGGCTCCAGAGCCAGAAAATAAAGGAATAAAAATGAAGAAAGGATTACTGAATCTTTTAGGGTTTCAAAATGGTGGCAACGTTCCAATGTTTAACCCAATGAGTTCTCATGGAGCAATAGATTCATTAATGTTAATGGAAAAACTTAAGTAAGGATAGTATTATGGCAGACACAGTACCTGCAATGTTAGAACCTGGTGAGTTCGTAATCAGAAGAGATGCGGCTAAAAAGATAGGTCAACCAGCTCTACATGCATTAAATAATTTCGACAGGAATCATGGCTCACACGGAGCTATTGATGAACTTATAGCCTTAGGTAATTTAGGTATGCAAGAGGGTGGTGAGGTAAAGGAACCTTTTGGACAAAGAGCTACGAATGCTATTATAAACGCAAGGATGGGTTTATTGGGTATGCTTGACCCACAATTAAAACATTTTCGGAGTGATGATATGGAAGATGCTTCAGAATGGCAAAATGTTTTAGGTCGTGGAATGACATATAATAAAATGAATGAAGATATGGAAGGCTCAGCGGAAGATTTTAGGAGTTTACAGGAAACTGAGTTTACAGAGGGGCCAATGAAAGGAGCTGTTTTAAGAAATATACTATCTGAATCAATAAAGGATGGTGATCTCGGTGGTTCAGATATTAAAGAAGAATTTTCATTAGAAACAGATAAGAACCGATATAACCTAGAACCTGAACATTGGTATTCTCCTATAAAAATGCAAACAGGTGGCAATGTCAATGACCCATTACAAATTGGTAAAAGAATGGCTGATCCTTCTATATATGAAGGTAGCACTCTTGGCGTTGTAGATGAAGATGCTTCTCTTATATCTGATTTACAAAGGATGCGTAGAGATATAAATCTATTAAAGCTACAAGAAATGCGTTATCCAGACTCTAAGATGTTTAATAAATATAGACAGCATATGGCTGAAAATAATAGTGTTATGAGCCAAGAAGAAATGATGGGAATACTTGGTAAAGCAGCTAGGAAAACTCAAGGCATGTTTAAGCCTAAAGGTTATCAAGGTGGTGGGCATGTATATGAATATGGTGAATCTGAAACTGGTATACCATCATTGCAGGATATATTTAATCAAGCTAATATACAACCCAATGAAGACAATATAGATAGATTTCAAGAATATGATTCATCAAGAGAAGAAACTAGGGTTGATAGTTATTACGATAACTTAGAAGCTGTAAGAGTTGGTAGTTCTGCTAAGGCTGAAGCAGCTAGAAAAAAATCCCAAAAAATTGGTAAAGGATTTACTGGTATGGGTGCAAGAGAAGCTGGGGTAGAGGATACTTTATCTAGCTTGATGGGTGCTCAAGAAAGAGCAGGTGAAAAAGAATATAGAGGATTATTTGAAGATATACGTGGAATGCGTGAAGACTATACGAAAGAACAAACTGGATTGCTCTATGACCTAGATAGAGCTGAAGGTACTATAGAAGCAGATAGTCCTGAATATGATCCCGCAAATAACCCTCCAGGATATGAAGGTTATGGAGAACCATCTGATGGAGCATCATACACAGATACAAATGGTGAAAATTGGGTGTATGATGGAATGGCTCATCAGTGGAAAAAGGAACAAGGTGAATAAATATGGCAACTAGATACGATGTAATAAGAAGACCTGGAGTTCAACTAATTCAGGAAGAGCCTATGTCTGCTCTAGATTCTCTAGCTTCTGCTTTAGGGGATTACTATTCTCCTGAAGAAATCAGAGCTCGTAAAGCTGATAGAAGAGCAGATGCTAGAGTTCGTTTAGAACAAGATAGATTTGATGAACTTAAAGAGCAAACTGATTTTAATCAAGAACAGACACGTATAGCAAATAGAAGGCAAGCTGCATTAGATGAGCGCCAAACTTTAGTATTTAATCAAGGTCAAGAAGATAGGAAATTTAATAGAGCTAAAGAAGATTTTGATCTTGCATTGGCTCCACTTTTAGAAACTGGCGATATGGAAGGCGCTATTGAGTTCCTAGATTCATACACTACAGATAATCCTAGACTTTCTGCTATAGCGAAACAAAGAGAAAAGAATTTAAATAGAAGAAATTCTCAGTTAAATTCAGCAGTAACCGCATTAGAAACTCTAGCTCCTGGATTGTCTGATAAGTTTTCTGCAAGCACTCTTAAATCTATGTTATTTAGAGACCCCAATGCAATTGCAAATCAGATAATGCTTGGTGAAATAGGTCAAATAACAAAAGGTAAGGAAAGGGAATATGAAGCTAGAAAGACAATTTTAGCTGGACAATTAGACCAATTGAAAACAGCAGTGGCTGGAACTGAAGCATATAATAATTTAGTAAATGATATAGAGACTACTATGTCAGGTATAAGAGAGTATGGTGGAATTGGTATATCTGGAGGTGGTGGTGAAGATCCCCTTGGTGATATTACTGATTTAATTGGTAATGAAAATCTTGATCTTGAGGAACCTGATTTTTTTGAAACTTTAACAGCTGTTTTTAGCCCAGAAAAAAGAGAAGGGCTTGAAAAAAAAGTTAGTTCTCCAAAATATGCTTTATCTAAAGTTTCTAAAGATATAAAAGATATAGAAACATTTGCGAAAAGATATATTAGGCCTGGTACAGAGAGTGAAGTTGGAATGAGTTTAGCTGGCTCAACCATAGGTAGAAGAGATTATGATAGGACTATGATGCAAAGATTAAAGGCTAAAAAAAGTGACCTTAAAGATTATGTATCACAATTTTATCATCCAAGTGAAGGATTTCTTAATGATGAATTGCGGAAAGAATTTAGAGAGAAGTATAAAGGTAGAAGTTACGATAAATATTTGATTCCATTTTTTGATTCTCTATGGGAAACGAAAACACTAAATTTAGATATATTAGGTGGTAATGAATAAACAAAGTTTATTACAAACTTATAGAGATAAATATCCACATCTTAATGATGTAGATGATAATACCTTATATACAAGTCTTATACAGAAGTTTCCTCATTATAAAAATCAATTAGAGGATTATAATACTGAGTACGGTAAATCTCTATGGGATTCTATGCCAAACGTGATAAAGTCTGGTTATAATAAATCTTTACAAGGAATGGCTCAAGAGATAGCAACTGGTAGAAAAAGATTTGATCTTAGCGGATATGAACCTGGTGTTATAGAGGACTTAGGTTCTGAGATATTGTCATTCTTTATGCCCGCTGATTTTGCTCTTACTTTAGCTACAGGTGGTGTTGGCGCAGCTTTAGGTAAGAAAACCTTATCTAAAACTATCTTTAATAAGTTAAGAAGAAATGGCATAAGAAGTGATATAGCTAGAAGGGTAGCGAGCAATAGCGTTGCTAACTTTTCACGCCAAGCTGCATCTAGTGTTGGTGGTGGTACTCTTATGTTGGGCTCTTATCAAGGAGCTGCTAATGCATTACAACAAAAACTTGAAACAGGCGAGATAAAACCTGGTGAAGTAGTTAAAGAGTTTGGCAAGGGGGCTGTTCTTGGTGGGGTTACCGCAGGTACAGGTTCTTATTTAACAGCTAGGGGTGCAAGTAAGTTATCTAGATTGGGTGCTGAGATAGGGACATTTGGAACAGGTGCTCCATTAATGGAAGGTGAGATGCCAACACCTCAAGATTATTTACATACCGCAGGAATGATACTTGGTATAAAAGGCGTAAGTCAATTCCTCAAAACACCTCAAAAATTAAAACAAATCAGAGAGCAAGGTACATTATTTGAATTAAAACCAGAGTATAAGATGGAAATACCTGGTGAAAAACTTGGTATGGATTATGCTAAGGCAAGTGTTGATGTAGCAGATAGAAGAAGAATAGCTAAGGAAAGATGGGTTAGGAAGTCTGATAAAGGCGGTGAAGTATATATAATGCCACAGGCTAATATGGATACTGCTAAGACATACAAGGTCTACGATAAGGAAGGCAAGAAATCATATAGTATTAAAAAAGAAAAATTCCATAACGAGTTTGAGCTATCTGATAAGAGTTTAATGGGCGATTCTATTACTACTATGAGCCATGATAGGATAAGAAAGTTAGAAAAGGAACTTGGTTTAGATGAAGCTTCATCACAGATAAGAAGAAAGGGTATAACTGGTCAGGAATCTCATGATGTTATATTAGGTTCAGATGGTCTCCCACTTCAAAATAAAAAATTAAGACTATCGGAAATGAATTCCGCTGATCTAAATTCATATAGGAATACTTTACTTAGAGAAAAGCAATTACAAATATATAAAGCAGATATGCGTCGCAATGGATGGGATACTCAAGATGTATTTAAACATACATTTTTAGAAGAATGGGTTCCGAAACCTTTCAAAGGATTAGTAGCTGGTGTTATGCCTGCTGAAATGAGAGGTACTCAAGACCCAGCTAGACGTAAATATGTTCGTGATCTTGCAAAGTATCAAGATAAATCTGTTGCCTTAACTGGTGAGTATATGACAGATATCTACGCATTAAATAATGGTACCCTTAAACCACCCAAGAGTGAATTGAAAGAGTGGCTTGACAGAGGGCTTTCTAGAAAGGAAGCTGAGAATGCTTATTGGGAAAGAATGACAGAGTTAAAAGAAGCTGGTAAATTACCTGAATGGAATAAGTTTACTGATAAAATGTTTAACCATGCTAGAGAATCTGGTATTGAAATTCCTGGCTATTATGAGAATTATGTTCCGCAGATAATGAAAAGAGAAATTGCGAAGATTGTATTTGATGACTTATTAACTATAAGAGAAAGAGAATCTGGTCTAATAAAACAGCAAATGAAAGCACATAATCTTAAGGAAAAACAAAACGCAAATTCTTCCATTGATGATTTGCTTAGTACTTTTAATAATGTAGACGATTTTATCAAGAATAACCCAGAGCAAGCAAGATTTATGAATGAGCTTATAGAGAAATCATTGCATAAATTAAATCCACAAACTAGACAGATAATAGAAGCTAATAGAAAGCAAGGTGATTTTAGCGCATTGAAGGCTTATTCATTAGTAGGTAAGACAATATATAATGATATATTTAGCACATTTGGAAATCTTGAAATGAAAAGAACTGCTAAAATGCCTGTAGAATTCCTTGAAAGAAACTTAGCATTACTCATGTCTCAATATGCAAGTAGGGCATCTAGAAGAATTGCTCAAGTAGATATGTTTGGATTAAAAGGTGAAAAGTTTGATGCATTAATAAGGAACGTAGAGGGACGGTCTCCACAAGATGCTAGTATAATGAGAGAATTGCATCATCACGCTACAGGGTTGATAGAATTTAGTGATAAATTTAATTACTCACCTAGAGTTAAAGAACTTTGGAAAAAAGTAATGGAATGGGAAACTGGAACTAAGATAGGTTTAGGTTTTGCTACTATTCCTAACGTAACTCAATCTATGATATCATCAGCAATGGACGCTGGGTATTGGAGATTCTTTAGAGGTCTAGCATCACTAAGAAAGAAAGAAGTTAGGCAAATGATAAGAGAATCTGGTGCTACCAGTTATAGTCAGTTAGCTGAAATGCTTGGTATGAATGAGACTACTGCTTTAACCAGCGGTATTGTAGATGGATTAGCGAAGTATACTGGCTTTAAAGGTATTAATAAAATGAACCAGATAATGGCCGCTGCTACCGCTAAAGTATTTGTAGATGATTTACTTAAGATGTCTACAAAGGGTATGACAAAATCAAGAAGGAAATGGGCAAAGAGTAAGCTTGGTGAGTTGGGAGTGGATTGGAAAGTAGGTGAACTGAATTATAAAAATCCGTCTGATTTAAAAGTTATTAAGAGTGCAATGGAAAGATTTGCTAGAAACACTCAGCTACAAAGAGATATACTTAAAGACCCATTGATATTTAATAATCCAAGAACTAAAATGTTTACACAATTTAAGAGATTTGGATATAGGCAGGCTCAGTACACTAAGGATGTTTTACGCCATGATATAGCTCATGGTAATATACTACCTCTTCTTAGATTGGGAATAGGTGGCTATGCAGGTGGTCAATTTGTTCATGTTGCTAAGAAGATTGCTAGAGAGTGGATATCTGGCGAAGATTATTATGATCCTAGTTCAGAAAAGACTTGGCCCAAAGACTTAACAGACCTCGTAGATAACTTAGCTGCCGCAGGAGGTCTTGGTCTAGTTGGGGATGTATGGTCTGCTGCTTTAGAAGAAGGTGGTAGTTTAACTAGGGCTATGAAGTTTATAACATTCCCCCCTATTGCTTCAGATATTGAAAATTTCTTTGATAGATTTTTATCGCCAATGGAAAATGATTTCAAGAACTTACAAGGTGATGCATTAAAAAGAGCACCATCAAGATTTGCAAAATTTATAGGAGGTTCAACACTTAGGGAATTAAGCAAGAGGATAGAGCCACGAGGAATGACATTAGAAAGATTAACAGCCCAAAGAAGTAGAGCTGTATCTAATATATTAGACCAATTAGAAAAAGCTTCCGAACCTGAAGATTATGATAGAGCGTTAGCTAGTGTAAGGTTGTGGAATGAAGCTCATCCAATGGTTCCCATAAGTTCAGAGAGTATAAGTGCTAGAGCAATTGTTCAACGCAAGATGCGTAGATATAAGAAAAAGGTATTAGGTTGAGGTTTTTATTATCTTTAATTTTAATAATAGGATGCCAAGACGAATTACCAGAAAAGCAAGAAGCTTTAGAATATTCCTCTGCTTCTATATGTGATTGCTATGATAGTGCAGTATTGATACTAGGAACTATGTTAGATACAAGATTATTACACGATACATATGAATCATACTTGGCAGACCAAGATGATGTTTTAATCATAGAAGGATTGAAGAATGACTTCAATGTTCTAAGGGAAGAATGTTTATCTTCCTATGGTGCTAACCTATTTGTAACAAGTGAGTGTAACTATCCTTGTGACCTAAGCTTGTTATCTACTCAACTACATATACTAGGCATACAAGTATGAGTTCTTTAAAGAATCTATACACTGGCCACGTATTAAGGCTGAATAAATACCAAAATGGTGGGGATGTAGAGCGTGATTATAGCCAAGAATTACCACACAAGATTCCGTGGTACACAAAAAGTTTAATAGAAATGATGGGAGATGATTTACAGAGACCAGTTGATTGGGATGAAGAGGGAAATATATCTAAAGTAAGTAAGCAATCATGGAGCCCTAAAGGTGTTGAGCAAGCATATAATATATTTATTGATGAGTTGGGATTTTCCCCAAATATGGTTAATAAAAGTAATATTTTTTTAAAGATGCTTCCAAGAGAAATAGCTCATTATTACAGAACTGGAGATGTTTCACCATCTTTACAAAAAATTAGGAAGCCTTTACTTGATATTTATTTTGATAAAGAAAGCAAAAGTCAATCAGAACTTATTGATGCTTTAAAAGAGTATGATGATATAATAGATATATATACCGATGAAGGGGAAGAGTGGATACCAAAAGCAGTGAGCTCTGGTTTATTAAATCCAGATAATTTAGAAGAATTATATCATGAAAAATACAGCGATAAGTGGTATAAGAAACCAGAAGGTAAGCAAGAGGGTGGATTTGTAGAGCCTGTATCTACAGGTGTTCATAATAATATAGATAATTTAATGTTACAAGAAAAGTTAGATAATACTTATGATCCTGGAGTTATGTACGCTCATAGAACATTGGGGCAAAGGGTTGCAGATTGGATTCCATCTCAGCATAAAGACCCAATAAAAGCTAAGGAACAAGAACGTGGATTACAAGAGTTTATAGATTTTTTCACTCCTCAAACAAAAACAGAATTGGCTTTAGAAGTGATACCTGGTGCTGGTCTTATTAAACATGTAGCTAGAAAAGCTCCTGATATTGCTAAAATGGTTAAAAAGGCTGGTATAACATCACCTCTTACACACCACACAACTGGTGATAGAGCTCTTAATATATTAAAAGAAGGTAGAATTAAAGGAGGGGAGGGGGAGTTTCCTGGTAAGCCATTTAAAGGAGATTCTAAGAAAGCAATAGATGCAAAAATTAAAGAACTCGAAGGGAAAACATTATCAAGTGCTGATGAGTTGCAATTTTATGCGGATGAATTAACACCAGGTTCACCAGCAGTTTCACTTACCAGAGACCCAAGTTATCTTACAAGATCACATGGTCATGTAGGTACAGATGTCTCATTTATATTTGATAGGCCTTCATTAAGGAAGTATGGGTATAAAATTGAACCATTTGCTGAATCTGGTTTTCAGAAAACACGCCCCAATATATATAAGAAATTCCCACCTAAAAAGTATAATCTGAATTGGATGAATCCTCGCTTTGAATTTGAAGAAAGAGTTAGGGGGAACTTATCTCTTAAAGATTTAAAAATGATAAATGTAAATGATATATATCTACCTATATCAGGTAGTTCAAAAGCTACACATACAATACCATTGCTAGAAGAATTAGTGGCTAGAGGTAAAAAAGGAACCCCAATTATACTTTCAAATAAATTTAAAGATAGAATATTAAGTAGGCTTAATGAAATTAAATTTGAAGATAACTATATAAAGCACGGGAAACCTACAAAAAAATATAAATCAAAATTAGAACGACATAAAATAAAAAGAAATAAAGAAAAGAAAACTTTAAAATCTTTACTAAAATTACCAAGCTATAAAGATCCTTTCAAAAAGAGTAAGCCTAAGCATTATGAGAAATGGGCAGAAGAAGAGGATTTACTTAAAGGGGATGAATTTAAAGGTTTTTGATACCCAAAACCTTAGAATGGTTTAGGTGTACCACTCACGTTATCACCTCTCTCTTTAGCTAACTGCATAGCAGCACCCTCACTATCTGCAACTAAGCAGCTATTCCCATGATACCCAACCTCACAAGTATTTGTACTACCATATCTATTCTTAGCTACTATAAGCTGTAAGTAGCAATCACTATTACCATCATCACCATATCTAGATACCCAAGGATAATGAGAAAATAATACTATCTCTGCATCCTGCTCTAGGTTTCCAGATTCAGCAAGGTCAGACAATCTAGGTAGCCTATCATTTCTATGTTCCATATTTCTATTCATTTGAGACACCAATATAACTGACATGTCATTGGACTTAGCTAACCATTTATAGTTTCTGGTGACATCACCAATCTTATGCCTTAGGTCGCGTCTATCATTAGGGTGGTATTCTATTAATCCTATATGATCGTCTATTACTACATCTGGTTTAATAGCTCTTATCTCTTTGAATGTTCCATCTAAATCCCTAACGTCGTCGAACATAAATAACTTATCTTTATACACTTCAGATATAATATTAGTAGCATCAAATATACTATTCTTTTCCAATCCTATATTACTTCTAAGATTTCTATATTGTATACTACTGCATTCCATAGCCATAAACTTCTTCATCATCTCTGTATTAGGCATTTCTCTATTAAACATAACTACTCGTTTGCCATCATGCACTAAATTACGTGCTATATTTGCAGATACTGTTGTCTTTGCATTACCAGGTCTACCTGCTATGATAGTTATCTCACCACGAGTCATTCCATTTATAACTTTATCTACCTTATCTATCCCTGTTTTAATAAGAGTAGTAGATTTGAATATAGAATCTGTTGTTCTTAGTAGTAAATCATCTAGGTCAAATTCTTTATTTGGTTGTAAGTTTATTATATTTCCTATAGTAGTATGTGCATCTTCAAGTAACACTTGAGTCTCTTTAGAGTTATCATGTATATTTTTAGAGATACTATGAATCTGTCTATCAAGTCTTCTTCGTAACCAATCGCTATGTAGTAACTTAGCGTAAGTTATTGATTTAGATGGGGATACAACAAGCTCTAAAAATCCTGTTATTTCATATATAGGAGAGTAGTCGGAATTTTGTATATCAATTGTATCGGCTACAGTATTAGAGTCTATATCTTTCTTTTCTTTATCTAATTTAATTATAGCTTTCCAAACTCTCTGATTAAAGTCATTGTAGAAAAAATCTGGGCTAGGTATCCATGACCTAACGCAATCTAGCTGCTCAGAGTCTGTTATAATACATCCAAGCAATGCTTTTTCTAGCTCTATATTTTTCATTCTTGTTCCTCTAGTTTTGGTGGTAGTCTATCTAATGTTTTCTTTTCATATGTATCTTTAAGAGATGATTGTTCATCATGGTTAGTGACCATTTTAACAAAGTACTTTATATTATATCCCTGCTCTAGATATCCACGGTTTCTGAACATGTCTATCATTCTATATAGTATATCGTCGTCTATATTTTTTATTTCATTTAATAAGTAATATATATCCACTTCCCTTACTGATCGTACATTATCCATATCAATGAGTAGCTTTTCTATAGACTTTAAAGACTTTATAGAACGAGACATCTTTAATATATCTATTTGATTAGCAAAGCTTTTTTCTTCGAAAGTACTACTACATAATGGGCATTTTATTTTCTTCATTATAATCCACAAAATCCTTCTTCACACATAAATAACTCTTGCTGATCTGCAAATTCAACATCATCTATATGTACGCATGAACTGTGTAGGTACACCCCCCCTTTTCCCTTTCCTCTATCTATTAAGGAATTTCTTATGCTCTCATCTATTTCTATTATCTTACCCCAACTCTCTTTGTCATTATCTTTTATTTCTTTCCATCCTTTATTGCTATGATATGGACAGAATACGCATGCAGATTTAGGTGGTATTGGGAATGAATGTTTTTCAAATACTTTTATACAATCTTTACGCTCTAGTCTACTATCTATTAATGGATATCTATATGTAACACGAGGCATTGTTGATGTTTTCATCCTCTCTATCTCATCCAAGCTTATACCTAACCATATCTCTGTCATTGGCATTCTATACTTAGGTTTCAATCCATATATCTTCCTTATGCTTTTTATTACAGGTCTTATTTTATAATGATTAGTACATTGCCTTCTAAGCATACCTGTTTTATTTGGATTATCTACAAAAGCTGGTATACCTGCAAACCTACTAGTTTTATCTTTATCTAGTAGGTCTTCATATAGATTCATTTCATCTGATACTATTATCTCTATACCGTTATTATCTTTAGCCCACTTCTTTAGTATGTCTAGTATCTCATATGTTCTAGGTAGTTCAGCACCTGGGTCTGCAAATATAGCGTAATCAGCTCTATCTATTTCCCCAAGAGAACTCATTATATACATTGCAGTACTTTGCACACCTAAGCCTAGGCTTATAACTTTCATCATGTCTTGCATGTATCACATTCACCTTCTTGAAGTCTAACTCTATTAAATATACTACCAGGAAGCTTTTCATACATCCCGCTTAGTCGAGTATTATAATGCCTATGGAATGCATTTTTACAACCTTTACATCTAAATGGTTTATTAGGAGTTCCTTCCCATCTTATTCTAGATGACTCAGACATCTTGGCGATAGTATCTTCCTCTGGACTAAACCACTCTTCATCAAAGTAATATTTTAATGTTTCAATCTCTGCTTCAACTGCTCTTCTAGCATCCTGCTCGTATTCAGTAAGCGTTCCTCTGAATCCTAGCTTCCTTCCTCCGTTTCTTTTATGTATTGTAGTAGGGTCATTAACTGATCCATTGGCATTATAGCGTATATTTCGCCTCTTGACTCCTTTACCAATTGAAGGTGTGATTCCCCTACCTGTTCCGAGGGCTTCAACCATTCTGCTATCCTTTTCCGCACCTTACATTGCACGGTGTAATTTTCTATTGTTAAGTCTACTTCTGGGTGGAGTCCTAATGACCTACCATCAGAACCCCACGCTCTCTTAGAATCTAGTCCGTATTCCTTTGCTTTATTTACGCACTCTCTTTCGAACCGATTTCCTTTTGCTTTGCTTTTTGACGGCACGTTTTCTACTCCTCTTCTTTTTGAAGGGACTCTCTAGAAACTTTTTCAATCCCTTTGTTACTTTCTGAAAGAAGTTCATTTGCTTTTACCTCCATGTATTTTACATAGTTTTCTTTGTCACCCTTCATCTCTAAATAATTAAAGAAAAAGTCACTAAGAACTTCTATGTGTTTTCTGTTTGACATTGTTAGACTTGTTAGTTCTGCTATTGCTTTAACAAAATCTTTATTAGTGAATTTAGATTTCTTTTTTTTCACCAATTATTTCCTTCATAGTCTTTCTATGTATTAATATAAATACTAAACACATTGCACTAAATATATATATGTTTATTACTGCATAGTTTTCTAACAAGATTAATAACTGTGTTTCAAATATACTCATATTACTCCTTTTAAAGCTAGGTGGTCTATTTGGAATATTAACTCCTTGGGGCCAACCATTATTTGACATCATTTTTCCTTCATTCAAATAAAATATAGACCACCATAACTTTAGTTCTTATTACTCTTCAATCTCATCTATTATCATATTAGATAAGCTTATAAGCTCTTTAACTTCCCTTTCTATTCTATGTACTCTCCATAGATGACTTAGTTGAAGTGCTAACATCATTAACATAGTAAATTCCCAATAGGGAAAATACTCTGCACTGAATAATGCTTCCCAATAGTATCTCATTTACTTTTCCTCTTTTTATTTTTTATTGTTATCTTTCTCCAATCAGGCACTACACCATCCTTATCAAAATATTTATCTTCATCAGTATTAGATTGCTCTATACAATTATGACAGAGCCCTATCCTGTTACTAGTAGGCTGATCACACTCATGACAATGGAATAACATAGGCATTACTTCAATCTCCTTGCTATCTCTGCTACTACAGGTACGCTAACTGCGTTACCTAACTGTTTATATCTTTGTGTATCAGATATGTTAACCTCATTACCATTAGTATCTATACCCTTAGTAGTCCAAAGGTCTGGAAAGCCTTGTAATCGCTCACATTCCAAAGGAGTTAGCCTTCTTATATGTGGCCCACTCTCAACATAAGCTGAATAGTTAGTACCATATTGCTTAGAAGCTGGTAGTGTAGAACAAATTGCTTCCTGGGTATGTACAACCCCTCCCTGCTTATCATGTATCCTATATTTAGTAGGCTTTTCAGCTATAGTATATTGCTGCATACCTGTATCTAATGTTTGTGCTTCTTTCTTACCAACTCT
>CEUI01059388.1_pt1 | contig 19325 bp, 26 predicted proteins | sample 531411 | NCBI WGS metagenome assembly CEUI01 (sample SAMEA2622841, study PRJEB7988) | marine metagenome | isolation source: saline water (ENVO:00002010), including
GCTCCCGCTGCACCGGCTCCCGCGCCTAGAGCAGCGCCCACAACTGGGGCCGCCATACCAGCAGTAGCGGCAGTCAAGACAGCAGCACCAGCAGCCATCGCAATCTGCTTCTTCTGGGCACTCTTGGCCTCCCTCTTTGCCTCTGCCATGACAGATTCCCGATATCTGCCCAGAAGGTCGGGAGCCTCTTGCCTTCTCTCCAAATGGAGATTCGACATATTGTTGTAGTAACCACTGGTTAGAGCAGAGGCACCGCCGGGTCGGTAAGTTTGGAGGTTCGCAAGACCCTCTCTCTGCACCATACCAGCTTGCCGAGCAAGCATATCATTCCGACGAGCGGCAAGAGCGTCAGCCCGATGCTGGGCTGTCAACCCATAAAATGCGTCAGGAGGCAAACTCGGGTATCCGAACTCGTCCATATCCTGATCGTAAAACTGACCAGCCGCACTCTGGGTCTTCCAATAATCGTAATCTGGAATGAATCCCCGTTCAGCCCAGGAGTCGTATTGATCCCTCCAGGCATTGGTTCCTCGTCGACGACGACGGGGAGCACCTTCAGGATCCTGCCCCTCACCAATACCAGAGCCAAAGAAACTATAGGCGGGGTTACTACCGTTGGTCATAAGATCATCACCTTTCAAAAAGCTCCCAGTCGGATTCGTATTCGATTGTAATTAGCATCTCCGATATTGATTTAGCATCCGTACTAAACGAATCATCATTCTGCTTGAGGAATCTCAGAACAAGAGGTTCGTGATAACCAAGAGTCCCAGACGTAACTACATTCTTTAGAGGGTAACCAGATTTCATTGATTCAATTGTCCCATCCAAGAGGATCCTCTCCTCGACTTCATTCGTCTCAGGATGGATGATCCTCCAATCAAGGTTCAGGGAATCTAGTGTGCTATCAATTGTGAAAATTACGGCCTTGATCTCTCTCCCAATCGAGGATCCCAACATCCAGTCCACTTTGGGGGTCGAAAGACCCAGATTGGATCCAAGAGAAGACAGATTTCTGCTCAGGGTTGGGGATGTCCTGGAGAATGGAGACCTCATTTCCGGGAAGTGGCCTCCCCCATAAGTCAGTAGATCGAAACTTGTCATGCGATCCTCTGGACCTCCACCACTATGTCTTTCACCTTCACATGGCAGTTACTGATTATCTCGATCTTCAATTGGGAATGCTCATGCTGACCAACTCCTGTATCGAAAACGGTCCGATAATCCGTGAGCCTCGTCCCCCACTGGTCTTTTGACAGTCTACCTCCACCAACGTAGTAGCTCGACCCATCCTCCTCTATCACCGAGACTCTGGCGTAGGCATAATCACTAGCCCCGTTCTCAACGTCGTGAATAATCGTGATCTGATTTACCGCGCTCTTGTCCACCCCAAAGGCAGAGAACGGGGTTATCAGAGTCATCAAAGTCGCGTTCGATTCCAAGACAGATGTATCTGTCCACGTTGCGGCACTGGACGCCCCTGTAGGATTCAGAGTGACGCTACCGCTTCCTGAGTCCGCCCCAGCCTGACCCCACCACTCAAGGTCTCCCGTCGAACTCCTGATGAACATATAGGTGTCCTTGGAGATAAGCGACGAGGTGATAGAGCCTGAACTGAAAGAGGCCGATCCAGTCGCAGCCGCCGCCGAGGAAGTGTGGGAAGTAGTGTCGGACGCATGATCCACGAATCGTGAATCCATCTGATAGATGTTGTTGTCCTCTTCAAGGGCAAAAATCCTCCAATTCCCATCAGCGTCTGGCATCCTTTCCAGATCAACGATGTCGTTCCCAGCGGGCATACGGTGCGTGGAAAACGAACCCGTCTTGTAGTTGAAAGCAATAATTAGATCATTTGTCTCTGTGCTAAGACGATCATCGACATCGTGCCTAGTCCAATCTGATGTCGGACCCGTCTCGGATGATCCGTCTGCCGTCTTATCCGAATCGGTTCTGACGGCCCACATCACAAGAGAATTGTCTGGGTCGTGAACACCAACCGCATTCCACATCATGTGACGGCTATCGGAGACCAGTGTGTCCCAGATACCTTTGATCTTGGATCCAATGAACTCCGGGGCGGATCCGCGTGTCAGGATCACGGGTCCCTCACGGGATAACCATGCAACCCCGTTCGGTATCTCAACCATTCCGTTAGGGGTGCATGAACCATGCGAGTCCGACACAACCGATGCCGGTGCTCCAAGAGGGGACCTACCCCAGGAAATCGAATAGGTTTCGCTCTCCGTGCATAGGATCACAGACTGCGATGACCGGGCCATCCCCCTCACATCGGTCCCACTCACACTATCAAACAACGCCCTGTTTATCGAAGGAGTGATCCCAGGATGACCAACCTCGGAATGTAGGACTTGCCCCACATTCATCTCCAATTCCATTGGCTCCGCAGACGTTATAGATTTCCGATTCCTATACTTGCCATCCTCAAATCTCCACCACTGATTTAGAACCTTGTGATGTGACCCTGGGTACGCCTCTACAAACGGGTCCACAATGGATTCAACCAAACGGATCTTGTTCCCGCTAGAATTCGGATCGGGGTCGGTCCTCAATCGGGCCGTAGATCCTTGATACCCAGACGAAAGTCTAAAACCTCCAGACCACTGACCCCACTGAGGCGGGATCTGCTTGTTATAGAATCCGGTCTCACTTCTGACCATGACGTATGAATCGTCATCATCTAGGAGAGTGGATTTTCCGTACTGAACAAGGGTTTCTATCTTCTCAAAGTTCAGAGGACCATTTGAACTGATATCCCCTCCATACCAAGTGACCCCGCGAACAGTGACCGCGCAGGAAGCGCCAGTCGGCATCTGCTCGATCACCGGATATCTTGGAAAGGACTTCCATGAGGTATTCTCAGCGATGTCCTTGTCGATCACAACACGGCATAGCGTCCCATTCACACCAGTCGAACCCGTTGTGAAATCCGTCACCTCTGCAATGGGATAGAACCCGGAGGAAGCACTCCCATCCGTACCCGTTGTGTAGATAATCGCAGACATGCCAAAGCATTCCGGCATGACATATTTGGGATCTACTACAAAGACAACCAGGACGGAATTACCGCCACCCGAAGGCGTGGTAAAAGTAACCTTGTGCGGTTTACTCGGGAGGCCGACCTCTCCTGTGAACCTATTCTTGTAGGCAACAGATATATACACATACTTGCCAGCTTCCCACCCCACAAATCCAGGCCCTCGGCCTGCCCCCTCCTGAGTTATTCGAGACCACTGACCTTTTGGAACACCTAAAGCCCTGGTTGCCTTTGTGATTGGCTCATGGTCTCCCTTTCCCCTGATCGTTGCGGTCAGACAGTGCCCATGTCCAGGGACGGCAATGATCAAGTCACCATTACAAACATGAGCGTTTACCTTCCTTCTTGGAGGGCAATCAAAGTATTGATTGTATAGGGGCGGTGCATTAGGGATCCAAGCGGGGACGTAGTTCAAATAATCTAACCCGTCCCCTGAATTGATCGGGTTACCCCAATACTCCCATCGAGTATTAGTCGTGGGATAACTGATCGAACCATCGTAGGACACGCCTAAAAACCCACTGTCCTCCCAATCAAGGAGATCCTCCCCGACCCAACACGAAACGGCCCTCTTCTCCACCACCGTGTTTAGATGTGACTCTGGCGCGTAGAAGGAGGATTCTCCAATCACTACGGGATACCCGTCCACCCACTTCAGACCGTGAGCACGGTTACACCTCGGAACGAAGACTTTCGACCCATCTTCAAGATAGGACCAACTGGAAGAGTCCAAACTCTGGACCCGGATAGCCGTAGTGCCAGTGACAATCGCGCTGTATTCCCCATGCAGAACAGCCCTCGACCCCCCTGTTGTCATCAGGTGTAGGTGCAGATAGACCTTGATCGTGGAGCTTCCGACCTTCAATCCGTGACCAGAATTCCGCTCTCCGGGGCGTGTCGGATCACCCCTCTCCACATCAATGTATAATGTGGTTTCTGAAGATCCGCGAGAGACGAACTGCGCGTATTTCGTGTTTGATCGACTAACGCACGGAGCAGCCTCTGCCAGCCGGGGGGTCCCAGCCTTGGCAAACCCTGGGAACCTTTCGATCTCAGTGCCATCTCTGCCTACGACGGCACCCTGAAGAGTAGAAAACATCCCGGCCCCAGGAGTCAACTCAGAAGTATCCGATACACCACCCCACACAGGAGACTGACCTTTTAGACTGAATTCGACAGACTCGTTAGGCATCTTTTATCTCAAGTCGTAGGGACTGCTGACATATCTTCCGTTCCTCACTGTCGGATGACGAACTTCCCTAACTTGGATAGCAGTGTGCTGCATCCTCTTTGTCTTGTTCAGATATGATCGCATTCTCCCATCAGCAGCAGACTTCATCGCTGCGACCGTTTGGAAGTAAGTCATGTCTCCCTGCCTCTCTGCGATACGCAACACAGCCGACAATATGACCGACTCATCAAATTGCCGGGGGACAGCACACCTGTCCGTATCAGAAAGCATGTCTTGCCATCCAATCTTGTAGATTACGAATACGGATTCGCCTCCGATGTTCTGAGACATCCTGACACGAATTCCCGTGTTCTCTTGGTTCATGTTCAACAATGACCAATCCACAGGTGTCCTAGATGGGCTGCGTAGAATGTCGATCAGAGTCTCAACGCGGGTTGGCAACTCAAAGGTTTTCCCGCTGTCCGTGGAGGTCAGGGTCATGGTTTCCTCGCGCTTAGTGAACAGCGCCAAGTCACCCAAGTCCGTCATCACCTCATTCTGAGCAAGATTCAGTTGAGTATCCAAATAGGCATCCGTCAGGTTCCTATTGCCACCCCTAGAGATCCTGTCCGACAACAAAGTCCTCAACTGAGCCAGCGTCCTTCCGACGTGCTTTCCTTCTTGGGGGACAACGTATTTATCTTGGGCATCCCAACTGTCCACCCCCAAGCCCGCCGCACTGATCATCATGCCCCAATAACCAGCATCCTTGGTCGTAAACGACCTGGATACATTGACACCCCTATCGAGGTAGGTCAAAGTGGGGTTCTCATCATCGTCGTTGTTGACAAATCCACGGAGTCGGACCCCATTCTCCTCGTTTGTAACCGTGAATCGGATCTCCTGGAGAACACCAAGCTCTGTCGAACTCACCTTCAACATGCTCGAAGATACGTCAACATTCGTCAGCGCATCCTCTTGCCCCCCGGTCTGCTTGTTATACCTATAGAAGAACAAGTCGCAGTTTCCAGTAGCGGTAAAGACCAGACGCATCTGATACCCGTCTTTCGGAGAATAGGACGCCGACGTAACATCCGAATCCAATCTAGCAAGAAGAGAGATGTATTGACCTGCTCCGAAGCTGGTCACAACAACATTCGCCTGGATGTGTTGCTCAGATGACTGGGGGGGATTCTCCGATTGCCAAGCAATGGCCGGGGACCCTGATGATCTCTCCGCTACCCCATTACTGACGGCGATCACCTTGGAGGCAACGCTCGTCCAGTTCGTCATCAAGTCATCTTCAAAGTCTTCGGAAACTCTAACTTGAGGACTGTGTGCCATTCTAATCTTCAAACAACAGGCCGTGACGCTTCAATAGGGGACGGCCTTCGTCTCTCCATACGTGTTGATTTCCGGTAGTGCGCTGGACACACCTAAATAATTCCGCCGGGATAGACCCGACGTGCCTCATTTCCCCATCTTCACGACGGGAGCCACTTCGCAGCCTCGCTGTTTCCTTCGCAGCCGCACGATTGCCAGCAACAACTTTCTTCATGTGTTGCTCTTGCTGGGCCGGGGTCCTGTACCCTTGGGCCTGATTGCGCCCCGGCTTTGAGGGATCATAGAGCGTTTCGCCCTTACGGTTCCCCTTTACGAGACCAAGGGGGGTCTGACCGTGCCAGACCCTGAACGTGTCAACACCCCCACAACTGGGGCACTCGGGGCTATCTGGACGCTCATCAGACATCTTTGCCTCAATGAACCATCCAAACCCACAAGATTCACAGTCGTAGGGGTATTTCATCGCTCAATTCCTATACAACGGCTGCGGTTCCGCCAGTCCCTGCACGGATGTTGTCGCACTGCAAGCCCATTTCTGCAACGCAGAAGCCCTCAGTAGCATCGCCAACCACCGCAAGTGGAACGTGGGACAAACCACGCAGCACCGTCCGGTGATACATATCCGGCTCGATGATGAAGAAACACGAAGACTGCTTATCAGTCGTGTTCGCAGAGGACGAGATCGGATAGTCAAGCGTCGTTGCAGCAGTCATGTAGCGATCCATGTTGATGTAGATATCACCGTAGTCGCTAGAGAAGACGTCAATCGTCTCGTCCATCGTCTTGAAACGCTGCGGACGGGTCGGCGTGAACGTGTTTGCCGATCCGTAAACCAAAGCGAATTCAGAGATAACTCGCTTGAGTTCATTCCCACATAGCATCAAAGATCCGTCGATGTTCATGCCATCATTCCAAGCATCGCCCAAAGTGGCATGCAACTGAGCGCGAGTAAGGTCGGCAGGAGTTGCCTGATAAAACGGATCATTCCTGAAACTGGCAAACGCCTTACCGTTGATGTTGTAATCGGTATTTCCGTCGCCAAGATCCGTTTGGTAGAGAATCCACTGACCAAGGCCAACGGTGGATCGCGCACTAGAATCTGATGTCACGACAGCAGTCGAAACACCCCAGTGCATGTTGTATTCCATCTGCTTCATTGTAGCGATGGATGCCTTCCACACTTGGTAATTGTATGCGTCGGTCATCCCCGCCTCCTTGACGGCGCGGCGGGAGTTTGCAACATGCACTGATTCCATGACGATGGAAAGTGACCCAACTGCGCGGGTAACTTCCGAGCCAGCGTTGACAGAAGGGGTCACACCTTCGCCTTTGTTTACCACCGCTGTCGGAGTGGACAATTCATCCATTGCCCAATCGTAATAGGTGTCGTGAACTTCCCTGGAGTCGAGAAGAGTGTTCAGCGGGGTATCCGCTGGGGTCATAATTGCGATCAGTTCAGAAAGATCTTCGCGGATCGTTGTGCCACCATAGGTGACATTGCCTGAATAAGCCATTTAGCTACCGTCCTCTAATAATTCGTCATCCTTCGATGCCGAGTTGATGATTTATGTAGTCCAGTCCAGCCTTGATCTGACCACCACGACTCTTGCCCGACCGGGCATCAGCCATAGCCGACACAACCTTATCCAGACTATCTCCAGACTGTGGAGCGGCCTGAGATTTGGTTGATCGAGGCTTTGCAACTACATGCGAATCGGGCACCTCTGCACTCTGCTGAGATGCACCCTCAGTAGCGAAGAGTTCTGGTGAGCGGGAGTGGGCTAGAGTCCTAGCGTCATCTGCGCTCATTCCTGGGAATTCCTTCTGAACGGAATGAAGGGCACCGGCTTGCTGGATACTATAGCCACCCTCCTCCATCAACTTCCACTTAGCAGAGACCTCGCTTTCTAGCGGGGGCCGCGTGGAGTCCGCATGGAGTTGAGCGACCTGATCCGCAGTCCAGGCCATTCGTTGTTCATCTGAAAAGTCTCCCCATCCATCGGGACGATCTTTACCCTCATAGATGTTAGACAAGGCTTTCTCTCGATTCACCTTCTCCAGTTCACTTCGCAATTCTGCCAATTCCTGATCCTTATCGTTCAGCTTGGCCGCAAGCGAATCGAATCGGGACTTCGGAATTCGCGGTTCGCCATCATCCTGGGGAACAGGTTCATCAACTTGCCGAGGCTCGTCGATTTGTTCCTGGTCAGAATTACTGGCCGCTGGCGGTGAGGTCGGGGATTCCTCAGTTACACCCTGATCGCCTGCGGGGATTCCTCGCGCTTTCCTGATTACTTCAAGTTGTTGTTCGGTTCCACTCATGGTTCACGACTCCATATACAGTGATTTCATCTGATCGAAAGCCTGCATGTGCTGATGAGACACATCGGCCTGTTGACACTTACCGTTTTACGCCAGGAGCTTTCGCGGCGGGTGCCGATCCCTTCGCACGGATCTCATCCTTTGCGAGGTAACTAGCACTTGCTGCCGGAAGCGATCCCGTAGTTTGACGCTTCTTGCTGCCCTTGTTGACAGACAGTTTGCCTTTCTTTGTCATGGTTAGGTTCTCTTCTGGGGTTTGCGACTCTTCCTTAGCGCCTCCAACTCAGAGGTTAGGTCATTGAGTCTGGATAATATTGTTTCCGACGTGCTCCGAAGCTCCATAATAACCTCGATGCGGCCAACGCACTTCCCAATGAGAAACTGCGATGGCTCCTTATCATCATCGGATTGAATCAAAATTTGATCACTCGAAAGCCTGTGTTCCAGGTAAGCCTGAAACTGAGGCAGTTTGATCACCTCTGAGAGAGCCTGCTGTGCGCGGAGCCTCTCCACCAAAGAACGCTCCCTATTCAGGAACCTCTTATCATCCAGGTTCTTCGACAGATCTTGGATATACGACATTAGAACGAATTTTCAGATTGAAAGAATCCCTGGGTCCGGTCAGCGGCGGGGACTTGCCCCATGTTTGGGGACCCATTCGTCTGTCCCGCTTGAGATCCTGGGCCACCAACCTCCGACGCCTGTTTGTTTACAACACCCGGCCCATTGGGCATCTGCTGATTCCCAGTGGTCCCTCGATTGGACTCTAGTTGCTGCGAAGGAGTAACAAATGGACCGGATTGCCCCTGCATCTGCCTCTTAGCTGCGGCCCTCTTCCTCTCCAACTGGTTGTAGTGGGACTGGTAGTGGGACCGAATGTTATCCACCACCGCAGGACTCAGATCCAAGAACTCACCGCCGTCACCGAATAAAACCTCTGGGCCAAACCATTCGAGGATGGATTCAAGGTGTTCCTCATCATCATCCAACTCGTCAACCTTGACCTTTTGTCCCTGAGAGAGCATCCAGTTCTCCTCATGCTGACTACAAAGATCCTTGTCCCGCGTTGGGATGTGAACAAGATCCTCGGAATCCACACCGCCGACGATGTGCTGCGCCAAAAGTTTCAGAAGCAATGGTTCATTCACCATGCCTGGATACTTCGCAGCAACTGGAGCCGTCAAGTTCAGGAACTGCATGATTTGCGTAGCAACGAGATCGCCGCTATGTAAAGAGCCGAGGGCCGTGAAGGTGAAATCCACACGCCCCTGGAGGATCTCAGGGTCCATCGTCTCATACGAATTCAAGCCCTTGGCTTCCTTACCAAGAACTCGGAACTTCATCGGTCCGGTCACATATTGCTGATTCAACGCATGGAATTGCTCCAGCATGTCATTCAGCATCATGGTGTATGAGTGAACATAAGAACGCAACCGACGACTAGACTCAGAAAGCTTCTGCGTTGCCTCGGTTGCGGTGCCGCTGTCTTCCGTCCCTGAAAGCAGCCGCGTTGATCCTGTAATCTCTTCAATGTTGTTCGCTAATATCGAATCAGCAAACCTCATCTCACCAAGCGTCGATTTTGCTTGGATCTGTTGCATCCCCTGCAAGGAAGAGGCGTCAACTTGCAAGATAGCACCGGGTTCTAACTCCCAAAGGTTATCCGGCATGTCCCCCTGGTCGTTCAGAAGGACGACCGGACACATAGATTGCTTGTGACTTCGGAGCCCAAGAGATCGGTGCTGATTCATCTCCAACTGCGGACGAACAGCGTTATCAAACGGACCAATCGAAAAGAAGGTGAACGCATCGCGGTTCGCCCGACCCACTGCATAAGGTCGATGCTTATCGTCGAATGGGTTCTCTTGAATGCGGACTGGCACCCTGAAATTCACGACAGTGATCACACACTCTTGTGTCCTACCATTACCTTGAAGGTCAAATCGTCCCCATAGCTCGCATACGTAGAACGATTTGGGTCCCCCATCTGCGATCTCATCGTGAGGTCCCCTCTGGATGCCAGTCCTGCGATTATTGTCTCTATCCTCTTTATACCAAGCAGAGTAGTCAGTCCTCCCCAAGGGGGACTCATCTTTCAATGCTGCGGTATTACTGAATATGCCACGATCAGCCAGATCGTTGATCTCATCCAAGGTCATCTTGGTTATGTCACCGACATAACGAGCATCCTTCACGTCCGTGCAATCCGTGTCGATGAAGAAATCAAACGGATCCACAAGACGCGCTCGGGGACCGTTGAACACAACCTTGTCTTCCTTTGTGAGCTTACAAGTGAGCCTATCCCTGCCTTCGACACGCTCGTTCTTGTATTTCCTTACTACCCGTTCCTCCGTTTGGATATCCCAGAACGTCTTCAGACAAGCAAACCCATAGGACAGCATTGTCCTGATCGCGGGCTGCACGTTCATGCGAAAACGATCAATCTCTAGTTGGGCATTCAGGAAAGCATCTATCTTCTTGCTTTGCTCCTTATCGCCGCGCTCACGTCCGTGCGAACGAAACCACTCGTCCATTCCCAGGACTTGCTCCTCAATCCGAGGAACCATCCTTTCCATCGCCATGTAGAGTTCAGCAACCTCGCCCTCGCCCTCCTCCGAACGCATACCATCCATCAAACGACGAATTAGCATCCACGTTTCGTGGACATCGCCCTGTTCTTCTTGGAAATGCTGAAGAACCTTGGTGACGTAGTTTGTGGCCCTCCGGTCGCGTTCCTCATCTAAGCCCGCCAGATTCTCATACGGAATCTGAATCGACTCCCACGCCTTTAGGTCTTCCGGCGTTGGCTCCGCGTTGATATCAACCGAGACCGTCCCCTCTTTCACAGTAGACGGAACCGAACCAGAACGACCGGGTTCGACAGATGGCCCAGTCTTCAGCGGCATCTCGCGGTTGCTTGCCTTGACTACCATAGATCACCTATCGAACCCTGATCGGAAGGAACAAACGCTGGGAGGGGGAATTTTCCTTCTTTGTCGAACAACCACTAAGTCTCTCCTCCCGCAGGAGCAGAAGAAGCAACATGCTTTGACGCGATCCTCTTCTTCCTTGTCGAAGGTAAGGGACTGCCTTGAGACTCGATAACCTCGCTAACTAGCCCCCTAACAACCGTCGATTGCTCCGCAAACCATGGCTGGCCCGAAATAACCGCGTTCTGCCGCAGGATCGAGACGTGATCCCTGATCTTCTCCAACTTTCTCAGCAACTCGTCTCTGTTCATCGTCTTCCCTTGTATTGAGATATCCAAGACCCGTTAGCAGTATGCTCCCGTGACGGTAAAACGTCAACCAACTGCTTTCGACCGTTTACCAAACGCTCAACCGGGATAACCGTCCCCCGACGCCTCCGGGAATCCCTACGTCGCCGTTCTCGCTGAACATTGCCGGGAGAACAGATCCTATAGCCCTTGCTGTCCAAGACGTCTATGTCCGCAATCGCGTCGGCAATGTCGTTCTTCCCATAAGATGGAAACCTTATGAATTCAAGAACCATCTCGCCGTCAGGCAGAACGTCCCCCGACTCACCCGTGTAACCCTCCGGGTCGTATAATTTCTTCGTTTCACCAATATCCGTGAAAACCCTCGGAATCGTGTCCACGAACGAAATCGTCCCACGGCTGAAACGCTGCTGGAGCTTCGCTATCCGCTGCTTCTTGCTGTCCTGACCGCTGCCCCGAGGAACGTCAACCATGTTCACCCGAGTCTGACGGGCCTTCGATTCCGCCAAGACCATCGCCTTGAACGTCGCATTCAACCCGATCTTCTCAAACAAGGTCTTACGGATCGGACTCCGGGACTCCCAGCGTTCGTGCATGTCTAAAATGTTCCCGACCACCTCCATCGGGTTCAAATGACCCACAAAACAGTCCAAAACATAAGCATCGTCCTTCGAGTCCAGACCAATCAATACACCAGCCGAATAACAACCCTCGTCCTTCTCCGACGTTGCCGTATCAACAATCAAATACGTCGATAAATCCTTCATCCAATTTTCCCATCGAACAGAAACAAACTGCTCGCGGAAAAACAACATCTGGTCCGAAGACAAACACTGATTCAGATACTGAGACGAGAAATAGCCAGGGTCCTTCAACTGGTTGAACTGAAAACGCAGAAAATCCTCGTTCAAATGAGCAAACGTCGGAGGACCGCCAACCAACTCAACCTTGCCGCTCTCACTCCTCTCCAACTGCATCCCGCAATCCAGGATCAAAGTGTCAAACTCCTCCTGAAGATTGCCCAAAATGTGACCATACAAATCGTCATCGTGATAACGAGTGCCGCACACAATCAAAATCCCACCAGGATCCAATAGGAAAAACAAACTCTTGAAGCATTGCAGAACCTTCTCAATGCCCTCCTTGTTCTTCACGTTGTCCTGGTTCACCAAGTCATCAGCAATGATCATGCTGTAGTGACCGCCAACTCGCGTCTTGTCCACCCCAAATGTGCATAGACCCGGCTCCTTGTCAGCTTTATCAAGCGATACACCGCTCAACGTCAACGCGCTGTTGTTCCAGACAGGGCCGCGAACGTCACCCCAAAGATCTTTGATCTTCTCGCTGCCCTCAAAGATCTTCTTGATCCGAGCCAGAGACTGCTTCGCTACCTCGTTCACCTCCATCCCATACAAAATACGGGCATTCGGATCACGGAGCATCGTTCGCATCACCAACGCTTCCAGCATCGAAGTCTTCAAAGATCCTCGCGGAGCCTCCATATGCTTCGTCCGACTCTCTGTGCTGTCCAAAAACGTGGTCATCTGAAGATGTGGACCCTCCGCACGCACACCACCACTACCACGGTTCACTATCTCACCCGTCAAATGATGCTGGTCGTAGTTGTAACCACAAATGTGACGAGCAAAAAAACCCGTGTCCGTCTCCGCTCGATACTTGAACGCTTCCGGCGTGATCAAACCGACTCCGAGGGTTTCAACTTCTTCGACTTCAAAGCCTTCCGGGCCTTACTCGTAGCAACACAACCAACTACACCACCCAACGCCCATAATGCCCCAACAACATTACCAGACAAAGCATTCGTCGCCACATCCCTCAAACCACCCTGAACCTCGGGATCCGACAAAACCTCCAAAGCCGAGGGCAAATCTAAAAACGAACAACCACCCAAAACAAACAACAACAACACCAAAAATGAATACGAATACACAAAACACTCCAACAAACTCAAATCATCCGATGACCTCAATCTCGTAACCCCTCAAATGCTCGCAGAACCAACTCCTCAAGGTCAGAATACAACGGATCCTTGCTCACCGCCTCGGCAATGTCCTGGAGCCATACAACCGCACGGATGTAGCGACCACGATACAACGCATACGCAGCCTGATAATCAGCCAAACTTCGCGGGGTCCTAACGTCAACTCCCTCCATCGGAACCTCCCAACAAAAGGTCGCTGGCTCCTCCGATGTCTCCTCGGATAAATCACTCATTCCGGTAGTCTAGTTCTATGGGACCCTTTCGGATACACACAAGCGCAGGCTCTGCCTTGATCAATTATATCTGGGACATGGGACCCATTGGCGACCCCCCCTTCCCCCCCCCCCTTTCGGGGGGAGCTTTTGACGTGTTTCCTCGCGCGCAGGCCCGCGCGCGGGTCTAATCGCCTGCCCTGTCACGGTTTCCAGGGATACCCCGCCAACGCGAGGGCGTTACGGTATGCCGAACCTATAGCGCGGGATTCGTACGCGCAACCGCTCCCCACGAAATGGGATTGTAGCGGTAAATGCATTTACGGTAGATCCTTGCGAAGTACGACACGGGTTTGACACGGCTCCGACACGGCTGTGACACGCCGAGTGACACGCCACAAAGCCTTACCGGAAAGGGGTTTCCGGCTTTTTTGGTCGATATGGCACGCGGTCGGGGGGGAGAAAGCCCCCCCTGTGTGTGTGATTTTGTTCGCTTACTCCCTATCGTAATAGGTCCCCCCATATACGCCGTAAAGTAATTACACGAAATCGTGATTTTCTCGGGCGAGGTAAATCCCCGAAGGCGTGCAGTACAGTACAGTTTATAACATAACTATATATATATATATACTTTACCCCCGTGTCATACCCCGTGCCACAGCCGTGCCACAGCCGTGCCAAACCCGTGCCATAGTATGTGTCGATCACGGGTAGAATCTTTTTTCTTTTGTTGTTGTTTCTTTCTGTCGATACCGTATCGTTCTTCAATCGGCACTTCCGCCGCAGTCCAGTCAAGACAGAACATCATGACTAAAAGACAAAACAAGCTCACCCGCAAGCCGAACCAAGGCGAAGAGGTTTTGATCCACTTCAGCCTCCACACCGGCGAATGGTGCGTAAAGACCCGCAACGCGGGCAAGTGGTCCGTGACGCATTACACGACGTCTTGTAGCGTCACCAACGCAACCCCGGCGCTAGCTTCCGGCGGTAGCAACCTGACCACAGCCGGAGTTGAGCGAATCCGCAAGAATGGCGCTCGCGAGGTTGTTCTCTCAATTCGCGGGCGATGGAACGGCGACGGTATCCCGTCAAACGTCCAACGCCATACCGACCGTCTCCGGTTCAACCCCTTCCATAACGACACGTTCCAATTCCAGGGACGCGATTGGAAAGGCGGCAACGCAGAACTTCTCATGCTTTTCGAGGTCGCTGTAGACTTCGACAGGCGCTCCAAGTCCGGCGCGATAGCGCGTCCGGCACGTGTTCTCTAACTCAAACCAAGGCAGAACCTATGAATTACCCAACGATGATCGAGATCCCCCGCTACGTTGTCGAGGACCTCGACATTCAAACCGAGAACGGCGGCGATGATTGCGAGTACGGGCAAATGCTTCGCAAGATCCTCGCAACCCAGAACGGGCGAGAATTCACCATCTCAACCCGGGAACAGGCGCAAGCCGTCTTCGATTCGGCAACCCACCTAAACGAGACCGCCCGGGGCGAGATTAGCGACGGGGATTACACCGAACCGGAGCTAGCCGATTACCGGGAAATGAGGGACGACACCTACACCCTACGCCGCGCCCTCAAGGCGTTGGGATTCAAACCCGAGGCATACTAGGACTGGCGGCCCAGGCGAGCCGCAATCGCCTACAATAGCCTTTTCGAGGGGTCGGCTCTCTCAGTGTTACCCAAGACAGAACCAATGACAGACTACCTGAAAACCAAGATCGCAGAATCCAAACAAACCGAAACCCCGCGCTATGGTGAGGTCCGAATTGTGGACGGGAAGGGTAGACTTCGAGTCGGGCGTTTTTCTACGTCCTACCTTATCAGGCTTGAGGGCGAGAAACGCTTTCGGCGTGTTATGTGCTGGCAGTTTTCCAACGTGGGAACCTTGTTTGTAAGGATCAAGGGCACGCCGTATATCGTGCGGGAATACGATATTCCGACACCGGCCCCCGATACCGTCGCAATTGAATCTGATACCTGGGCGGGCGTTCTAGCGCAAGCCGACAAACTTCGGACCTAATCAAACCGGCGGTTGGACCGCCACACTCCCCGCCGGGGGTTTTCCCGGAAACCTAGAAACGAGACAGAACACTATGGAAAACGAAAACTACGAAAAGAATCCAGCGGACTACGCTCTGCAACTGGTGGAGGAAGGCCTAGTGTCGGCTGATACCTTGCTGCTTTGCGCCATCAAAGCGATGGACGGAGATCAGATCCGATGGATGCTAGACGTGAACGAACTTTCTCCCCGCTTTATGGAGGTTTCCGACGATGAATAAGCAGAGAGAAGAAACTCATTCCCGCGTTACGTTCTTCAGGACGGGAGCCTTTGGCGTGTCGGCAGTTTTTTGCAAGGATCTGGAGATCCTAGAGGAAGAACTTCGCGACGGTTCCCGCCGGTTTACCTTGAAATTTCTACAGCCCCGGAAGCGCAAGCGGCGCGGGACTCTAGTAGACGCTAAGGATCTTTGGGTGATATCTGGAGATATGGGCGGCCTAGTCCCGCCAGTCTTTGAAACGAACCCGCGTGATCCATGTATAGAGGATTCTCGGTACACTTGTTTCTCTCCCGAGTGGCGAAAGGAATTTGAGGCCAACCTTGAGGCCGCGCTTGCCGGTGGAGCTATCGAGCCCGAATCTGTGATTGTCAACGCTGGCGAGTGGACTACACCCGCCGCTCAAGAGGTGAAGTAACCCACGCCCCGGCGGGGGGCTTCACCCCGTCAACCCATTGCCCTACCGGGTGGGCTTTACCCGGCAACCTAGAAACGACAGAACGAACCATGAAAAACGAAACATTCGACGAATTCTCTCTACTTATCAGAGGCGGAAACGCCGCGTTTGAGGAATCTAGCGCGGAGGAAGTGGCGCGAATCCTTGAGAAGTTGGCAGGATCCATCCGGCAAGGTGAGGACGTTACCGAGTTTGACGGTCGAAAGTTGCTGGACTACAACGGTAACAGCGTCGGTATCGTCAAGGTCAGGGGGGAGGACTGAACCCATGAACCACAACCTACTCACCCGGTGGCCTGACGGCAGGATTCGCGCTCGCGCATCGTGGGAACCCGAACTGCGGGGCATCCTAGCGGATGACGTTGCAAGGCGGGGGATCACATGGCAGGCGAAAGTCGAGGAACTGGAAGACTCCCGCCCTGCTGGCTGGGGTACCGATTTCCGCTACGTGTTGGAAGTCTGCCGATCCATGGCCCGAGAGGACGAAATCGAAGCAACCGAGTGGAGCTAGAATCCCATGAACCACAAACGCAAACCCATGTTCCCTCCGCCCCCGCGCCAGCGGCCCATCTTCTCCGATTACGAGATGATCGGAGCCTTCCTAGTCGCCCTCGCATTTGTGTGCATATCCGCTATGGCGGAACGCCTGTGATTTCGAGTCGATCAGGATTTCTAGGATTTCCTTGGCAATCCTGTCGATGACGGCTACAACTTTCAATCGAGGCAGAACAATGACAGAAACAACGAAACGAATTGGATGCCACCACAAGTATGGGTCGGCATCGTCACGCGGGACCGTCACCCGGATGATCCGACACGCCAAGAAACACGGCGCAAAGTATGCGGAGGTTTGGGGTGGAGGCGACGAGGCCGATTACCTCGGGGAAAAGGAATTCGATATCCTCGACCACTGCTTCGCATGTGATTTCACGGCGCTACTGTTCTTCGACAAAGCTGGCAATCGCCTGGGGAAATTCTTGCTAGTGCCAGCCAACGAGCCTCAAGACGGCAACGAAATTGTGGGCGACTGGTCTGTGAATTCCTGGACGGACGAATTGATGGAGGCAGTCGAACGATGACGGAAGTTCCGAAAAATACAACCGACGCCCTCGCGTTGGGAATTGTCTTGATCCACAACGCGCCATCGAAAATGCACGCGGAACTAGCAATGTCTTTGATTCTCGACTTGCTGTCCGTTATGTCGAGGAAGGAAATTGAATCCGCTCGCGTTCTCGCGGCGGCCACCATTGCATCACAAGGAGGAAATGATGAGTGAGATGAGTGAAACATCGGATGATGTATTGCGCGAGCGCGAGCTTGCCGAAAAGGAATTCCAAATCTGGCTGGGCCAACAGGGCGAACTGGTGAGGGAATTACCTCTGTCAGAACAACGCGAGATGTGGATGGCGCATCGCTACGTCGATCTACAGAGAACGATTTCGCGGATCGCTGGGAAGATGGGCAAAGCCCTGAAGGGGGAGGACTGAGGTGAAGACTTCAATAGCAGCCCTACTCCTCGCGGTAGCCCTTCCAGGCCAGGGTTACACCTGGGCGGACACCCTGCAAGCCATCCGGTCGGTCGAGACGGGGGGACTCCCTCGTCACGGCCTGGGTGCAAAGGGTGACGGGGGCAATGCCCTCGGCCCATTTCAGATATGGCGGATTTACCACACTGATGCCCGTGGCCGCGATAAATCACTGACGCGATACGAGCGTTGCCTGACGTCGCTGGATTACTCGGAGAGGGTAGTCCGCGCATACATGGCTCGCTACGCCTCCCAGGCTTTGAGGCGCTTAGAGAGCAAACGCGGGACTCTGGAGGATGTCGAGCGGGTGAGCCGCATCCACAATGGGGGGCCGCGAGGCTATCGGAAGGCGGCAACTCTCAAATACTGGAAGAAAGTCATCTTGCGTTTGAGGCGAAATCGCCAACAATCAATTTCTCTCTCTGTCAACTTGTCGTTGACGTTTCCGGGCTGTACCGCATCCCGGAGGAGCGACCCCCACTTTCCGGCTAGTTCTGTCGTCGGGGGGTGGGGGTCATTTTTTTAGGAGCCGACTGATGGGATTTTTTTCATTCGAGTGCCGAGGATGTGGCGAATCACTCAAAGCGCCGTACGATATCCCCGAGATAATTGAGTGGCAAAACGATGTTGTAGCGATTACAGCGGAAGGCGAGAATCTTGCCGGGACCTATGATGGATATGGGAGAATTGCGAGGGTGACAAACGGCGAAGTGATTTCCACCAGCATCAGGAAACCAGCCGAGTGCTGGCATAAGTGGTGCTGGGAAGAATCGGGGTCGCCGGATACCTTCACCAAGGCAAGTGGCAACGCAGACGATCAAGGATTCTTCTACGACAAGACCGAGCCAGTTCGCTCCCATCGCGGCCTGCCGAATATTTCCACCCACCCCTAGCTCCCCGACTAACCGAGTGCCAGTCGAGTCGCCCTAACACTCCTGGCTCCTCCCCTCGGTTGGTCGGGGGCTTTTTCACCATGACAATCCTTGCGTACCTCCGGGTTTCGACGGTCCACCAACTCGACGGGGGGGGGCTGGATCGTCAGCGCGATTGCATTCAGAAGTGGGCAATCGCCAACGAGATGGCGATGCCAATTTTCTACGTTGAGCCGGGGGTCAGCGGCACGCTCACGATTGAAGACCGCACGGCGCTCCCGGCCATGATGCAACACCTAGAGGATCATCGCGGAGTCACCCACATTCTTGTTGAGAACATGGACCGGCTTGCCCGCGATGGTTTGGTTGCAGAATTGATTTTCTCGGAATTTGAGAAGATCCGACCCGGCGTGAAAGTGATCTCCTGCGATACGGGTATCGACCTCGCCGATGTCGGTGACCCCTCCCGAAAGATGATCCGGCAAATCCTCGGCGCTGTCGCTGAATTCAACAAGCAGCAGACGGTGATGCGCTTGAGGGCAGGCCGCGAGAAGCGCCGCCGCGAGACAGGGCGATGCGAAGGGCGTAAGCCGCTCAAGGTTGACAAGACACACCTCTCCGCGATCCTGTCGTTGAAAGCGAAACGTCTTCCGCTCCGCTCTATCGCCAAGACCCTTGAGATCTATGGGATGTTCAGACCCAACGGAGGCAAATACAGCCACCAAGCGATCAGCGATATCCTAAGACGTCATTCGGGTTCCGGTTCCGGTTCCGGTTCGGGTTCCGGGGCCTGAGCGGGGGCTGGGGCTGGGGCTGGGGCTGGGGCTGGGGCTGGGGCT
>CEUI01047490.1_pt1 | contig 19238 bp, 25 predicted proteins | sample 531411 | NCBI WGS metagenome assembly CEUI01 (sample SAMEA2622841, study PRJEB7988) | marine metagenome | isolation source: saline water (ENVO:00002010), including
CTAGCAGTTAAATAACTATAAACAGCTAACCCACCCCGACAATTATAGGAGATTTTATGCGACAAGATCATGATCAAAAATTCGGAGGCACTTTTAATGCTCACAAGAACTGGAAGAAGTTACGAGAGAAGCATAAGAAAAGTGATGAGCATAAAGCTAGGACTGGTAAGAAGAATTGGAAGCCTGAAGTGTATGAACCTAGAGATGGTGGTGCAGGTAAAGGTGATGCTGAAAGAGAAAGAACTGTACCCGATGAAATCTATGGATACAATTATGACTTAGCCTTTGGTAAAATTACTAAGGAAGAACATAAAAAATTAGTTGAAAAATTCTGGGAGGATAACTCTTGATTTGGGATACATTAAATAAAGAAGAACAGTTAGAGAGAAACCGTGCTCAAATATTATATGAACAAGAAATATTAGAATACGGTAGGCAAAAATATTGGGACGATTATGATAGAGCTCCCGATGAAGGTTTACCTGAACAAGAACTAATAGACTCTTCTGTTAATGCATTAAGAGATGAGTATCAAACATGGATTGATAAAGTATGCGCATCGCCCAAGTCTCCTAATTGGATATACCCTTTACTAGAACTAGGTGCACAGAAGATGGCTGATATAACTATACGTGCAGTCATACGCTCATGGTTTTCTAGTAATTTCTGGGGACAAAAGTTTACTGAACAAGAACATGTACCGCCCTTAGCACAAACTGTTGCTACATTAATAGCTCAAGATGCTTGTGATGTTATAGGCTTTCAAAGATCTAAAGAGAATCATAAAGATGAATGGCTTAAGCAATCTAAGTTTATTAAAAACTGGACACCTAAAAGATGTAAAGCATTTACAAAAAAGGTACAAGAAAATATAAAGCTAACAGTAAAACAAAAGCATGACTTCGGTCATCACATGTTACGTATAGCTGCTTCTTCTAATATAATATTACTAGAAGGTAGATCTATTAAACGAGGTAAGTCTCTTAGAAGTTATTTGTTTGTAGAGTTTCATCCTGATGTATTACGAGAGTTACATGAACGACATGACTTATTAAAGGAAAGTAAATTAGTTTATAGACCAATGTTATGTCCGCCTGTTGAACATTCTTTAATTGAATCGGGAGGTTATGTACATACTACATTAAGAAAACCTATTGTTCAGAAATATAAATCTAATTTCTTTGGCGATAAACCTATAGAACAAAAGTTTTCTGAACCTTCTCAGTTAGTTATTGATGGGTTAAATGGTATGATGCAGACTGAGTGGAGCGTTAACGAAAAGATTTATGACGTTATGAAAACTCTATTTGAAAATAATACAGGGCTAGCTAACTTACCTGTGTTTGAGTTCGAATCTTTTATGTATAACGCACCTTACCCTAAAGGTGGGTCTAAAGAAGAAAAGGCAATATGGTGCCAACAAAGAGAACAGTCTTGGAGTGACTGGTACAAATCGGAACAAGCTAGAGGTAGAATGCTAGTTCGTTTAGCGTTGGCTAAGGAGATGATAGGCAAAGGATTTTTCTATCATGTATACACGCTAGATTTCAGAGGCAGGGCTTATACTATATGTGAGTTACTTTCGCCGCAGTCGTCAGACTTTGATAAGGGTCTGATTCAATTTGCTAATGGCGTAGAATTAACTGATGAGGGTAGGTACTGGCAGAAAATTAATCTAGCAAACCAATTCGATCAAGACCACTTATCATTCGATGATCGAATTAAATGGGTTGATAAAAACTGGGAGATGATAGAGAGGATAGCTAATGATCCTTACGAAAATAAAGAATGGGTTGATGATTCTATCAAAAAGAATAAGTCCTTTCAGAGGCTGGCTGCTTGCTTTGATATTACTAGAGATGATAATCTTACTTTTATCCCGATACAGGTAGACGGCAAATGTAATGGCAACCAACACTGGTCTGCAATTATGGGAGATCCTACGATAGCAGACTTAACTAGTGTAACTCCGAACGATGAACCTCAGGATTTATATCAGTACGTTGCTGATATAACTACACAATTCCTTAATGAGCATAAGAATAATAACACATGGTTTGATACTTTCTTATCTCATTGGGATGGGCGTATAGATAGGAAGGTAACTAAACGTTCTACTATGTGTGAACCATACGGTTTAACTTTCTATGGTATTCAAAAATATATTAAGACTGAAAGACATCTTGATTGGATACCTAATGAACGGAGAGGTGGAGCTATTGTAGAATTATCTAGAGCTATTAAAGCATCTTTAGATAGGGCATTAGCTGAGCCTAATAAAGGTAAGCTTTACCTAAAAGAATTAGTTACTGTAGCTAATGATTTGAATAAGCACGTTGAATGGGTAACGCCAAGTGGATTTAAAGTAGTGCATCATTATAATAAGATTACTACACGAAGATCTTTAGCTAAACTATTTAACAATAAGGAACTAACATTCTTTGTTAGAACCGACGATGTAGATACTAGGTCTGCATTGCAAGCGATTGCACCAAACTTTATACATAGTTTGGATGCAGCGCATATGTTTCTGTGTATTTATTCCTTACTTTGGAATGGTATAAAAGATTTATGTATGATACATGATTCTTTTGGATGCCATGCAAACTATGTAGGGTTAATGAATACAATTATAAGACGAGAGTTCTTAGTAATGCATAAGGATAATCAATTAGAATTGTTTAAGAAAAGTTTGGAAAACTTACTAGGTACTAAATTACCAAATGGTCCTGAAAGAGGAGACTTAGATCTGGAACAAGTTCTAAAATCTTTGTACTTCTTTGCATAGGGGGGAACTATATGACACACTTATTAGTACAATGTGAGAAACAAGTAGAAGATAGCATTAATGTAGCTACTATGTTAGCGGTACAAGATAAAGATAAGTTTAAAGAATTAGAAATTTCTTTTTCAAGTAAATTATTAATGGAAGTTTTTGTAAATAACTTGATAGTGCATTGGTATAGTGAAGATATAAATCCCCTTAATGGTGTGAAGATGAGCTTGTATATTCCAGGCAATGATGATGAAGCTGATTATTAATAGTGAAGCCGATATAGAAAGGGCAGTAAAAGATATAGTAGATATCTCTAGCTTGCCCGATGAAAAGAAAGTCTCGTTAGACTTTTCTAGTTTTATGATGAGCGTTGTGTTTGATGATTTATTATTAGAAACATTCAATAAGAATGGGATTGATAATGTAAACATAGATGTACGACGCATAGTAAGGAGTTAGTATGACAAATGTTTTAGTCATAGGAGACCTTCACTTTCCTGCTGAGCGACCAGACTATTTAAAGTTCTGTCGTGACATGCGAAGAAAGTATAAGGCTAAAGAGGTGGTGTTTATAGGTGATGTGTTAGATCATCATGCTATATCCTTCCACCAAAAGAATCCAGATAGTGACAACGCTGTCGCTGAATATGAGAAAGCTATGAAGTCTCTCAAACAATGGTACAAAGCCTTTCCTGATGCTAGTGTTTGCATTGGTAATCATGATGAGAGAGTACACAGATTAGCTGCAGCTAGTGGTATACCCGCTATGTACTTGAAAGAGTATAGCGATATATATGAAACGCCTAATTGGGACTGGGCTTACGAACACTGTATTGATGATGTATATTATTATCATGGTACAGGCAGTAGTGCTGGTCTATGTCCTGCGTTTAATACTGCAAAAGCTAGACTACAAAGCTCTGTTTGTGGGCACATCCACTCAACTGCTGCTGTTCTCTATACATGCGGACCAACTGGAGAAAAAATATTTGGTATGAATGTACCAAATGGGGTTGACAAAGATCACCCTTTAATGTATTATAGTAGAAATTTCCTACGCAAACCTGTTAATGGCGTAGGTATAGTAGTAAACGGACAACCATATATGGAGATAATGGATTGAGCGAACAAGAAACAAAAGAAGAACCGATCGCGGTTAAAGCAGAAGATGATAAGGTATGGCTAGATTTAAATGAAGTCGAAGGCTTTATTAACCATATCACAAATAGTTTACATTCACTTGCGGTAAGCATCTCTAGTTCAATGGAACAAGTTAGAGGTCATATTGCAAACAACGATTCAGAAAATAAAGGAGAATCAAAAGATGGCGAAGAATAATTCTTTCACAACAGAAACCCTAGACGTAGCATGGGCTCACTTACATGCACCAGATGATAAGTTCGGTGCAGACTCAGCTAATCACAACATAACTGTGATCGTAGATGATGAGCTTCAGTCGAAACTAGATGAAGTCCAAAAAGATTTAGGGGCTAAGAAAATTAATGGCATGCGTGTTGATGACGATGGTCGAACTTTACTTAAAGTTAAAACCAAAACGTTTGTAAAACGAGAAGAGAAAACTTTCCCTTGTCGTGACGCAGCTGCTAAAGTAACAACAGCTACTCCGTTTGGAGGAGACAAGGTACGGCTAAGACTTGCACCAGCAAAACTTACTCGTGATGACTCTATGAGTTTGTACCTTAATGGTGTTCAAATTATTGAGAAGACTGTTGCTGATACAGGTGGATTCGAAGCAACAGATGGATTCGATGGATCATCGTTTATTCCCCCAGTGGAAAAACATGATGAGTCAGACGACCAAGATCTACCTGTCTAATGCCTGAGTGGCTGTTTCCAATAAGCCCAGTAGCAGCTAGTAGGCCTCGTGTATCAAGGCACGGGGCTTACTACTCTGGACCTTATAAAAAATTTAGAAAAGAAATGGCAGGGTTAGTTCCAATTATATTAGGAGAATCTTTCATACCTATAGAAGGACCTCTTAAAGTAGACGTAGAATTCTATGTGACAAGACCTAAGAAAACAAAACTGTTTGCACCTAAAGCTGATATCGATAATTTTTTAAAAGCATGTTTCGATGTAATGAATCAAAGATTGTGGGTAGATGATACACAAATAAGAGAGCTATACGCTGTCAAAGAATGGGCTGATCCTAAGAAGGATGGGTACTTTATTTTAGGAGTAGATAAACTTGATAATTAAAATAATAGATAAGGATGAAGGAGAAACTATCATTGATGATGGCGACTCAGAATAAAGAATACAGATTAATTAAAATACGGTGGATGGATATCATTAGACCTGATGCAACATGGATGTTTCCAGAAGAACTAAAAACTCTGGAACCTGCTAAGATTACTACGGTAGGTTGGCTAGTAGATGAAAACTCTGAACAGATAACTATAGCAAGTTCATTAGGAGATGATAGACAATTAGGAGATATCAACTGTATACCTAAGTCTGTTGTTCAAACTATAGAAAATTTAGGAGAAACCTATGAAGACACTATTGACGTGCCTCTTATTTAGTGGTATAATATTAGGATGTTCAACAAATACAGGATGGTTCCCTGCTTCACCAACCCAGATCGGAGTACCGAGTGAAGCGGTTTCTGCGCCGGTCTCTACTTGTAGCCCTATGCTTAGCTGGCTTGGTGGTATTTGCACTTTGTGTGGTATGGCTTTGCTTGTGCTCACTGGTGGCAAAATGGGTTGGCGACCCTTACTCGGAGGTGTAGTATTTGTAGTAATAAATTATGCGCTAGCTATGTATGCTAGCTGGATATTTCTTCCTGTAGTTATAGCGACTGGTGGTATTTCACTAGCGTGGGCAGGAAAGATTGTATGGAAGATCGTCAACGATGACGACATAAAGATTAAGGAGATCTTATGATGAACGAAATGTTGAGTTCAGGGTTAGGAACGGTATTTTATTCCGTGTGTGTATTTATGGCAGGTGCTTTAATTGGTAAACCTATGTGGTGCTGGATGTGTAAGTCAATGCCATGGAGTGAATGCAACAGAGATAAATAAGGAATAAAATGTCAAAGGTAATTGAAAGAGAACAATGTCCTGCCTGTGCTAGTCACGGGCGGGACAATTCTCAAGATAACTTAGCCGTCTATGATGACGGACATAAATATTGTTTTGCGTGTGAATATTATGAAGGTGGTAACATGAAACCAACAACTGAAACAGTCGCTAGTAACGGATTGAAATTTATAAATGGAAGTATAACTTCAATCGGTGAACGAAAGATTAACGAAAAGACTGCTCGGATGTATAACTATGCTTCGGTCCAGAAAGATGGAAAGAAAGTAGACATAGCATCATACTATAGAGATGGAGTAATCGTTGCTCAGAAATTAAGAGGACCTAACAAGTCATTCCAATGGAGAGGCGAAAATTCTAACATCCCTTTGTATGGTCAACATCTTTGGGCAAATACTAAAGGTAAGAGGATAGTGATAACTGAAGGCGAGATTGATTGCCTTACTGTATCACAATTACTAGATAACAAATGGCCTGTCGTTAGCTTGCCTAATGGAGCAGCAGGTGCAGCTAGATCTGTTAAAGATAACTTAGAGTTTCTTAACGGTTACGAAGAAATTATCTTAATGTTTGATCAAGATGATCCAGGTCAAGAAGCTGTACAGAAAGTAGCTGAGATTCTACCACCAGGAAAATGTAAGGTGGCAAGTCTTCCGTATAAAGATGCTAACGAATGTCTAATGAACAATGAGGGTAAGGCTGTTGTCCAAGCCATGTGGCAAGCACAGCAATACTCACCAGATGAAATTCTACATGTGTCTAATGTTATACGAGATTCATCAGAGGAAGAAGTTAAGGTATATCCTTTCCCCTTCGATGGCTTGTCTGAGTTTCTATTAGGTCAACGAAGTGGCGAAGTAACACTGTGGGCTTCAGGTACAGGATCAGGAAAGTCTACAATCTTACGAGAGATTATACACCACCACCTTGAAGAAGGCAGGAGTGTCGGTGCAATTATGCTAGAGGAATCGCCTCAAGAAACTGTAGATGATATGATATCTCTTATCCTTAATAAACCTATCCGTGCTATCCGCGCTAAGAAAATCATGAATGATCTTAGAATTAAATTAGGAAAGCAACCAATCGATATAGATATTATAGATGATTACACTGATGAAGAATATGCTGATGCTAAAGGTAGCTTAGAAGCATCTAACTTGTATATCTATGATCACTTAGGTAACAACGGTTTAAGAAATCTGTGTGCAAGAATTGAATTCATGGCTGTATCGCTTGGCGTAGATGTGATTGTACTAGATCATATTACTGCAGCTGCAACTGGCTTAATGACTAATGATAATGATTATGATGGCGGTGCATCAGAACGTTTGTTAATCGATAACATTATGAAAGAACTTCGTTCGCTTGTAAGTAGAACCGGTGTTCGTATTGATGTAGTATCTCAGCTTAAGAAAACCAATAAGGCTTATGAAGAAGGCGATAGAATAACTCTACAAGACTTGAGAGGTTCTGGTTCTCTATCTTCTGTGCCTAATGTTGTTATTGCACTTGAAAGAGATAGACAAAATCCTGATACTCGTATTGCTAATACAACAACAGTTAGAGTACTAAAGAATAGATTGACAGGTAGATCTGGAGTAGCGTCATGTTTATACTATGATCATACTTGCGGTCGCCTTAAAGAATTAGACTTTGGTATAGATGATGAAGGTAATGTAATAAGTGATTGGGATAGTGTATGAGAAAACTAGCATTTGATATTGAGGCTAATGGTTTAAATGAATTAACTGTTAACTCAAAAGGTAATCCGATACCAGAAGCAACTAAAGTTTGGTGCTTGTGTGTAAGGGATGTAGATACAGGAGAGTCTTGGAGTTTTACTCCTGACTCTATCAGTGATGGGGTAGAACTACTCCGTGAAGCTGATATATTAATAGGACATAATATAATCTTTTATGATATACCTTTACTAGAAAGAATCTATGGTCCTATCGATGCACGAGCTTACGATAGTCTTGTTGTTTCTAGGTTAATGTATCCCGATAGAAAGAATCATCCGTTCAAAGGTAACTCTCTTGAGTGTTGGGGTAAACACTTAGGATGTGCTAAGACTGATTACACGGGAGGTTGGGATGCTTATAGTCAAGAGATGTTAGACTATTGCAAGCAAGATGTTATTCTATCTTGTGAAATATTCAAAGCTCAACAAGACTTTGTATCTAAGAATAGATTCCCAGTTAAGATCGAGCATGATGTTGCTAATATAATTAGTAAACAAATACAAAATGGTATTAACTTTGATAGTCTTGCTGCTGATGAATTAGAAATGGATCTATTAATGGAAAAGGTTTTGATTGAAGACAACATGCAAACAATCTTTCCGCCTATAGTTGAAGAGAGGTATTCGGATAAGACTGGTAAAAGATTAAAGGATAAGGTAACTCACTTTAATCCCGGCTCAAGAAAACAAATAGCTGAAAGGCTACATGATAAGTACGGTTGGATTCCTCCTAAGACAGATAAAGGTAATCCAAAAGTAGATGCTGCAGTCTTAAAGGAACTACATTTCGAAGAAGCAAAGACTCTAGTAAAATACTTTGATGTTGTTAAGCTTCTAGGTATGGTATCTGATTGGATTCTACGAGCATCTAACTCTAGGGATAATAGGATACACGGTAATGTTAATACACATGGGACTGTAACAGGAAGGATGACGGCTTCTCAACCTAACTTACAACAAGTAAGCGGGGACAAAAGAGCTAGGTCTTTGTTCATACCTAAAGATGGATGGGTTCAAGTTGGTATTGACGCTAGTGGATTAGAAGCTAGGTTGTTAGCAAACCGCATGTTTAAATGGGACGGCGGTGAGTATGGTGATGTAGTTATTAATGGTGATATTCATACTACAAATCAACAAGCGGCTGGCTTACAGTCTAGAGATCAAGCTAAGACATTCTTCTATGCGCTTATCTACGGTGCGGGTGATGCTAAGATTGGAAAGATAATAGATAGATCTGCCCATCACGGCAAACAAATTAAAGAAAGATTCTTTGATAACATGCCTGCACTAAAGAAGTTAATAGAGAAGTGTCAGTTTCAAGTAGCAAAGAAGGGGACTATAACCTTACTTGACGGTAGAGAAGTTCCTTGTAGGTCTAAACACTCTAGTCTTAACGTACAATTACAAGGCGATGGTGCAATTATAATGAAGCTAGCACAAATAAAATTAAATAATGCTATTGAAAATAATCCCAAACTAAAAGATAACGTAAGATTCATGGCTACTGTACACGACGAATGGCAACTTGAGTGCGAACCAAGTATTGCACAAGAGGTTGGTCAGCTAGGTGTTCGTTGTATAGAAGAGGCAGGTGAGGAATTAGGTTGTGATGTTAGTATGGATGGAGACTTTAGAGTTGGAAGGAACTGGGCTGAATGTCATTAGCACTTACACCGGCTAAGGTAGGCGTAGCTTTTTATACTAGACCTGATTGGGTAACTGGAGCTAGGAAGTTACAATCGTCGTTAGTTAAAATATTTTGTCGTACTGACTTGCATCACTGCGGTCTATTAATAACTAGAGGAGATTCTTCTGTAGTTTTAGCTGCTGATAAATACCATAGAACTAGATTTATAGATCAAGAATGTTACCACGAAAAAGTTATGAAACCTTGCCGAGTGGTAGAATTAGGAGAAGCTAATGTTTCTCTAGAACAAATGATGGCATTTCTTAGAGAACCATACATGGGAGATGCTAGAAGCTTAATCTTCTGGTACTTTATCGGAAGGTTTTGGTTTCCCAGAATGTTACCGCCATCGTGTGCTTTGATAACCTGTCAATTACTTAGGTTATCTGGCTTTAATGTACCTAATATTATAGCACCAGTAAAATTATATAAGGAGTTAACTAATGCAACTAATAGTTATAGCGGGACAAGCAAGAGTTGGGAAGACTACGTTAGCGAAAATTATAGCTGAAGAGTCTTTTAACATGGGTATGATACCTGAACTTCTTTCTTTTGCTGGTCCTTTGAAAAGGATGGCTGAAGAAAAGGGGTATACAAAAGAGAAAGATAAGCATAAGTATAGAGAATTCTGTCAACAGTACGGCGAAATGAAACGAGAGATTGATCCTGATTACTGGGTTAATCTGTTTGACGAAGAAGTAAATAAGATTTGTATTAAGGAAGCGGAAGATATAAGAGAAGAGAAAAAGTTTTGGGAAAGATGTATTATAGTTGATGACTGTAGATATCTAAACGAGATTGGTCTAGCCGCTAACTACAATGCTACAATTCTTTTCCTATCCTTTGGTGATAGAGACAAAGAAGATCCAAATGGATTGTGGAGAAATCACAACTCCGAATCTCTTGCCAATCAGGTAGAGGAAAATAAAGAATATAGAGAAATGTTTACTCATTATATTATTAATAACAAAACTACAGAAGATTTACAGCGTTTAGTTAAGACAATGTTACCTCTGTGGTGTGGTGTGGATATAGACACTGATGACTGCGATGATACGTGGTGGGAAGATGTCTTGTTTATGGATGGTATAGACGATGACGAAGCCTAAAACTGCGTGTCTCGATGGAGATATACTTGTATACAAAGCAGCATTCCTAGCGGAGATAGAGGGAGTGGATGTTTTAGGAGATAAAATAGAGCATGATGTTAAGAAGTGGAGACCAAAAGGTACTAAAGATTTTGTGGTCGCTCTATCCTGTGGCAAGTCAGATAATTTCCGCAAGAAAATCTGGCCCCTATACAAAAGCAATAGAGATAATATGCATAGACCTGAGTATCTATCTGATGCTTATGAGTATATGGAGAATAATTTCGAGGTGGTTCGAGGAAGTAATGTGGAAGCAGACGATATACTGGGACTATATGCATCCTCACACACGGGTATAGCCGTGACAATTGACAAGGATTTACGGGGAGTAGATGGTTGGCACTATAATCCAGACAAAGAAAAGAAACCTGTATGTATTACAGAAGAGGAAGCGGAAGATTTCTTTTTCAAGCAATGGATGACAGGAGATTCTACTGATGGAATCCCTGGATTGTGGAGAGTTGGACCGAAAAAAGCAGAAAAGTTCCTAGATGAATGGGAAAGAGAAGAGTGGATCGACAATATTCTAGAAATGTACGAGACTGATAAGTATATTCCTAGAGAATTGGCAGGCGTAGCCCCAGAATCCATAGGATTAGTTATGGCACGGTGTGTAAAGATATTAGACACAAGGACTTATGACTATGATGAAGATAAAATAACAATGTGGTGCCCTAAAGTTGGGTCATAAAGATAAGAAGGAGATATACATGGATGATTTTCAACAATTCATCGTTACAAGTCGATACTGTCGGTGGCTAGAAGACGAGCAACGCCGTGAGACTTGGGATGAATGTGTAAATAGATATATAAATTATATGCAGGATCGCTTTGAGGTAGCAATACCTGAGGTTAGAGACGCTGTATTAAACAGAGAGGTCTTTCCCTCTATGCGAGCTTTGATGACAGCTGGTCCTGCAGCAGAAGTCGATGACACCTGTCTTTATAACTGTTCTTATATAGCTATTGAAAATATTAGATCCTTTAGTGATATTATGTATATCCTTTGTTGTGGCACTGGTGTGGGATTTTCCTGTGAAAGTTATCACACTGATATGCTACCCGTAATCCCAGAGAATATTGTTAGGGATGAAAAGGATATTATTAAAGTCCCTGACTCAAGGACAGGCTGGGCAGATTCGTTTAGATTATTATTAACTAAACTATACAACGGCATTCACCCTACGTGGGATACGTCGTTAGTTAGGCCTGCTGGAGAAAGGCTAAAGACATTTGGAGGCAGAGCTAGTGGTGCTGAGCCTCTCGAGAGATTGTTTAGATATGTGGTAAACGTATTTAATAAGGCGGCTGGTAGAAAACTAAAACCTATAGAGGTGCATGATATCGTGTGTCTTACAGGTGAAATAGTTATTGCCGGTGCTGTAAGAAGAAGTGCTTTAATCTCTTTATCTGATCTGCATGATAATGAAATGGCTATGGCTAAGTCAGGCGCATGGTGGGAAACAAGTGGACATAGGAGTTTAGCTAATAACTCAGCTGTTTATGATAAGAAGCCTACCATGAGCGAGTTCTTGCATGAATGGTTAACAATGTATAACTCTAAATCTGGAGAGCGAGGGATTTGTAATAGAGAATCTCTTAATATGCTAGCCGAAAGAACCAATAGAAACTTTGAGGATTACAAACTAGGGACTAATCCCTGCAGTGAAATTATATTAAGACCTAAACAATTCTGTAACTTAACAGAAATAGTAATAACCCCTGGCGATGACCTAGTTTCTCTAAAGAAGAAGGTTGAATGTGCGACCATCATGGGAACAATTCAATCAGCCTGTACCTCATTCCCTTACTTAGACAGTGACTGGAAAAGTAATTGCGAAGAGGAGAGGCTACTAGGACTATCGTTTACTGGTATTTACGACAGCTTGTTAATGTCTAAACCAAGTATTATGTTAGAAGAAATGCTTGGAATTCTTAAGGAATACGCAGTTAAAGTAAATAAGGAATGGGCAGAGATTTTAAATATTAATCCAAGTAAAGCAATAACATGCTGCAAGCCTAGCGGTACAACATCTTGTGTTGCAGGTACATCATCAGGCTTACACCCTCGATATAGTCCTTATTATATTAGAAGAGTTAGAGTGGATACTAAAGATCCTATCTGTCAGTTTATGATAGATAATAATATCCCGCACGAAAAATGTGTATCAAGACCTGAGTCTACTGCTGTCTTTAGCTTTCCAATGAAAGCACCAGATGGATGTACTACTCAACAAAGTCTTGATCCTATCGAACATTTAAATCTTTGGTTAACTTATCAAAAGGTTTGGTGCGATCATAAACCTAGTGTAACTATTTCCTATACAGATGACTCTATTCAAAAGATAGGACAATGGGTTTGGGATAACTGGGACTGGGTATCTGGTATATCTTTCTTACCTATTGACGATAATGTATACGAACAAGCACCGTTTGAATCTATTACAGAGGAAGATTACTGGTGTTTGGTAGATAATATGCCACACGCTATTGATTGGACTAAACTAGAATTATATGAAAACGATAACCGTGTGGAAGTAACGCAGACATTAGCATGTACCGGTGGTGCATGTGAAGTCGTAGATTTAGTGGAGTAACTATGCAACATAGAAAAGATACAGTTTATAGAAAGATGCGAATGAACGCAACAATCTTACCAGCTGAATTAGTAATGATCGTAAAAGATTTAGATCAAAGACTTTTGGAATTAGAAGGAAAAGATTCTGATGGAGTTGAAAAACCTAGCCCTAGTAGACAGAAGTCTAGTAGAGTTCCTAAAGAAAAAGTATCCTCCGATTGAATGGGATCCTTCCGACAACGATAATTTTATTTCCGATGCTATCTATAGAGCAGGTCAAAGAGACATTATCTCTAAAATAGAACACATCATATCTCTTCAAAAGAAAGGAAAAGTAAATGGCTGAAGTACCTGAAGGACCAAAGGAATGGCATTTAAAAGATAGACTAAATCCTTTTGAAGAAGGTATTTCTAATAAAGAAAGACACAAGAGGCTTAATCAATTCGGGGTGTGGGAAATCATGAGCCATAAGGCTGCTTACATACCATTAAAACATGGCGGTAAATACTACGTTGCTAACCGAGCTGGTAAGATGTGGGAAATGGAGCCATACATGGTTAAGGGGAGAAATATCTATGAAGAAGAACGAATCGGAGGATATCGGGCAGACCTGACTGGAACAGGAAGATACTATGGCTGGGGAGGAAAAAATTGGATTTGGAATTTTGATGAAGCCGTTGACTACGCTCCAGGTATGAAGGGTGGTGGTTATGTGCCGATAGATAGGGCAGGGATGGGACCAAAACCTAGACCTAATTATAAATACGAACGTGGAAGAAAACAAAGACTTATAGATGCATATGGTAAATATCAAAAGGTAGAGGAAGCAAGGCGGAAAGAAGAACGTAAGCAACAGCTTGAAGAACAACGGCGTTTGTTAAGTTTAGAAGAGGGAAGGGTTCGGGCAAAAGGATTGCTTGCTTCCCGAAGAGAGCAACAGGCTTTGTTAGCCTTAACTAGAAGTGAGATGGATACACCTAATGTTACTGCAGATCCTCAACCTAGACAAGTTGCTAAAAAAATCTCTTCACGAAGAAGAAAACAAAGTAAAACTCTATATCAGAGTTCATCATTAAGGAGACCAATCTAATGGGCGGACCTAAAATAGACGGCGGAATGTCTTATGAAGAAAGACAGGCTCTCTTAAGAGACGAGCAAAGAATGGCAGAAGAACGTGAAGAACATCAACGAGAAATATTAGCTCTTGAAGAAGCACAAAGAGAAGCTAGGGATAGAGCTCAGAGATTAATGAGAGAACAAGAAGAATCCCAAAGACTGGCGGAGATAGAAAGATTAGAGCAAGAAGGTGCTGAAGTTTCTGAGGATATAGCAGAAGCTGTTGATGAGGACACGGCTGCTGCAGATATGTGGACTTCATTAGCTATGGGTACGCAGACCGAAGAGAGGCCTGAATGACTAGCGTAGTATCAGAAAGATTTAAAATTTTAGATAGCTTAAGAATTAATAAGCTAGAAAGAGCAAGGTATTGTTCGTCGTTAACTATACCATCACTTCTTCCTCCTGAGGGATGGAACGAACAAATGCAATTAACTCAGCCATATAGCTCTGTTGCAGCTAGAGGTGTAACTGCTATGGCTAGTCGTATGCTTAGTGCTCTATTACCATTAAACGATATGCCTTTCTTTAAATTTGAACTATCTTCTGGTATAGATCCTGATACAGATATCTCACGGTATCTTGAAGAGTTAAGTTATCAGGTATATAATAAACTATCAAGTGGTAACTTAAGAGAAAGTATTTACCAAGCACTTCAACATCTAATTGTTATAGGCGACACTATGCTTGTTATGGAAGATAACATGAACTTCCGAATCATTAGGCTAGATAGATATGTCTGTCGTCGTGATGTGTATGGGGATATTGAAGAAGTTATTTATATAGAATACGAGGGTCTTTCTGAAGCACAGTATAATGATGTAGCACTAACAACCTCCAGCTTAGACATGGAAAATAAGCAAGGGTATAGGGCTATTTATAATAGACTAACTGTAAAAGATAATGTATGGACACTACAGAAACAAGATGCTGAAGGCAATAGTTTAGGTGGCGGTGAATATACAAACCCACCATTTGTATTCCTTAAGTGGTCTTCTATTCCCGGAGAAAATTACGGTCGTAGTCATTGTGAAGATATTATCGGTGATATCAAAGCGCTTGAGGCATTTACTGAAGGGCTAATTCAAGGCGTAGCTGCATCCTCTTTATTCTGGATGGGTGTAGATCCTGCTGGAATGACAGAAGTAGATGACCTAGCTGGTACTGCATCAGGTGGATTCGTTGCTTCTAGACCTAATGAAGTATTCACAATCTCACCAGCAGTAACAATGAATCCTCAATTACAATCTACCCAAGCAGGTGTAGATATTTTAAGAAATGAAATAGGCAAAGCGTTCCTTCTCGACTCGGCTAGTATACCTAGAGGAGAGCGAGTAACTGCAACTGCTGTTAGAATGATTGGTCAAGAGCTAGAGAATGTTCTTGGTGGAGCATTCTCCGCTATTGCTAGAGATTTAATGAGACCTATTGTAAGAAGAACAGTATTTCTTATGATTACTAATGGCGAAATAGACGAACGTCTTGCTACTATGTTTAACTCTGAGGGTTTATTAGATATTGAAATAGTCACAGGGTTACAAGCATTAAGCAGAGATTCAGATCTTCAAAAGCTTATGCAGATGGGTGAGATGGTTAGAAACTTACCAGAACCAGCCGCTGCTATGTTTAGGTGGGATGAATATGGTAGAGCATTGGTTACTTCGCTAGGCTTTACTGCAAACAAATGGATCAAAACAGAAGAAGAAGTACAACAAGAGCAGCTAGCTATGGCTCAATCACAAGCTAGTATTGAAGGCGCTGCTCAAAGTCAATTAGCAGCTAACCAAGCTGTATCTCAAGGCGTGACTCAAGCCGCTTTACAGGATTTACAAAACAATGAAGGCGCAGGACTTGAGCAAGTGATGCAACAAGCAATGCAACAAGGAGCATAACACATGGCTACAAGAACATCAGGGGTATTTGCCTCAGCAACAGTTAACGGGTATACTGTTAAAACTACCCCTACTACCACAGCATTGGCTGGAGCAACAGACGAAACTGTAAGTGTTAACATTGAAACCGATAGTGATGCAATTGAAAATAAAAAGATTGTAGCGGGAGTAGACATAAAGGTTGCATATTCTGATGTAGCTGCTTACTTAATCTTTGAGGTATCCCATAATGGTACAGACTGGGCAACAGCTGTGGATATGTCTACAGATCTTACTCCTAATGTTACTGGTGTAAAATCATTCCTCCTCGATCTTACAGATATTTTTGCGCCTTATATGCGTTTCCGTGTTAATGGCGGAACTACTACAGCTAAGGCTGCAATATCCGCTACATCAATGGGAACATCCGGTACTATGCAATTTTTCTTTGCGTATAAATAAGGGGGAATAGATGTATAAAAAATATGTTAAAGCTAAGGCTGTTACTGCTCACGATACTAATGAGCTTACAGGCTTTAGTGGATCGCAATGGGACGCATTGTATGTAGGTGTAGCAGGTAATGCTAACCTAGTATTCCAAGGTGATTCAGATGCTGTCCTTTTTAAGAACCTAATTGCAGGCACTGTATATCCCTTTGGTTTAAAGCTAGTCAAATCAACTAGTACAACTGCTACTGATATGGTAGTATTAGATAGTGGAAGATACGTGTCATGAAAAAATATACTAAAGCATTTTCTATTACACCCCACGATACTAATGCTTTAGATCCTAGACCAGATGCATATTATGTAGGTGATGGTAATTTTACAGACGAACACGATACATCCGATTTTTATTCTCCTAAAGTATGGTATAGAGGCGGAGAACAAACTAAGATGGGCGGTGCTGTTACTGGCTGGGATAATAAAGTTAATAACAGAGAAAGTTCAATGACTGGCTCTAGTGTTGACAATACAGATGGTGATGCCTCTACAAACTATATTGATTACGTTACTTTTAATGCTAATAATGATCACCTAAAGACTACCGATACCGATACTAACTATGATATAGGTACAGGTGGGTTTGAAATGATGGCTGTTGTTAGGTTTGCGGATAATGGAAATAAATATCAACATATAGCAGCTAGAGATTCTGGCGGATCAAATGAGAACTGGGGGTGGTTGAGAAGATCCGATGCTGCTGGTTCTAACGCTGGCAAGATTTCATTCTCTATTATCGGTTCTGATCCTGTATCAGCTACTACAGTAGCATATGATACTTGGTATATATTAGGAGTGTCTAGGGATGTCTCAAATAATATACAGTTATGGAGAGATGGTGCTACAGATGGATCTTCTGCTACTAACTCTCGAGATTTAAATAATGAAACAGGAGACCCCCTTGTTTTAGGAGCTAAAGATAATGGAAGTGGAACCTTAGTTCAATCTCTTTTAGGTGACATGGCTGAGTTCATTCTCTGGGAAAAAATACTGGATACAGACGAACGAGCTGCTGTTGTTGCTAATCTTCAAGATAGATATTTTAATGATAGAAGAGGTAAGATAGTAACATGTTCAGATCCTAATGATGCTGATACTTATTCAATTGAATATCCTAAGATTGGAACTGTTATACCTGAGAGTCCACAGTATATAAGAAACAGTGGGAAATATGCAGAAGACATTGTAGGTCTACAGAAATAAAAGGGGAACACTATGTCAGAAGATCCATGGAAAACATCACAAGGAGATACAAATGGTTGGCCAGAATATAAAAGACTGGTAATAAATGAACTTGATAGAGCAAACAATAGGTTAAATATTATGGACAAAAGACTAGCAAATCTAGAAAAGAACATAACTGTATTACAAACAAAAGCAACAACGTGGGCTGCGGCATTAGCGGTCTTTATTTCAGCAGGTGTAAGCCTGTTATTAAAACTCTTTTGACTCAGGGGTTAACTGAATTATCTAAGGAGATAGTATGTCGAATGAAAACATAGAGGGTGTACAAGGTGAGACTCCGTTGGAACAATCTCATACAAAAACACCAGAACAAGTACAATACGAACACGAGCGATCAGCATTTGAAACACACATAAATACAAGTGAAGAAAAAATTCCAGATAATTTTAAGGATGCTGGCGCATGGTTTGATAGTTTAAAAGAATCACAAAAAAACTTTACACAAGCTAGGCAAGAGATCTCAGATTTGCAGGCACAGCTGGAAAAAACACCAGAGCCTGTAGTAGAGCCTTTGACAGACCAGTTACGTATTCCACCAAAAGAAGAAACACCAGCAGAACCTGTAGCTGGAAGTAGTGGTGTAGATGAAGCAACGTATGATATGTGGTCTATTGAGTTTGCCACTAATGGAAAATTCTCAGATGAAACTAGAAACGAAATTAAAGCAAAGACTGGTTTCTCTGATAAAATGCTTAATGATTATGTCGACGCGCAGCAAGCAAAGCTTCGTGAAGGCTATCGTCAAGCAGGTGATGTTGTTGGAGGTCATGAAAATCTAGATCGGATCTTCAAATGGGCTTCTAATAATTTATCCGAAGCAGAAATGCACGATGTAAATTTAGGATTGTCTTCACCGTCGTATGAAATTACATTACGAGGACTGGAGTCAATGTATAACAAGGCAGTACAAAGCGAGAGAGCTAAAGAACCTGCGACTAATCCCAACTTAACGCAAGTAGCGGCTAGTCAAACAGGTGTATTGCCTTATAAAAATCAAAGAGAATTTAAAGCAGAGCGTAACGATCCGAAGTTTCAGCTTGAACCTAATTATCGCGACATGGTTCAAAAGCGTATGGCAATGACGGATTGGAATACTTTGCCAAGATAGGGGCTGCGGGACCCCGAACTATGGAAACTAATTAACTTTAGTGATTCCCCCTCTTGGAATGAGAGCTGGATAAGTTATAATCAATTAGTTTCGCTATAAGAAAGACTCCGAAAGGAAATATCTGGGCTGTAGTATTAGAAGTAAACCGCATTATTTTTTTACTTTAATATAAGGAGAATCACAATGGCTGGAGATCATTTAGTACATGGTGATATTGCCTATAGAAGTAGCACAACCGGTGCTACCAGTGGGCTAAATACAGAAGCGGGTAAGCTGTGGCTACCCATTTGGTCGGGCGAAGTAATTAACGCTTACGACGAATATAATGTTTTCGAAAGTTTAACAACTACACGAGTAATTCCTAGCGGTACAACAGTTGAAATTCCAATCACTGG
>CEUI01057024.1_pt1 | contig 19227 bp, 14 predicted proteins | sample 531411 | NCBI WGS metagenome assembly CEUI01 (sample SAMEA2622841, study PRJEB7988) | marine metagenome | isolation source: saline water (ENVO:00002010), including
AAAACACTATATGTTGACCTAGAAAATGGGTATAAATCCCTAGGAAGCAGAGATAGTATTAAACAAATGTTTGGATATAGTCCACTTGAATTTAATACATTTTCTGATTTCTCATCATTTATAGGACAGTTGTGGACTCGTGAAAGAGTGCAATCAGTTGTTGATATAGATGGTGTTAAAGTAAATCAAACAGCTATCAAGGTTGTTCCTAAAGATAATCATAAAGTAGAATGTATGGTTATTGATACAGCAAGTGAGATGGCTAAAAAGTACGCAAGAGAGTTAAAAGGCTCTCAAGATGCGTTAAAACTACAACAATGGGGTAAGCTAAAAGATAAATTAGATAGTTTCTTTGCTTTTACTAACTCTATACCATGTAGTTTAATAGTTAATTGTCATTCTAAAGCAGAGCAAGACAATGAGAATGGTGTATTGCGAATGATGCCATATATTGAAGGTTCTACTAAGGTAGATGTCGGTAAATGGTTTGACTTTGTACTATATACTAAAGTTAAAAAGAATAAAAAAGGTGAAAGAGAGTATGTTTGGGTAACAGCACGTGACGAACACTATTGTCATGCAAAAGATAGAAGTCAAATGCTAGAACCTGAAATGCCTCAAGACTATCAGACTATTCTAAATGTAATTAAGGAAAAAGGCTGGGATTCAGCAAAGATTCTTATTATAGGAGAACCTGGTAGTGGCAAAACACTTAGTTGTAAAACATTAATTAATAATAAAACACAAGGAGAAAAGTAATGGCAATTACTGTAAAAGAAAGTTCAGGAACATCCTTCGGTGAAGGTTGGAAAAATGTAACTATAAGTGAAGCTAAACGTGGAGATTATAATGGCTCTGGTTATGTTGACTTATGGTTTGAAGACTATCCAGAAACTCTTAAATGTAGAGTCTGGGAAGCAAGAGGACAAGATGGAGAAGAGTTTAGCGTATCTAACATGATTCGCAGCTGTAATCCTGATGTTCTTGAAGAACATGAGTCAGAAGATGGAAGTAAAATAGCATCTTTAGATGATAGTCCAGCTTCATTAAAAGGTAAGAAACTTCAAGTATTATTCTATAAAAATGCTAATGGATATGCAGAAGTAGCTCAGAAAGTAGCTCCTGCTGTACCATTTGAAAATGCAGTAGATAAATATACTGAAGATAGAATCGAAAATATAAAGCAAGCAGCTGAGAAATACATTGCTGGTAGGACACAAAAGCCTGCTGACAGTACAGCTACTGCTGACCCTTTCTAAATAACTAACCTATAAATGGGGACAATAACTGGTCCTGTAAGTCCTACACTCGTTGGTAGCGAGTCGCCAATAGCTTATGCTAGTAGGCAAAGGAATATGTGAGTCCCCATTATAACCCCAAGGAGAAATAATATGATAAGAGAATTTGCTTTTAGCTATTCTGATAGACATCATTTCTATGATTCATCTAAGAAATCATCATTTGAGAATACAGCTAAAGATACATTTATTTCTTTGTATGGTTATGATAGCTATGCAATTAAATTCTTTAATGGAACTAAATCATTATCAGGTTTTGATGGTAAGATATATATGCCTAAAGAATTTTTGCTTGATGTAGATGGCGGTACAGTTGAAAATGCTAAAGCTAAAACAATTGAATTGCTAAAATTACTTAAATCCTTAGAAGTACCATATAATATTTATTTTAGTGGAAGAGGATTTCATGTAGGGATACCTGACACTTCATTTAAATGGGAGCCTTGTCAAAATCTACATCTTAAGGTTAAAGATGAACTTACTAAGAAAGGTATATATAACTATGCAGACCCTTCCGTTACAGATAAAACTAGAATCATTAGATTGAATAATACTTTAAATACTAAATCCAGATTATGGAAAATATATTTAGATGAAAATGAATTAAACAATCTATCTGGCTTAGAAATACAAGCATTAGCATCTAAATCAAGACAAGATAAATTGCCTCAAGATTTAGTTGCAGTTAATCCAGTATTTGATGTTCTTGTTCGTAATACTAAGAAAGAAACTGTAATGTATAAAACTGAAGTAGGTATGAATCCTGACCCAGTTAATCATCCATGTATATCTTCTATGTTACAAGGAACTTCATTTGGCAATAGACATGCAGTAGCATTGCGTATTGCTGCGTGGTTAAGATGGAGATACCCTGAACATACAGTTAGATTAATAATGGAAGATTGGAGGAAAAGAGTAAGTAGTGATGACCATCCTTTCAATGAATCAGAAATGAGTAGGTTAGTTACTGATTGCTATAAAGGTCATGGTGGTAGTGGATATAGATATGGATGCATGGATACAGTAATGGATAGTTTCTGTAAATCTACATGCAAGATATATAAAGCTAAGAAATCTACTAGTCTTATGTCTGCAGAGCAAATGGAAAATGCTTTAGTCAATTTCTATAGGAGTGATTTAAAACCTATAAATGTAGGAGAACATTATGGTTTAGATTTCCCTATATATCCAGGTGAACTTGTTGTAGTACAAGCTCCTCCTAAATCAATGAAGACTATGCTGATACAAAACTGGGTTAATAATCTAAAGAAACCTACTTATTTCTTAGAAATGGAAATGAGTGCTAGACAAATATGGCAAAGGTTTATCCAAATTGAAAAGGGATGGACTGAAGATGAAATCAGACAATACTATGCAACTAACATGCAGGGTATAAGCGATTCATTTAAATGGCTGTATGTAGATTATGCACCTTGTATGGCTCTTGAGCTTGAGAAGAAAATCAATATGCTTCCAATAAAACCAGAGGTAGTAGTTATAGACCATATGGGATTAATGCAATCAAAGCATAAAGACTTAAATCTTAAGATGGAAGAAATAGCACAAGCATTAACTGAAGTTGCTATAAGAAATAATATTGTAGTATTTGCTATTTGCGAAATAACTAAAACTGCAATGACAGAAGGTATGAACATTGCATCTGTTAGAGGTTCGTTTAGAATAGCATATAATGCAAGTAAAATATTATCTATTTCAGCCAGGAAAGGACCTGGAGGTAATATCACTCATTTAATAGTTGATACAACTGCTAATAGAGAGAAAGAACAATTCAATGTTACTTTAAAAGTAGATAATTTAAAAATGACAACATAAAAAGAAAGGAATCGTTATGTATCCGTACAGTGAAATAAGAAAAGTCCCTCTTGATTATGAGGGCATCACATCCTCAGCTTTTGCTGTCCAAAGAAAAGATATAAATCCTAAAGGACATAGTAAATGGGTAGAATGTGGTGTAGTAGGACAGAAATATTTATTAATACCTAACAAAGATGTAAAGGAAATGGCTGATAATATAGCTCAAGATTGTAATGCAGAGTTTGCTCCAGCTAAAGAGTTCTTTGATGGAAGAAGATATTTCTATGGATTAGTATCACAAACTCATACTGTTGAAATTGAAGAAGGCGATGATGTAGCATTAGGTCTTGGCTTTTGGAATAGTTATGATGGCAGCACTGCATTAAAAATGAGAATGTTTCTAATGCGTTTAGTATGTACTAATGGTATGATGACTAATGACCACTTCAATTCATATAGGTTTAAACATGACCATACAAGTGAAGGTTATGAAGATGAAATGATGCAAGTGGTTGACATAATAAATGGTTGTGGTGATAGTGTAGAGAAAATTGCTAGGAACTTTAGAGCTATGACAAATCTAGAAATGGATTTAGATGCACTAAAAATAGCTAGAAAATCTATACCTGCATTACCTACAACGACATGGGGTAAAATAACAGATAGGTATCTTGAAGGATATGTTAATGATGATGATAATTCTGCATTAACTAAGAATACTATGTGGGATTTCTATAATGCATGTACTGATGTACTATGGCATGAAAAGAAACCAACTGTTGCTTCATTCCAACACAATGCTTATGTGACGGATAATCTGCTTTCTATAGCAGCATAAGAAAAACGAAACGATAGAGGCTGGGGAGAAATCCCTGGCCTCTTTTTTTTAAATAATATTAGGATTAATGGTTTTAACTTATATAATTTAGCTAGATGAATGAGTTGCTTAAATTGTAAATATAAAAAAGATAATAAATGTTATTGGTTTAAATACATTAAAAATGAAGAGCCTAAAATTATACCAGATAAAATTATTAACGAAGGATGCAAGCAATATTGTGACCATCCATTATTATTAGAGATAATTAAAATATTCAGGAGAAATAAATGACGTTTAAAAAAGGTGGGTTCTTAGATAACCCTGAGAATATAAAAAAAGCTCATGAAGCTAGACGTAAATTACTAAAGAGAAAGCCTAGGACTGCTAAAGAACACGAAGAATGGCGTAAAAACCAAAGAAAAAAGTTTAAGCTATGGTAGTATGGGGTATAGTAATTAAAGCCTATATAGCTATTATTTTACTCAATGAAATAGATGAACAATGGAATATTAATAACCCCAGGCCATATCCTAAATCTAAATACAATAGACTTCAATGGGAAAAAGAAGATTTCTATACATTTAAAGTTAATGGAGAATGGGTGTTAAGAAAAGCTAGAAAAACTGATAGTAAATTAAAACGAAAAGTACGTAATAAGTATTGGGAGAAGAGAAATGCCAAAGGATAAAAAGATGACATACAACCAATTGTTAAATTATATGGGTTCTGTTGAAAATAAATATGACCACGCTATTAATACTATAGGGCAAACTTTAGCTGATTTTATTGAATTTCAAAATAAAAAAGAAGAGTTCATGGAGTGGTTAAAAGAAGTTAAATATAAGGATACTCAAAATGCTATGCAAAAGATGCGAGAAGAAGATAAGGCAAAAAAAGATAAACCAAAGATTCACAGAATTTAATAATTGGAAGAAGTTTATGGAAACAACATTCACACGTATATTAAACAAGGAGAAATAATGTCGGGAACAAAGAAAAAAACCACCAAGAAATCTGCAACTAAAGAAACTAAGCACAAATCTATAGTGTCTAATGAGGAAAGTATAATGACTCGATTAGAAGTTGTAGAGAAAATGTTAGTACACACAAGAGATGAGTTTAAAGAAATAAAACTTATTATTAATCGATTAAAAGACAGGATGGGATTATGAGCTACATTTCCAAGAAATTTATCAGAAGTAGATTTAAAGATAAGGATGTTCAGATAAATGAAGAAGCTATTCAAGAATTAGATATTATGCTAAGAAGAATAGTTGAACTAGTATCTTATAATGCTTTTGATAGAAGAATAAAAAGGGTTACTAAAGAAAAGTTACCACAAATACTAGGCAAGTTTAATGAAAGCCTCGTCTAGTAAAGCTAAAGGAAGAAGGCTTCAAAACTTTGTAAGAGATAAATTACTATCTTGCTTTCCCTTTCTTGAGCAGGATGATATAAAGGCAGCTATCATGGGAGAGTCTGGTGAGGATATCAAACTCTCTCCTGCTGCGAGAAAAGTAATTCCTTATAGTTTTGAATGTAAAAATCAAGAAAGATTAAATCTATGGTCTTCATTAGAGCAAGCAGAATCTAATGCAGATGATAGGATTCCTGTTCTAATATTTAAAAGAAATAGAAGTAAAACATACGTTGCTATTGAAGTAGATAGCTTCTTAAATTTAATCCAACCAGAAAAGGAGAAGAGCAAAAATGAGCAGTAATGAACGAAAAGAGCTTATTTCTATGTGTAAAGGTATGATATTAGACAATGAATTAAGCAGTGTAATAGAGCAAATGGATGATATTAATATTATAGATGATGAGCCTAAGATGTTTTTAAGTGTCTATAAGTTAATTAAGATGAGAAAGAAATTTAACAATTGTGCACAAGCATGATGGAATTACTATTTTCTTTTGTAGTAATAATATTCGGATGGATGCTAATTAAATTTATATTTAATCCCGATTAAGAGCTTCAACTAACGCAACTTTAAACCCTAAGAAATCTGTAATTGGAAAAGCTGGATTAGCCATATTTATTAATTCAACTGCTCTCCAAGCTGCAGTTCTTCCATCTCCAGCAATACCAGAATATATTCCTAATAAAGTATCTAAGGCAAACCTAGGTGCAAATCCTATCATAGGTACTCTACTCATATAATGTTGAAGAGTTCTTTCAACTTCTTCATCATCATCGTATCCTCCCATCATAGCCATTATAGTTAAATTAATAGGTGCTAAATATAAAGCAAGTAAATCAGAAGACATTCCTCTAGCTACTGTCTTAGCAACACCTAGTTGTTTTGATAATCTGTATGGAACTGATAATCCTCCTAGTAATAAAATATCAACCATTCCAACTAAAATTGTTTGTGAAATTACAAAATTTCTAATAGTAGCTGCTTCTGGATTTAACTTTCTAAGTTTTAAAGCATTTTTTGGATTCAATATGTCTTTCCACAACTTCATTAAAGCTTTTACATTATCTACTCTAGTATCTAAAGGACCTAACTCCCCTTTTAAATTCTCTAAACTTTTATATGCATTTTTACCTTCATTAAGTATCCTTTTATCTCCACCAAATTTTTGTTGCGACCAGTAAACAAACTTACCCATCTGATTACCAATTGCTCCCATATTAAATTCACCAACGTCAGAAGTTGATAGCCCATAATTTGAAAGCTTAGAGAACCATCTACCATATTCAATAGCTAAAGATTCTTCTTGTGCATTAAATTCATTTAAAGGTTTTCTAGGTATAATTCCTAAATCTTGAGCATGTTCTACACCTATCATAAATGCAACAGACCTAATAAATGTCTCTGTTTTACCCATAGTTATACCATATGCCTTTTTTAAATTAGGCCAAGCTGTATATGTACTTGCTACAACATTATATAAATTAGCTTTAGACATTTTCATATCTATCCCTAGCATTTTCATTGATACTCCACTAAGATGTCTTGAAAATTGATATTCTTTATTAATAGCAAAATTGGCAAACTTAGACATTAAATCTCTATTTCTCTGTTCTTTTAGTTTTGACATTCTTTTTTTAGCTCTGCCTTCACTAATAACAGTAATCCCTTCATGAATTAAATTCCATGCCCTTGAATCATTTAATGCACGAGAAATTAATTCTTCCATTTCTTTCTTGTATTTAGGCTCACCTTTTCTATTCTTATTTACTTTCTTCCAATAAACTAACATTGCTCCTAATATTTTATGTGAAGTGGCAGCTTCTAATTGGGTATCAGCAATATCATTTACCATAGTTTCACTAAAGAAATCATTAAAGTCAATTACTCCAGAACGAGATATTAAATCCATCATAGGGTCATTATTTTTCATACTTAAATATCTCATTGTATGTCTATGGGTAAGCCTAATCCCGAAAAGATTAGCATGTTGAGTTATTGCTGTCATATTCTTTAACGAAGTAATAGCTCCACCTAAGTATCTTCCTGTAATAAAAGAACCTATTGTTTGAGAGACATGCTGCACTTTTTCAGCTTTAACAGGACCGAATCTAGTTACATTATCAGCAGAATATTTAATAGGTCCTAAAGTTCCATAAGTAGATGTTTTATTAAAAGGAACACTATAATAATTCATCATATATTCAAATATTTCTTCATTGATATTCCCATCTTTATCCTGTATCATTCCCACAGATTCTATTAGCTGTGCTGTAAGAAGGTTTCTTTCTATAGCAGTCATTCCTGTCTTAAGGTAGTCATTATAGACACCTGCATCCATTCTCATATTCATAGGATTAAATGCATTAGTAATTCTTTTTAAATGTTTTTGGTCTGCTGTAACAGGGACTAAGTCTCCTCCTTCAACATTCATACCATAATCATCTCTATTGTCACGTATAATTTCCATTCTTCTTATAGCCGATTCTGTAGAGTTAATATCTTTTCTAAGTGCAGAATGAGCACTCATCCCTTTATAAGCTTTACCTTTATAAAAATGGTCAAATTTAGATATTTTATCAGTATCAGACTTCTTAATTGACTTATCCCAATTCTCTTTAGTCTCTTTAAGATTTTTAAGATTGTTTCTTAATTCTGCCAATGCATTATCATACATCATATTAAACTTATCTTTATTGTAAATAATAGGGAAGTGATTCTTCTTAAAGCTAGTATCATCAGTTTGATATTGGAAAAAATCTAAACTTGTGAAGCCATCAAATGATTTCATATATCTATCATATAATTTTTTTTGGTTGGAATTTAAAGTACCAATTGCAGTTTTGCCTACTTTAGATTTTGGATTAAAGAACATTGCTTTTATTTGGTCTTGACTTAATTTAGGAAATTGCTTGGAATAAGCTTCTAATAACTTATCTACAGATTTATCAAATTCTTTTTGGAAGTATTTAAAAACTTCATTATCTATTTTTCTAGCTCTTTCAATTAAAGCTTCAAGTTTATCTATAGCTTCAGAAGGTAATGGTAAATTATATTCTCCATCAAATGCAGTTTCTATAGGTTCAAAATTCTGAAATTCAAATTTAGCACTACCATCTTGTCCAGGAGCATCATAAAATTCTACCTTATCGTCTTTATCTTTCTTAGTATTGTAATTTGTAGCTATAAAGAATTTTTTTTCAGTACCAATAACCTTACCGTCTTCATTTTTAATTTCAACATCTCTAATCTCAACCCATCCTGTCATTATCTGATGAAATAATTCCTGTATGGCTATATCATTATGCCTATATCCTGCTTGATAAGGAATATGAGTATCTCGAATAAGAACACTACCATCTTCTTTTAAACCCGCATATTCATTAACAATTTTCTGTAGTTCTTCAACTATAGTTGCCATTCCTTCATAAAACTTACTTTTGACTACAGGCTTTCCAGATGTATCTTTAGTAACCCAACTTTCTTTACGACCTTTTGCAAATAAATTAATTCTATTTTGAACAGCTTCATAGTAGCTTCTCATAGCATTAGCAAATTTATATAAAGCTCCTGTATTCTCTCGCTTACCTAGCTCTTGTGGAGTATATAAACTTTTCTTAAAACTTCTTACTATACGAACGATAATGTTTCCTTTGCTCCCAAAGATACCATGGTTTTCATCAGAATCATTAAATTGAGTTAATACAGCTATCATATTTTTTAAAGTAGATAGAGGATAGTCACGAAGTCTTTTATATTTTCCTATTAAACCCTTATTTAATAAGTAGTCTTTTAAAATAATTTTACCTACTGGATTTGTTCTTAACAATGCTTTTATTTCTATTGAGTGAAGTTCTCGTTCATTTACTTCACCATATATATCAGAATAAGCTTGTCTAACAACATCAGTTTCTATTATATCCCCAGTATTTATACCCTTAGATTCTAATTCAAGTTCAATCTTAGATATTATTTCTTCTTCAAGTTCATCGCTGGGGAATAAATTTTCAACACTATTATCTAAATTATCAGAAACTTCTTTATGAGTTTCGTCTAAAACTTTATTAGTATTTTTTGTTATATCACATTTATCGCTCATCTACATACCCTTTTAACAATTTCATTTAAAGTAGTATTAGTACCCCATTTATGTTTTTCTCTAAATAAATTTTGATTAGTAGCTTTATCCTTATTAGTCAAAGCTTCATTGTAATATTTAAAGTACTTTTCTAAAACTTTTTCATGTAAAGTTTGATATTCTTTTTTGCTACGACTAGCAGCAGGGAAACCAGCTCTACCTGCATATACTTGCTGCGAATATTGCTTCAAAAATACAAAAGTGGCAGCTACTTTAGCAACTTCTGATAATTCTTTATATTGAGGGTCCCATTTTTCTTTAAATTCAATAAAAGTATCATTCCTATCCATAGTACTTAAACTCATAGTTTTATATTTTTTAATCCTAGAGAAGAAATCAGATGTCATATCTTCACCATAACTTCTACCCTTTTCAGCTTCAGATTTAATAAATTCATTTTTATCTAAAAGCTCTGTTTTATCTTTATTCCATGCAGATTCAAATAACTTGTCATACTCATTGACCAATCTATCTAAAGATTCTTTGTGTGCGTTAGCATGAACAACACTTAAGATTTTTATAGGACTACCATCTTCAGATTGTACAAATCCATCTTTTTCATTTAACATTAAATATTCTTTATACATTTTATATGGTACAAGAGCTACTCTTTCTATTGGAGAAATAGAGCTAGGTTTAAATGATATGTCTACTATCCCTCCATCTCTTCCTTGCTCAAGATTAAGAAGGTATCTTTTCCTATCTTTTATATATTCAGTATAAGCTCTACTTTCTTCTATTTGGTCTGAAAGGTTTATTTTTGAAAACTGACCATCCTGAGTTACCCCCTGACCTCTTCTAATTAGACCAGGTTTTTTATGCATATCTATTAAAGGCTTCATTTTTATAACATCAAATTCAGTAGCTGACTTTCCATTTTTATCTTTAAACAAATTAGCAAACATCTTCATTTGAGAATAATTCCATTGTCCTAAAAGCATAAATTCTGAATTATCTACAGCTGCCTGAAGTATAATTCTTAAATAATCTTTAACTTTTATATCTACATAATGCTTCTTCTTTCCTTTGCTATCTATATAAGAAACATACCATCTAAAAGTTTCATTAGGTTTTCTTAAAGTAAATGTAGTGTTTTCATAAGAGTCTGTATTGTAAATAGTAACTGACTCTAATGCATCTTGCAACTGTCCATAGATTGATTGAATATTTGTTATTTCACCAATAGCTTTTTTGCCCTGAGATAATGCATCCATAATACGTATTCTGTCAGCAATGCTAGACATTTTGCCACCCTGAAAGCTATTATTAACATATCTATTTAAGTCTATACCTTTAACTTCTTTATTAATTTTTTCGAAAGCTTTTTTAAATGGAGCTTCCATACCTTTAGGTAACAATTCAACTTGAACATGGTCACCATCATAATCACCTTCTAATTTAGCAAAAGTATCTGTTGCATTTAATTCTATTAATGACTTCTTAGTATGCAATCTTTTAACTCTAGCTAATATAACACCTCCAGCGTGTGGTACAGGGAATCTTGTTATAAATACATTAACCTCATTATCCTTAAGCCAGGCATTGATTTCATGTATATCTTTTTTTCTATCAAAATCAGAAAGAGGTTTTCCCATTGCATTTGCGTATGCTTGCCATATCATAGTAGAATTTTGAGTTGCTAATGAAACTTCATTTTCTTTTAAATCCCCTCTAAAATTAGGAGACATATCATATCTAGAACCTTCTTGGTAAGAAGATTGTATAGCAGGGATTGCAAGTTTGTTCATCATTAAGCTATTTAAAATAGGTTCTAATGACTGATGCCTTCCAGCACCTAATTTAGCTAGCTCTAATATAGTAGGTAAATAACCTTCATTATCATTTTTTTCTAAATATGCTAAGAAGTCTTCAATCATTTTAGGAGACATATCTCCTTTAAAGTTATTATATAACTTTGCATAATTATCTTCTATTTCAGGTAATATATGTTCTCTAAATGCATTTATAACTTCAGGGTCAAATATATGATTATACCATTGCATACCATGTTTAGCATTTTTAGCAATTGTATTTTCAATCTTACTTACTCCAATAGTTTTCCCAGGCATTTCAACTACATCTTCAGCTAACTCTCCATTTGATATTTTAATCTCATCTGAGGTAGATAACATATCTACATACTCACCATTTTTATCTTTTCCGTAATAAATAATATTGCCTTTATTATCTACTTCTACTAATAACTTTTCACCAGCCTTACCATAATTTTTATATATTTTTACCCCAGGGTCAACTGCAAATTGCTGATGCTTCATCATTAATACATCATCACCTTGCTTATTATAGATAAAAGTTTTAGCCTTATGGGAATCTGAACTAAATCCAAAAAATGTTTTAAACTTCTTAAACATATCTCTTGAAGTTAAAGTAGCACCGTCACCTATATACTTACTTTTAACTCCAGGCATTGAATTGTTTCTCATTTTGGTTTCAAAAGTTTCTTCACCTTCAGTATAAACCCATGATAAATTATCTTCCATTGGATTCAATCTTGCTAATTTATAATTAGGCATTTCCTTAGAATAAGAAATACTACTAGTTGGAATAGGCAATCTTTTTAAAGTAGTAGTTAATTTTTCAGATGCATATTTAGGCCATACACCTTTTAAAGCTTCATGCACTGCAATATTAGCAGCTATTTCTTTTTGAGACAACCAATTACCATCTTCATTTTTAGTATAATTCTCAACATCTTTTTTACCTACATACTTCTTCTGACTTACCCAATAATCTAAAATAGATTTTTTAGTCTTAGCTATTTCTCTATGAGAATCTGTTATACTTGCAAAATAAACTTGAGGCTTATCTCCTCTGGTAGATATTAATGCAAGGTTATGTTGGTCTAATACTCCTCTTAAAGCTTGAAATTCATCTGTTGTTAAAAAACTTCCTCTTGATAAATATCCATATATATTTTCTTGGACTCCATCTTCAATTGTTTCGCCAATTTTTCTCTTAGTTTTAAAATCACCTTCTGATAAAACATTAAATAAACCAGCTCCACCTAATACCTCAAGAAGATTAATTTTTTCCCACTGAGAATTAGATGTGTCTGTAAGTGGGTCTTTATCTTTCTTTAATTCAAACCTATCTACTACAGGACCAGTAACATTAGCTCCAGATAAATCCATTCTTAATATATAATGGTCTCTAAAATTATTACCCGTATTGCTATTAGTAGGGATAGAACTATTGAATTTATTATATTCTTGAACTAAGAAATCTTTTTGATATTCTGCCATTAAATCGTATTTAGTAACATCACCTAGCTTTAATTTATTAACTACTACATTTGCAAACGATAAAAAGGAATCAACTAATATTGGTTTTCCATCGCTATCTAATTCATTCCAACCTTCAACATACTCACCTCTTGCAAACTTAGCCATTTGTGCATATTGTGGATGAGTAATAGTAGTATTAAAAATAGCCAGAAAAACTCTTTCATTAATACTAACGGATTGATGACTAGTATCTAAATTACTCTGAGATAAATTATCTAAACCATCTCTTATGCTATCATATAAATCTGTAACTATATCTTCGTATTTTGTATCTTCAAGCCAATAAAAATTAGAATCTCTTTTCTCTCCTTTGACTCTATCTTTTAATAATTTGCTTCCCTTAAATTCCTTATGAAACCATTCATTGAAATCTTTATGCATATCAATAGGCATTAAATCAAGCATTTGTTTTTGAAATAATAAGGGGTCTGGAATTGCTTTTCTACCACCTATTCTTTTAACCATTTTTGTATACGTAGTTAAAGCAGTTCTAAATAATTTATTTTTTGCAGCATCTACACCTCTAGCTTGAGCTATTTGATATTTAACTAGATTAATAATATTTTCTCTATATTCATTTAAGTCTTTAGGAGTATCACCAAGTTTAATTTGATAACCTTCTTTAGTTATAATATCAGAAAGTTCTTCTATGGTAGTATCTAAACTTAAATCATTAGATGTGATGCGAGAAGCCCATGCTACACCAAACAATTTTTCTCTAACCCAGTTTACAAATCTATTAACTACCTTAACTATAGGATTAGAATATGAACGATATTTACCTGATGCAACTCTTCCGATTGACTCAGCTATAACCTCTATCTTAAATAAATCAGAATCAGGTTCATAACCTCTACCCTTAACTGTTTTTATAATATCTTTACCATAACTACTCTTTACTACTTGGTCATATAAATTGTTAAATAAGTCAGAGTTATTTGCATAAATTTCATCTATAAGTGGGTGTGATATTTCATGAAAGGGGGTATCCATACCAGCTTTATCAGGATTCAAGGTAATGGTTTTAGTATTTGGGTCGTATTCACCAGCCGATTCTAGCTTAGAATCTAATTTAATCTTGATTTTAGAGCCATCTGCGAAGGTTATCTTATTAGTAAGGGTACGTACTATCCTCTTTAATTTCCTCTCTTTAATGACCTGTTCTGTAGATTTAGTTTGTTTCTTAGGAGCTTCCTTCTTTTCATATTTTTTAATAAGCTTATCTAATTTTTCTTTATCTTCAAATGCTTCTTCAGGAAGTACTGAAGGTTCTTCTTTTGATAAAACATCTATCATTTGTTCCTTAGACATTTTATTTATTTCTTCATTAGTTATTTTTCCTCTTGCTTGTAGCATACCCTTTAAATCTTCTCGGCTTCTTTTAGGCAAACCAGCTACCATTTTATCATGTAATCTTTTTCTTTCAGCTAATATAGCAGGATGAACACCTTCTTCAGCAGGACCTTCATCCTTAGTTTTAGCTGCAAGCTCTTGTTCTTTTAAACCTTCCTCATCTATTAAAGATTTTAATTCTCTTTCCTGCCTTTTTAATGAATCTAGTTTATCAGTTGCTATCTGAGCTTTATCAGTTAAATTCCCTTCTTTATCTCTAAATTCATTCTTAGGAATACTATCTACTTCTTTTTGTGCAATTTGAATATCTTCTTGAACTTTATTTAATTTATCAGCATAAATACTTTCTTTGCTAGGGTAAAAGGTATCTGCTTGTTCATCTTCTTTTTGTAACTCTTCCTGAAGAATATCTTTTCTAGATTTCTGCTCTTCTTGTATTGATTCTATTTGAACTTGGTCAATCTTACTAGGAGAATCTATTGCTTGTAACCTTTCTAATTCACTAGCAAGTTCTTGGTCAGTAGCTTCTGAAGGTCTAAAAGTTAAACCAGATATAAGTTCAGGAGCATCTTCTTGCGTTTCTTCTTTATCGAAAGCTTCTAATTGTTCTTGAGTAAAATCTATATCTTCTTGTTCTGTAACTTCTTCAGTGATAGTTTCATCGAAATCTAATATACTTTGAAAGTCTTCTAAAATATCTTGAGTGAAGTTTGCATCTTCATCCATATCACTTTCAACCCAAGATTCTATATTTTCTAATACTTCTTCTGGAGTTATACCAGCTTTATCAAGAACCTCTTTTCCTCTTTTCTCAATAATCTTTTTGATGAAATTAGGATTTTCATATGTTTGTTCAGATAGATTTTCTTCATTATTTTGATGTATATCTAATTCTTCTTCAGACATATTTGCAACTCTACCAAATGCACCTTTAATTGCAACAACTTCAGAATCTATTGTATCTGTACCTTCGATATTAATAGGAACTTCAACATTAGAACCTTCCTGTTCTAACTCAGTACGAACTTCTTTCTGTGCAGGGTCATTATAAATAGTGTTTAAACGATTAACACTAGTCTCCATCTTTTTCTTTATTTTATTAGCATAAGAAAGAGTATCTAAAACTACCTCATCAACAACCTTACCATCTTTATTAGTAACAAATACTCTAAACTTACCATCATCAGTTTTTTCAACATCTACTGCAGCTTCTACTTTACCATAATTCTTTCTTAATTCTTCAGCATTCCATTGATTTTGGACATCAATTTCTAAATCAGCAGCTGCTTCTAATGCATATTTCTTTTTATCAAAATTAAATTGAACGTTTTCACCTAACTCATTAGCAGTTAAATCAGTAACAGTATCTTTATATCTTAAAGCTAAACCCCATGTCCCATCTTCTTGTTTTTTAGCAAAAATCCTACTTTTATCAGCATAGAATTTCCTAGCTGCAAAGTTTGATAAGTTCTCGCTTAAACCACTTGCATTGAAAGTTCCATGTGCTGATAAGGATAGTGCTCCTCCAGACAATCCACCTATAATAGCAGATTCTTTTAAGACTCCTGAATCAAAACCTTCCATAAATTCATCTTTATAACCTATAAAAGGAGCTGTTTCTGCAGCTACTTGTGCTAAATATTGTGCTGATTCAGTTATTGATTCTGCAGCTATGTCTCCAGTAATTCCCTTCCAAGCATCTACATTAAATAATCTATTTAAAAACTTGGGAGAATAAGGCTTACGCTTAACAGCACTTGCATATTTATGTAAAAAACTACCATGAATCATCTTTTTATATGCACCTGATAATCCTGGAACATACCTCATCATTCTTGCATAAGGTAAAGATTCAAGCAAACCACCTGCAAGAGCATAAGTTAATACAGCTCCTGTATTTGCATCTTGAGCTTCTTCAACAGATAAACCTTTTTCAATAATAGTTCCATTGGGATTGAATATATAATTACCTTCTATCCAATTATCTATAAGGGCTTTTCTTTTTTCATTTGTAATAGAAGGGTCTAAAGATTCTTGAAACTCTTTTAAGGTATTATTAAAAACTCTTCTATCAATAGGCCTATCTTCAGTTAAATAATCAAGCGAAGCCATAGCCTCATCTGAACCTTCAAACAAACCACCTAATAGAGCACCTGTAGTTACAGCTACAGTCCCTGCTGCAGAAGGATTTCTTGTACCAGCAAGTGTTACAAGCCCAGCGGTTGTACTTGTTCCCATGATGGCACCTGTAGTAATCCAATTGGAAGCAACTTTAGCCATAAGGTCACCAGAAAATACATCTCCTATACTATGAATACCTTGATTGGTTGAGTTCCATCTTTCCCATGCAGCATATTCAGGATTATTTTTTCTTTCATTCTCTTGCCATTCTTTAAAGTCTTTATAAGAATCTCCAGCCCATTCTTTCCACCCTTCATCATCTAAAAAGGGACCATCAGGAATTGCTTGAACAATATCTGAAGCTACTTCTGGCATACCATATTTAAATGTATTTATTAATTCTCTAGCATAATAAGGAGCTTGTTCTACAAAACCTCTAGGTCTATCTTCTAATGCAGATTTTAATGCAGGGTTTCTAGAGATAGCATCTGCCAATACAATATCATCTGATATATTAGGGTCTTGCCATCTTGGATTGATACTTCTTAATTGATTTGCTAATTGACTTTGAGTGAGCTCTCCTTCTATAGTTTTTAAGGAAACTTTATCTAGCTCTTCTTGAAGGATATCATCTTCTGTTTTTGCGTCTGGATTTATTAAAGGTAAATAACTCACAATATATTATTTTCTTTTATTAAGCATTTTGAATTTGCAACCATTCTTCAGGAGTGGTAGCAAGACGATAGCCATCATCCATTTGATAATATTTATCCAATAATAATTTAATATTATTAGGATTACTCTTGGGGAAAGACTTCTTTATATTAGAAGCTTCCATAGGGCTTAGTCCAAATTCTAATGCAACTTGTTCAGTGTCTGTTTTAAAATCTTCAGGAGGAGATACTTGTTGTGGAATAGATTCTGCTATTTGAGGAGTTCCTCCTAACATATCAAGAGATTGATTGATAGAATAATTATTATCAAGATTGTTTAAAGAATTAAGTACAGCCTCATCTTTAGATTGACCAATACCATAGACATACTTATCTTCCATAAGTTTCATAGCTTGATATAACTGTATTTTAGCAACCAAATCTCTATATTCTACTCTATCATAACCCTTTTTAGTATATGTATCTTTATCAAACGGATTAAGCACATTAGCGTCAGAAACAAAATCTAGCAAACCTTCTTCAATATATTTTCTATTTATTCCTAAATCATTAAAGTTTCCTTCAGAAGTAGTCAATTTACCACCATATTCTTTGCTAACTAAATTTTGTATAATATTATCTAGTACTACAGCTCTTTCTGACATAGATAAATCTCTATGATGCTTTAAATCAGAAAAATCATCATCAGCGTCTTCAAATTCCATTAATGCACTTAATCCACGAGGACCACGTTCAGCCCATACCTTGCTAGACCCTGCAGTTAATATAGATAAAAGCTCTTGAGCTATTATATCTTTCATGCCTGTAATTTGATTTGCGTATTTAATATCTTTAGCCTTATCTATCAAATCTTCTACTTCATAATTAGAAGCCTGTTGATAAACTTCTCCAACTCTTGATTCACTTCCATCAGTTTTTTTAATAACACTAAGTAAGTTAGTTCCTTGTGTCATATAAGCAGATATTTCATCACTTTGTCTTGGAGTAAGAGAATTGGGATTTTTAGGGTCATATGGAATATCATCAGGGTCAGGCTTAGTTATAATATTAGATTCTATAGGTCCTTTAGCCCCTGGAACAATATCCCAATTTTGGTCTCTTAATTTTACTTGTTCATCTAAAGTCATATTAACATATCGACCAACAGGATTTCCATCACCATCGGATTTAATATAAACACTAGGACCATGTTCTGCTAATTTAGCTTTTTCTCTAGATGTTATTTCAGATGACCTTGCATCAGCAATGCCTTTTCTATCTTCTAATGCCTTTAAATAACCTTCCATTCCAGCTTGTTCAATAAACTTAGATTCATCTATACCTTCAGTTCTTAGGTCATCTACAAACATTCCAGTATCATCTAAAAAACTAAAGTCAGCAGTAGATATATTCTTCTTAAATTCATTCCAACTTCCTTCAAAGTTTTCACCAGAACTTAAAGTTTTATTATACATCTTTTGTTTAAAATCATCATTTACCATTTTGATTAAGTTTAATGCTTCAATAGTCGCATCATTAGCTCTATTGGTATTTTCATAATTATCAATTAGGTCCATAATATTATTACCAGTTTCAACAGTTTTCAATGCAATAGATTTAGTTTCATTGACTAACCCACCAGCTATTTCACTTCCAGCATCAGTAGAATCTTTATCATTTAAATTCATGATTTCATTAACATTTAAATTCCTTGCATCTAAATCCTTCATGATACCAATAAAGTCTTTTTGATTTTGTTGTTCAGCTGATTTCCCTAAAGCAAGAGATTCTTGTATTAGTAATTTTCTAGCATCTGCATCTTCTTTCCTTTGAAGAATATCTATTTCGTGTTGCTTAGCTGACTCATATTTAGATTTATTTAATTTATAATCAGCTATATCATTAGTCATTCCAGAAAGAATCCTTAATGCATCAATAATATCAGACATCTGTTCCTCCGCCACCTGTAATGGCCTGTAATTTTCTCCTAGAAGATTCTATATCAGAATAAGGAGTAGCAACTGGAGAATATCCTGTTAATCCACCTGAACCAAATCCTGCTCCAAGCTCTTTTTGTAATCTACGTTTGCTTGTTACTCTTTCTGGAGTAAATCCTAAAATAGATTCTAACTCAGATTGATAATCATGTAAAGTTTGCATTGACTCACCTATAAAATCTCTTGCTTTAGATTTATATGTTGCAGCTTCATCTGCAAAAGTTTGGAATTGACCTTCTTGGCCTGTAGCTTGGCTAACTAATGCACTAACATCATCAGCATAGGCTGTTTCTGCATCTGTTAAATCTG
>CEUI01000837.1_pt1 | contig 19178 bp, 20 predicted proteins | sample 531411 | NCBI WGS metagenome assembly CEUI01 (sample SAMEA2622841, study PRJEB7988) | marine metagenome | isolation source: saline water (ENVO:00002010), including
ATACTCGGTGTACATATTTTGAGGCAGAACGCCTCTTGCTTGCTCTCGGCAAACGCCTGCTTCGATGAGGCTGTTAAATAATTCCAAAGAAATCCTATTATGTCCTAGGAATGCTTCAGAAGCAGCAACCTTATGTGCTCCAGCAAGAAACAAATCTGGATCAATCAACTCTTCGACGTTGCTTGCCTGTCGGTTGGACTTGTGTTGAGTACGGAATGCTTCGGGCTCGTAGAACTGGATGTTTACGTCAGTATACCGACGAGAAATTTCATTATAGCTCCAAGTCCGATGACGATGATGCTGAGAACGAACGAAGAGGGGGACAGTAAAGCGGAAAGTAATAGTATTATGCTCAAACGTAGACGTGTGCCGATGCTTAACCAAATAGCTGATAAGTTTTTTATCCTTTTCATCTAATTCTTCCTTGTGCTTCCCAAAACTGACACGAGCACTATTAACAATAGTAAGATCGTCACCCATGTATTGCACGAGATCAACTGTTCCAATTCCATCTCCATATAGCTCGATTGATTTCATTTATTCGCCCCATAGAGCTGAACAAATAGTGTCGGTTACAATAGCCGTAACCTGATACGGGTCACAATTTGCATTTGGTCTCCGATCTTCAATATAGCCTACTCCCTCGATAGCGACTTGCCACGGAATACGAACTGAAGCGCCTCGGTCTGAAACGCCCCACTTAAACTCCTTATAGGAACAAGTTTCGTGCAGACCGGTTAAACGTTCTTCAATTTTATCTCCATATACGTGTATATGTTCAGAAGCTTTTACGGCTAGTGCTCTTGCTGCCTGCTCGTAAACTCCCTTTTCAGTACGCATCTCAACGGTAGAATAATTAGTGTGACAGCCGGCGCCGTTCCAATCTCCCTTAACGGGCTTCGGATCCCAACTAACTGATACGCCATACTTTTCGGCTACGCGCTCCAGTAAGTATCGAGCCAGCCACAAATGATCAGCAGCCTTAACTGGTCCTAGAGGACCAACCTGAAACTCCCATTGACCCGGCATTACTTCGGCATTGATACCCGAGATGGCCAGTCCGGCTTGAAGACATAATTCAAGATGTTCCTCGACAATTTGCCGACCAAATGCATTGGAGGCACCAACGCTACAATAATACTGTCCTTGCGGAGATGGATATCCAGTTTCTGGGAATCCTAATGGTCGACCGTCCTTAAACAACGTGTATTCCTGCTCTAGGCCGAACCACGATTCGTGTTTTTCGTACTTTTTGGCCAATTCAACACATTGATGCCTAGTGTTTGACTTGTGTGGCGTCATGTCAGGGTTAAGTACCTCGCACAATACCAACGTAGAGTTGGGGCCACGGAGCGGGTCTGGAGTAACCGATAAGACTGGTTTTAAAACACAATCAGAGCTAGAGCCCTCGGCTTGGTTAGTAGAAGAGCCATCAAACCCCCACAGTGATAAATCATCGTTATTACCGATTACTTTTGTTTTGCTTCTTAATTGTGGTGTCGGCTCTGTGCCATCAATCCAAATATATTCTGCTAATTTCATTTTGTCTTATACTCTCATTAATTCAATAAATTTAGGCTTCTTTGCCCTTAATAATTTTCCCACAACAGTTGCACTCAAAAGGTTCAGCCAATTTAGATTCGCTCTCATTATAATTGAAAGTAACTTCCTCATCGCTCTCTATATCGCGTAAAGACACTACAAAAAAACTGACAACCTTACAAGTAGGATTACAAGAATGATTAATATATCTACCTACCTTGTCCTCGACGTGATATTTCTTAGATACTTGAATAGATGTTCTGGTTGGGCCTGGAACTAGCGTGCCGGTAGTCAAATCACATACCACAGCCCCTTTCTTACAAGGTTCTTTGAGGTATACACCATATACATCATTTTTAGATGCTACGTAAATCACTTTTTACTCACGCCTCAGGAGGAACAGGAAAATGTATTAGATTTTCATAGACGGAATCTTCTTCGGGCTCGTCGATATTAAAAGAATCCGTAACGGCTGATATTTTATTTCTTAGTTGGCCTAAGGCTATAATCATATCCATAGTCTGGTCTACGGTCCACTCTTCTGGTAGATCACCAGTCCTAAGCCAGCGTTTCCAAGTTACTATCGCCATTTCAATACAGCCTTCCAACATATGCAAGTCAGAAAGTCCAAGATCCATTGATTTTTTCAATTTTCTTCCCTCATAGACGCCATAATATGATTTCGCTCGATCAGGCTAAAAGAATGTGATTCTACTTGTATGTCCCTAATAATATGTGTTGGGATAACTAATAGCTCATCTTTCTTGAAGCTGGCCGCCTCATTAGTGGAATCCCGAATCACTTTGACAACTGAATAAGGACTCTCTTTTGCTTTGAAATCTTCCGGAAGCAAAACCATAGATTCTTTCTTTTCTTCTGGAGCCTTAACAAGCTCTACTAAAATCCAATTATTTTCTGGCTGTATTCTCACTGTCTCTCCATTTGTATATAATATAACACACTCATATCCACAAGTCAAGTTATTTAAGAATTGTTTTCGGCCACCTTTTTACACATCTCAATAAAATAGTCTTGTGGAAACTTGTTTTTCATCCTATTTATGTCTTTATGAACGAACTGAATGTTCTCTTTTGTGTAGCCCTTGTTGCTGTCGATTCTGTCTGGTGACCAAGTATTCTTGTCAAGTTTTACGCCGGAAAGGGCGCAAACAAAGCCACTCTTCTCTAAAGCCTCGTTCATAGCTTGAATGTTTATTTCAAACGGGATGTTCCTATCCATTGCTTGACGCTCCGTTCTCCGAAACCTCGCACCCGAAATAAGCCCACAACCCTTCCAACTTGGATTACCGGAGCCATAACTATGTTTCACAGAGCACTCATAACAACGAGTAGAGGCCCCATTTACTAACTGCGTGCAGTCAGTGGGTTTTTCGGCGCCGCATTTACACTTCACCGAATAATAGTAATAGAAATTTTTTCCCTTTTTCAACCGGATCGGCTCTGGATCTAATAATTCCCACGAACCGAACTTATGTCCCTTTGGGAATAGATTTTTGTATTTTGTTTGTCCTTTTCTTGGCATAATAAAACCTCCTTTCAATAATAAGTAGTTCTTCAAAGCCCTTATCACCGAAAGGAGGCTGTTTTTTATTCAGTCGCCATTAGGTAAGTTCACAACTTCCGTTGCCTCCACAAGCTATTTCGCCCTGAAGATCGGTGTTGTCTTCGACTTCAATGACGTTTGTAAGATCGACATCAACAAGTGTTTTCATCAACTCTTCATATTCTTCCTTAGTGCAGTCAGAAAAGGGAGCTTGGATATACGATCCTCCGTCGTAGGGAAGCACAGATAAACCATTGTAATGTTTACGATTTTCCCACATCCACTCGCCCGTCTCTTCCCACTCGTCTTCTCGAATACTAACGGTAGCACTAACGTTATGCGTGTTTTGTCCTTTGCTATGGCCGGGTCGAATCCACTCCATACTTACTTTTTTAACGCGCTCAAGCATTGAAATAGCACTTTCTGAGCGTGTAATAGCGTTTTGTGGAGATTTTTGTGGCGCTGATATAACAGCCGTGTCGTGAGGGCGGAAATAATCGTCCTCGACCAACTCCGGATGAAACTCCGCTAAATAACCGTAAATAGCTTCGTTTTTCCCCACTCGGATTCGTCGAATGTAGTAGTCATTGTGCCACGCGTGAATTCCAGACGAAGTACCTAGTGTTAAGGAGGTTGTTCCAGCCGGCTTGACGCAAGTGCAGCGAGCAGCCGGATTAATTCCTAACAATTTAGCGACTCGTGCATTTTCTTCTTTAACGACCTTGGCAGCTGCCTTCATATCTAGATTTAAAACTTTACCTGAGGCAATACCGGTCATAGAAACACCGATTAAAGCATCTTTTTCTGTTGTACGTTGCCAGACTGGACGAAGATAGTGAAAATCTGTGTAAGAAGCTTGCAAAGTACCAATAAAGGCAGCTGCACGAACTCGATTTTCATATTCTTCCTGCGTATCGATGTCTGAAACATTAACTTCGGTTAAATTACAGAACTGAAACGGGCGCAGAGCAATTTCACAACACGGGTTTGTACCCCAGTCCTTATCATATGTAAAATAGAACCCAGGCTCCCCTGCACCAGAAGCTTTTACGCGGCTCCAAAGGTCAAGAAAAAACTCTTTTGTGACCATATGTCGCATTAAAGCAACTGAGTTGTTTGCTCGGCCACGTTGGGGGTTTTCCTCCCACCAGGAACCAGCTTTGGCGGCGATCATTTCATCGTTATCAGCAGAAAAAAGACTAATAAGAGCAGCGCGACGAATTCCGCCGGCTAAAACAGCGTCAGCTATATAACAAACCATATCATGCACTTCAATCGGACGTAGCTTATCGCCATTTTCCTTAGACTCAAGTATACCCTCAAGCTTAACTAAGCACTCTTTAAGAGGCTGCGGGCCTGGGGCCTTACCACCAGATGTTACTAATCTGGCTCCCTTAGGTCTAATGTCCGAGAAATCGAAACGAAGCTTAGAAGTACCACGAAAATAAGAAGTTACAAGCGCCTTTACAGCGTCGGCCCACCCTTCAATAGAGTCACCAATAAGATATCGGTAGGTTCTCTTGCCATTTGGTTTATTAATCTCTGGCAATTTATCAACGTGGTGATTTTGTACCGAATAACCAACCCCAGTGCCACCAAGCAGCAAAAACATAATCTCACCAAAAGCACGGGTGTCGTCAATGGGCATATAGGCGCAGTTAAAGATTCGGTTGGGTGCAACTTCGATGGGTTTGCCGCCGAACTGCATCGATCTCATAGAAGGAAGTACTTTTTTCTGATGTACATATTCATATGCTTCTTCGATTTCGTCTTTTAGTTCCGGATATCTTTTAATATGCATAACTTTATTTCTATCGGCCAGTTCCGTAAATGATTCACGGCGATAAGCCTCTTTCAAGTATCTCGCATATTTCATATGTACTGTAATATCTGATAAAATACTAGCTGCTAATTCCATTATTCTTCTCCGTCTTTTTTCTTGGTTTGTCTAAACTTTTTATACTTCTCTTTTAGTACTTCGCTTTGGTCTTTAGTAGACAATGTATTTTGCTCTTCTCCAGTAGTCTGTAATACTTCTATCTGTACATTTCTTGTGTGCATTGAAACAGGAAATACTAAACCATCAGGGCCATTTCTGTTTTTAGCAACGAAAATTCTACCCGAATTACTCTGCTTGTCCTCTACGGTTCTCGAAAGCGAAAAAATAAAATCTGACACAAAACACTTGTTGTAAGCTTCTGAGATTGATTCCATCGTGATAACTTCAGCATTCAGGCCCGACCTATTTGTTTGAGAAGCGGTCCAGACACAGCAATTAAATTCCTTTGCCAAACCTCGCATCTCTTCATAAATAGATTCCAACTCATGTCTTTTCTCATTTTTGACAGAAATTGGCCGCAATAAATCTCCATAGTCAATAATGACCATATCTGGATTAATATCTCTCATTCTTAGTTTTTCTAGATGAGTTCTAAGAGTTCTCGTGGAGGCTGACTTGGTAGGATATTCTTTGACAATTAACACTCCTTCCAAGTCTTGAATTGTTTCATAGATCTCTTCTTTAAAGGAATGTAGATTGCCTAGAGGTACCTTAGTTATACAAGAATCATAACGACTTGCTGTTATAGTGTCAGCTAACTCAAGAGTATAATGTACTACAGTCTTGCCCAACTTGATAGCTTGTGCTCCTAAATGGACCAAAACCATTGATTTGCCAGCGCCTGTGGGGGCGATGACAACTCCAAGCTCCCCTATACCAAGACCACCTTGGCAGATTGAATCGATCTCCTGCCAACCTGTAGTTATCGGACTCCGAGCCTTAATCTCAAATCGTCTTTCAAAGTCTTTTAAATAATCATACCCAAAATCAGTAGGATCACCCAGCTTAATTGCATTGTTAATGATTGAAGCAATTTCATCAAAAGAAGACTTTTGAAGAAGGCCAACCGACTTAATCATCGCTTCCTTAAGTTTTTGCTTTCGACAAAAATCCAGTGCAATGTTTTTAATATAATCTGAGCCGTTTACTTTCGTATTATGGATGCGGGCAAAATAGTTTCTAAGTTGCTGCTGTGTGGCAACATTTTCATCTTCCAGATCAGCCCGAATTATAGAGATCATAATCTTATAAGTCGGATGAACATCATACTCTTCGCGATATTCAAAAATCTTCTTGATAAATACACGAAGATATCGAAGCTCTAGAAAGTTAATATCTAGAACCTCCATAATCTGATCAGCAAAAGGCCGATCTTGTAAGATCATCTGACAAAGAGACTCTTGAAAGTCCTTGCCATACTTACTGAAACTAGGCTTATCTGTGCCCACTAAAATCCCCCTGTGGCTATTAAATATAGCCTATTTTATTGCGCTTGTCAAGCAGCTTCTTTATTTTTCTCAATCAGTCCACGAAGCATCGCCATAAGCTCGGACCAATCATAAGAACCAAAACCGTGCTCAACAGAAGTGCGCTTAAGCTCGGTTGCATTTAGCTCAAATTCAAAATTATCGAGCGCAAAGTTAATTTTTTGGCGCCCTTGAACTGAAATGCTAGGAGGGGTAAGATTCATTACTTTGTAGTTTGTCTCTACCGTATTCCAGCCCTCCACAATCCTTTCATAGAATTTTAAATTACTGTCAATCTTGGCGCAATGGTCGTAAACCTTATCAAGTGTGTGCATCTTGTCTTCACACAAGAAGTCCAGACGCTTTGATATGGTCGCCAGTCCGGCTCCACGGATACCTACGAGATTATCGGACTTATCCCCGGCAATAGCTCGGGCAATCACGAAGTTTTCGGGTGAAATGCCGTATTCTTCAATAACAGTATTTTTGGTCCAAGCTTTCTTCTGGATAGGGCGGTACAGTACCGTCTCTTCATCGAGAAGCTGTAAAAAATCTTTATCCGAAGAGACAATTACCTTTTGCCAGCCGGCATACTTGGGCGACTGGACGACCATTGAAATAATATCATCTGCCTCGGTCCTATCTAATACTAGCTGCATAATCGGCATTTCGTTTAGCATTTCCATAAGGATACGCTGTTGCCAGATCATATTCTCTTTCTCAGATTGCTCCGACATGCCCTCGATCTTGTAGTTTTTTCGCAATGGCTTTCGACCTTGCTTATACTCCTTGACCACTGTACGGCGCTTTTGAGAGCCACCAGAGCCATCCCAACAGATAATCACTCGGTCTGGCTTGGCTTCCCTCATAAGCTTCTTAATGGAGTTAATAAAGCCAACAGCGCCACCGATTGGGTTGCCATTGCTTGAGATCATTGGGTTAACAATGTAGTTCCTAATAAACATATTAAGAGCGTCAACTACTAATAATCGCCTCATTGGCTCACTCCCCACCAATTTGGCACATTGCCGTTTTTCCACTTAGCAATACGCGCCTTGGCACCAATATAATAGTTTCTATATGATTCCACTGGATCTTCTGTTTTGAATTCGTTTGGCATCGCAAGACGAAATGGTGTTTGGCCAATGGTAGGCAAGTTAATGTTTAAGTTTTCGGCCCACTCAGTGACAGCTTGTGATTTATGAATCCTTCCATATCGCTTTGTATATTCTTCACACAAGGCGCGAGAATGTTTAACAAGCCACTGCCAGTTTTCATAAGACTCGCCAGCCCACAACGTGCAAGGATGCTTAGGATGGGCCGTGCGATAAGGCGCATCAAGACCTTGCTTGCGTGCTACCGTACACAACATCTGGTTGGATTCCAGAATCATTTTAACTACGTGCTTATCGCACATCATCTGTGCTGCAACGACCGGATCGTCGTGCAAAACAAAAATATTCATACTTTATCCCCCTGTGCTTATAATATAGCACGTATTCTTAATCTAGTCAACAGAAAAGATGTCAAGAAACCTAAAACTGCTCAGCTTCGGTTGATTCTGTTAATGCTAGCGTCGATGACTCACCGCCGGTAATCACTTCTTTAACAGCGTCAAAATAGCCTGTTCCGACCTCTCTCTGGTGTTTTGTAGCGGTATACCCAAGGCTTTCAGCCTCAAACTCACGCTGCTGGAGGTCAACATAGGCGGTCATCCCCTCATCGCGATAACCAGACGCCAGCTTGAACATACTGTGATTTAAAGCGTGAAACCCGGCCAAAGTTACAAACTGAAACTTATAGCCCATTTTTCCAAGTTCTTTCTGAAAGATCGCAATTGTTTCGTCATCTAGGTGCTTCTTCCAATTAAATGATGGAGAGCAGTTATAAGCCAGCAGCTTACCTGGATACTTTGCGTGAATTGCGTCGGCAAACTGCCTAGCTTCGTCCAAGTTTGGCTTCGAGGTTTCACACCAGATTAGGTCTGCATACGGGGCATACTGTAGGCCACGATTAATGGCCATCTCAATGCCGCCCGTAATCTTATAAAAACCTTCAGCTGTCCGGACATCATCAGTAATAAATTTGCGATCTTCTTCATCGATATCGGTCGTCAACAACTTAGCGCTGTTTGCGTCAGTTCGTGCAATTAAGACGGTTGGAACACGCATAACGTCTGCTGCCAAGCGAGCAGCCTTAAGATTACGAATAAATTGTGATCCTGGAATTAGTACTTTGCCGCCTAAGTGACCACATTTCTTTTCTGAGCTTAGCTGGTCTTCAAAATGAACTCCCGCCGCTCCAGCTTCAATCATAGCTCTCATAAGCTCGTAAGCGTTAAGTGGGCCACCAAAGCCAGCTTCGGCGTCGGCAACGATTGGCACCATCCAGTCCTTTGAACTATTCCCTTCAACACTATCAATTTGGTCGGCCCTGTGCAAAGCCTGATTAATCCTTTTTACAACGTGAGGCACACTATTCGCTGGATACAAGCTCTGATCTGGGTACATATGGCCAGATAGGTTGGCATCTGCTGCCACTTGCCAGCCGGACAAGTAGATTGCTTTAAGCCCAGCTTTAACTTGTTGAACTGCTTGATTACCAGTTAGAGCGCCAAGGGCGATGACGGGATCTGGCTCGTGAATAGCATCCCATAGCTTATTTGCGCCTTGGATTGCCAAAGAGTGATAAATATACACACTTCCGCGCAACCTAGATACATCTTGATTAGTCCAATCTCTTTTAATTCCCTTCCAACGAAAAGTCTTGTCGCTCATATTAATTTCCTCTTTATTAAAAAATAGGCTTAAAAGTAAAACCCCTCAACATGATTAATATACCATGTTGAGGGGCCGTTGTCAAGTTAAAAAATTTAGCGACGTACTCTAATTCGATGTCCACTTCTAACCACCACAGTTGGTCGAGGCCGAACAACAACGGGTGGCCGGACAACAACCGGCGGTCGAATAACAACGGGTGGCCGGATAATAACCGAAGGACGAACGTATGTATACACGTTCGGCTGAGCCACCGGGATGTAACGAACCTGCGGGTGCGTATACACTGTCACAACTGGCGGGCGCGTTACTTGCGCCACAACCGTTGGGTGCGCCTGTGCTTGGAGACACCCAAACAACATTAAAATGCTAGCAAAAATACTCATTTCTTATTCCTCCAATATTAATTAGACGCTCGGCATACAGTTTTATTCATCTTCGCCATCAATATCATAAAATTCTTTGGCGTCGACTTCTTTCTTCTCGAATTTAAGAATAACTTCCTGTTCCATAAGTTGCAAAATGCGATTACGAAACTTGTCATCTTGCAACTTACTAATCCAAGTGGCAGACTGAAACTTTTCTTCTGAGCCATCTTCATACTTAAGCGTAAACCATGCACCGGCATTTGTAATGTGCTTAGAACTCTTAATAGCCTCTAACCAAGATTCTTCATCTTGAATCTTCACATCATCGCCTGCCCATAAGATCTTAAATGTGCATTCTCGCGCATCAGAGCCAAACCTTGACTTCTTAATCTTAGCCTTAACCTCAGTGCCAACCCTAAAGCCCTTATCGTCGTAAATGAAGCTAGCTTTTCCTCGACGGGCGGTAAGCCAGATGCGAAGCGAATAAGCGTAGATTGCAGCCTTTCCACCAGGGGTAAAATAGGGCTCCAAACGGGCTTCTGCGATATTGCTTGTAATGTTGGTCTTAAGTTGGTTTAGGATAAGCAAGGTTGATTGTGAGTTGGCAATCGGCACAGTTAACTTAGAAAACCCTTTTGACAAAATACGAGGCTTAACCGCCATACTGGATAAAGGATTGAAATCACCATCGATATCCGAAATAGCAGGCGTCATAGCCAGCGAATCCCAGATAAAAAGCATTTGGTTTTCATTGCCGGCTAATAACTCCTCAATCGTTTCTAGAACAAACTCGACCGATTGAGCCTGGATATAAAGTAGATTTTCAATATCACAGCCCGCATTTGCCAAAAACTCTGGGTCTACAGCAGACTCAGAGTCAAAATATACCACATCAATCCCCATTTTCTGAGCATTGCCAGCAACCTGAGCCGCCATATATGACTTACCAGACGCTGAAAGACCAGCAATCTCGCTGATCTTACCCACTGGAATCCCAGCATACCTGCCTCGACAAATAATAGAGTTTAACCAACGAGATCCGGTTGGGATCCACTGCTTAACTTCTGTAGGATTTGAATCCCCTAGGTCGTGTGCCACAGTTACGCCGGCCTTTTTATTAACAATCTTTCGCATATCAGCGATAGAAAGTTTTCCAGCTTTAGGCTTTTTTGATGTACGTGGCATTTACTTCTCCAAAGTCAAAAGACCGTTCTCAGTCAGTACTTGTGCTTCCCAGCCACTAAAAGAAAAAGGATGATTTTTAAGATCTTGAACCTTGACATCAAAATCAAGTGTAAAAGTAGTAAAACCTCGCTTGTGATCGAAACGCTCTGTATGGTGCTCAAACCAATCATAGTCCCAGTGATTATCAGCAATCACCTCGGCCACAAAATCTGTAAAGGTACCATCTCCACGCTCATAATCATCAAGTAGCCCTTCATCACGCATCTCTTCTAAAATAGCATTGCCATTTAGATACAATGGGCCATCTGTAATTGCTTCTGCTAATGTGTGTGCGATTCCAGTTTCATGCATAGCGTGAAAAAGAAAGTCATCAGTATAATGATGCACATCACACCCATCTTCATAGCTTACGCGCACTTCTGCATTGTCATCAAGCCTTAAAGCTTGAAGCTTCTTATAAATACTCATTATCCCTCCTAAAAAAATACGGGGCATCTGTAAACCCATGCCCCCCTGCGGTTGGGGGATTTTAATTATTTGAGTTTTCTTCGATCTCGACCGCGTGATCATCTTCATTCTCGATAATCTTCTCGGCAGTAATCTCGGAAACTTCTGAGGGGTTCTCCTCATTGGTAATATCGGGAACCTCTTCATTATTCTCGATATTAGTAATATCGGCTGTCACGTCGCTATTTTCTTGATCAAAGCCAACGAAAAAAAACAAAGCCGCAAGCCCAATGCCAATAAATCCTAAAATGGCAATCTTGTTCTTGTTATTAATCTTTTCAGACATATTTTAATTTTCCTTTATATTGTGTGAAGGCATCTATAACCCCATGCCTTCCTGCGGGCCACAACTAGTCTTGTGAGTCGGTGTCGGCGTCTGTATCAGCGTCGGTATCCGCGTCCGTATCGGCATCGGTATCCGCATCTGTATCAGCATCGGTATCCGAGTCCGTATCGGCATCGGTATCCGTATCCGCCTCTACCACGTCAGTGTCATCAGTAACCTCGTCACAAGCGGGATCGCAAGCAACGATGAAAACAGTGGCAAGAATCGCCCCCATTCCCACAAGCACACCAATAACCATATCACGACTAATAAAGTCAAACATACTAACTTTCTCCTTTTAAGCGTTCATCAATTCGTTGAACGCGGCATCAACACTAGTGGTTGACCCATTCTTATCATACTTTACAACATCTTCTGAACCGTCGTCCTCACCGGCCAACCATTCATCAAGCATCGTTTGGATCTCCTCTGGGGTCTTCCTGGGGAACAACCCGTCAAAATCCGGAATACTATTCAGAAGCTCGGCGCACTTTTCGGCACCGCCGACAGCATCGTCACACAAAGGCGACGTTCGTCGTCGGGGAGTCAAAGTGGTTTGCGGAAACTGTGCTCCTGCCGGCTTACCATATTTGAGAACAAGGTCGGTACCCGTCTCGACATCAGTAATGTCGCCGTACTCGGGGTTGAGAACAAGATTCAACAACTCCTGATACGCCATCTTACCGAAGCCCCAGATTCGGACGCCCTTCTCCTCCTCTCCGCGAACCAAAACAGGTGCAAAGAAGCGTTGACGGGCCATGAGATCCTTGGCCATTTTAATAGACTCTTCGGTCCCTTCATTAAACAACTGACGAACAAAATCGTTCAGCGGGTCATCAATACCAAAGTTTCGCTTTGGACTGAGAAACCCGGGGTTCTTACCCAAGTTATAGTGGAACCAATACTCCTTGAAGGGGTCTCCATCAGGAGTGGGAACAATACGAATCGTCTGCTCACCATCTTCGGGACGCCAAAAAGCAGAATCTTTCTTTTGTCCTCGGTTTTGAAGCGCTTCCAGCTTGGAGCGCATTTTATCTAGATCAATAGCCATTTTTATTTTTCCTTTTATTGTTAGAGTCAGAACAGCAAATATCCTGTTCTGCTAGCTTTGAATTTTTGAACTATAAGCTAAGACGTAGCCATAATCCATTTCGTAGTTGGTAGGAAATACTCCAAATGAAACATTTACTGTTTCGTCCTTCACTTTTCCTTTCATTTGCGAAACAATCTTCGTATGAAGGTCGCCGTCTTCTCGCAATCTTTCCTCATTTACCCCATAAATATAACTGATTTCTTCAGGGCTGTCAAGAGGAAAAAACAATTTTTCTTCATCTTTTTCGATATCATAGATTCCAAGTGTACAAATTTTACGAATCTTACTCGGAGGAGATAAAGATCCCATAACAGGCTCAGCGTTGTTGAAGATGTTAACCATATGCATCGTATATACAATTAAATCATTCAATTTCTTGTAGTAGCCCATAATCGGTACAGTACCTAAGATACTCTCTACTAACGTATTTGACACCAAATAAATCTTGTTAATTGCTGCTGAACGAGCATATTGTTGTAATACGTTATAAGTTACTTTTTCGTGGAGTCGCTTGGGCTCACTTAATAGCTGTGTGTCTGGGTGGACGTACAGTACATTTATAGCGCACGAATCCTTGATTTCTTCCATTATGCGAAGACACATACCAGATATGTCGCCAGAGCCACCAATGACGAAAATAGTCTCTCCCTCAATATCTTTAAAAAACTCTTTAAAAGAGGGAGCGTTCTTTTCATACTCCTCTGGTCCTCGCTGCTTTTCCACACCGTAGCAGGACGGACCCACGAGGCCAACATCAATCTTGAATATTTTATATTCTGGATATTCGCCGAATCTATCGGCAATAGCGCATCCAGCTTTTCCAAGTCCAATGACATTCATAGATTTAACGCCCTTAAGTTTCCGAAATCTTTCCCAGCCTTCACGTTTACCATAAATTTGCCCAAGGCCGTGTTGGAAAAGATTTCAATCATCTCTGGTATAATATACCTCTCTTCATCTGGAATGTCAAGTACAATATTATCGTGAATCGTAAAAGCGATGAAAGAACGTCGATCTTTTAAGAAATTATTTATTTTAATCACTTGCCTCAACACAAGGTCGGCAGTGGTGCTTTGGATGATATAGTTCAGGGCATGCTTGTCGTCGGCTTCAATTTCTCGACCAAACATTGTCTTGACAAGTCCATCGGCCCAATACATCCCTTTTACTTTATCGCGATCATATACGCGTGAAAGGGTAGGGTTAATTTTGTTCTCATCATACAGCCACGAGAAGAGCCTTTGCTTAGCCTCTACACGCGTTGTGCCTTTAGGGAACACGTTACCCGCATTCCACTCGTGGATGTCTTCTAGGGGTGTTGTAGAGCCTCCTAGAGCCATCAGCGTTCGCAGTTCCGCTGCGTTGAAATCAAGCTCAACAAACCAGTCCTGAGTCGGTTTCACGATGGAACGAAAGTCTTTATCCATTGTCATAATGGGAAAAGAGTCTTTTTGGGTCGTTAACCGCCCAGTTTTCGTTCCAACAATATTATAGCGACAATATGGCTCAATTTGAGCGTACTTTTTCATTGCCTGACGGAATTTAGGCAAGTGTGCCCGTTCTACCAGGGAAGATGTGTCAATATTTAGCTTCTGATATCGAATACGAGTCAAAACTTTTGTTAAATCAACCAAAAAGTCGTAATTTTGCGGTTTTTCATAGTTTTCAAACACATATTGAGTGATTTTATTACGAATTTCACAATAATCAATCAAAAATGACCTTGGAACAAGGTCAAAAAAACAATTCTCGTTCATATTGACCTTTGCCAACACAAACGAGCGATAAAATGCCTTTAATTTTGTCTCTACTACAATCCAATCGTCAATTAACGAGCTTGGACAAGCATCATTAAGGCTCCGATTTCCGCAGAGTATACTAGCGTACTCAACATCGTTTTTTTCAAGATACTCCGCATACTTCCACGTTTTTGTAATGTCTTCTGGGATGGACCCGAAACACAGTTTTCCATTTTTATAAACTCCTACACATTCGCCTTTGTCATCAAGCGTTTGAAAATACAATTTTCCCCCTAGAAAAAGATCTTTCTTGTTTTTTTGGCCTGACTAGTAATGTTTTCGTTTGTTTTATTCTCGCCCTCTGGCGAAATCCTTTGTCTTGCTTTTTCGTTAGCGTATGCCAACGAGCCCTCATAAAATGTAACGCCCGAAAACTTCTTCTTAATGTAACTCATCGCGGCTCGCGTGTCAAGGGTTTTTATTATATCTTTTGCAACTTCTGTTATTTTAGTGAGTGCAGGGGCAGAATAGTCTAAACCAGTTTCAATATTTCTGGCTTTTATAAAATATTCAACCCAGTAGGAATCATCATATGCATCATCAAACTGACTTCTAGACAGAAACGACCTAGCTTCTCTTGTCTTGGTGGTTCTGGCTGAAGAATGTGTAACTGTTATATTAATGGGATTGTCTTTTACAAATTGGTTATAGAGTCTAAAAATGTATGTTTTAAATACTTCCAGTTCTTTCGCGGCTGTTTGTATAAAAAATAGATTTGATATATCCAATGGACTGTTGACCGAAGGCTCATAGACTCTAGCGTAATTTATCATAACTTCCGAGTTTATATCCGCCATTAGGCGCCAAGGGATGTTTTTATCGATTACAAAACCGTGCTTAACTGCTAACTCAGTATAGCACGCAAAGTTGGGGCTGTCAATAAATTTCTTTTTTGCCTCGTCTTCGCTATATGGAAGATTTAATATATCAATACCTAAGCCACTAATTAACGGATCGCAAAATCTACTCATAATAAATCCGCTTTTTGTGTACGGAAACCCGCCGGAAGATTCAAATAAATAAAACATCTCTCTCATAAAATCGTCTAGATTTTGAATTTTGTGTTTGATATTGTTGATATTGATATGCGTTAAAAAAGAGTTATAGAAACTTTTTTGCATTTCATTATACATTCTATCGATTGACACATAGCCCTTTACCGGGACCATCTCCGATAGGTATGGATCATCGGTGGCTAACTTACCTGCGCGGACATTTAATATATAATCGTTCTGGAATCTTTGGAATGCATCCGACACAAAGTTAAGGACGTTGACTGATCCGGCTTTAGTCGGGATCGGCTTTAAGTATGGCAGATAAGGCTCGTGTGGCTCCAAAAAGTTATTTGCACTAACTCTTCCGTAGAATGTTATCTCATTCCACCAAAAGTCTTGAGTATTCGGAGGAAATAAAGCTACATTTGGGTCAGTTTGTTCAACGGTTTGTACTCCATAGGCATGATTTCTATAATAGAGTCGTTTATTAAACATTTCTCGTGCTTTTAAATTGTTTTTTCCTTTAAAATCGGCCATACAATTATAATCTCCCTACCCTATATTAGTCTGCTGTCAGTGTTGTTGGAGGGTCTTCTGGGCAATCTGTTACATTATCTTCATTGGCTGCCGTTATTCTACATCCATCGCCAGATGATTCGTACCGGGCCTTTACGACTGTCTTAAACATTCCAGATTCTATATAGCTCTCAACTCTTGTAATAATGTGATATCCGCCTAAACCCATAATATTAGATAGACTACTTTTTCTATGAGGCATGCCCAAGGCACCGTGAGATCCTAAACCAAAAGGATTTAAATATAAATAACTACCTGGATAGAAAAGAGTATTGCCTACCATATCGATTGATAGCTCATACACATCCGAAAGCTGTTGAATTGGGTCGAAGGTTCCTGCACCCTCTACTCGGGCCTCTCGTATATACGGGGCATCTGTTTTTGAAAAGTTTACCCTCTTAAGTACGCCGGTGCTGCTTCCAATATTTAAATGATGTATACCTCTTTCCCTGTCAACCTCGGACGGTTTTTGACCTTCTATATTAGAATTTGGTGCCATACCAGGATAATACAAGCCCGATGGGCCTTGAGCATAGATTACAATATATTGATAATAATTTTTTATAGATTTTTCATACGGCGTTTTTGCAAAAATTGGGTTTCGATATGAAACCGCATTTAAATTTAATCGTGCTGTCGTGCTTTGCTCAGCCTCCTCACCCTCTTCCAAGCCGGCGGTAACAGATTTATTTACGATTGGGTCTTTTCCATCCTCTGTTGCAGGGCCATCAATAAAAGCAGTCCTAACAATGGCTCTTTGTTTCTGAGTTTCGCCAAAACAATCTGCTCCCAAAGCAGCATAAACTAAGTCGTTAACCATATCTTTTATAAATGTTGCAAAATTATAAGTATCTTTCTGTTTTAAGATAACTTTTCTATGAAAAAAATCAACAAACAATCGAACGGATATTGGTACGTCTGCCAAGTTAGCTCTAACTGTGGCTTCTGTTTGAGGATCTTTATACTCAAAAGGCCCCAATAAAACTCTTAGATTTTCAACCTCCCCCTTCTTAAATGCATATTTGTCTTTAAGTGTTTGATTGTCGGAGTATTTTGAGTTTTCTGCCGTATTATTAAAAACATAACTCGCGATTATATCCACCAAATCACCCAAGTAAAAAAAGTTAATTAGCAGAGTAGATGGGTCACCAGGATCATATGAAGATAAAGATGTATAATCTTGCAACGAAGAAGCTACTTCACTAGCTTGCGCTGGTACTTGAGACGGTCCAAAGCCAATCTTTTCTAGCACACGAGGGGCATATTCAAGCCAACTATTTGCAGCTGCTGTTTTTTCTTGAGAATCTGTTATATAATTGTCTACCTCCCCTACAGGATCTCCCTCATATCTATTAATGTCCGACACGTTTACTAACCCTTCATCGCTAGCGGGGCGACGTGCATCGCTGAAAAGACTCAATTCTTCTTGGGTTATAGGCAATGAATGTATTAATTTTTTTCCTGCATTGACACCACCGGGTGTTGTAGTCGAGGTGCGATAGCCGGTAGTTACCTTTTCACTCTCAAAACCTTTATAAATTGTTTCTGGATTCAACAGGGTATCTAACAGGAGAGTACGAGACCTTATCCTCAATTGATCTTTTAAAAGAATCATTTTATCTTTGGTTTTTTTAATTGTTTCTTGCTTGTAAAAACTATCTTCGCATGAACCATTCTTTTTAAATTCATCTAATATATTTTGAAGCGCGGCAAGATCTTGAAAGGTCTGTGTATCAGCTGACCCCATTCCCCCGCCGGATAACAGAATATTTGACTTTGGACTTACTAAAATACCATCCATTCGACCTCTATATTCAATTGATAATTCAAAAGTTCCGTCCTCATTGATTGAAAACTCATGATTTTGTAAAGTCAAAAACAAAGGCACTTGATTAAATCTTAGTGAGTCTATTAAAGCCGGATCGGCGCCTCGGTAATCGGACCAGCCAACCACTGCTTTAATCTCATAAAATGACGAATCGTACTGACTACTACCGGGGCCACAAGTTTCTCCGTCCGGTTGATCCTGCTCAATATTGCCTGAGGCCTCTTTTAAGCCCCTATCGGAACGAAAATTGGGCGCCACAATTAAGTCTAAATAAGAATATGTTTCAGCTGTTTCGCCCAATATTGTTTGTCGATTTCTGATAAGCTCGTCCATACTTTGAAAGTACAACACTAGCTTGGCTGTAATATCATTTTCGATAGTGTCTGGATTTGTTGATATGTAGGCCCAATCGAATGATTTTATGCCGACTCCCATTCTTCCCTGGGCGCCCCCGGGTCTTACCTTTGGATCAAGTACGGAAGTATCGGAATCAGACGCCCAATCTCTATCGGCCTTCGCTTTAGTAATTGTATGATTATAAAATTTAAAAGGTATTTCTCCTTTAACTTCGCCTTCATCGTTATAAATAATTTTATATAGATTTAATTTCGGCACCAATTCGGCCAATTGGCTTGTTTTTATGTCTAAAAGGCTTTCCGTACCGGGTCTCATTTTTAATTTTGGGATGACTTCAGATGGGTTACCGTCGATTAAATGTGTTTTGTTATATGTAAATCGGGGAATAGGATTATTATCTCCAGCAATACTTGCAGGCACCATAGAATTTACATGCAGTGCAGCCAAGATAGTAAAGTTCCACATCAAATAACATTGCTCTGCCAATCTTGTTCTAGCTGCTAAAGCTTCTGGATCGTCTTGCTCATCTTGGCGATTTTCATCTTCACTGGCTTTGGCTTGCTGTCTTAGTGTTGCTTGCTTAACGGCCAAATCGTTTGCTTCATCTAAACTTTGATCTTCTAATATAACGCCTGCTGCTATATCTACACTAACAGCGGCCTGTTCGGAGCGCGTCAGAAGACCAAATCTTTCCCTGTCTAAAGGGTCATATCCTAACGTTTCGGCCACAGGAGCAAGCCCGGTGGATTCGGCAATAAAAGCGCCGGCGGCCTTTACATATTCACCCTCTCGATAATAATTGTCTGAGACCGAGGCCGAATCTAAAATTAACGCCTCTGTTGATTCAACAGTGATCGCTTCGTTTACTTCTCTGGGCGTTTCTGATTTGTCTTCAGTGCCGGCGACAATGTTTTCGTCCTCTTTTGCCATTTAAATATACCTTAATAATACCTTAGA
>CEUI01064498.1_pt1 | contig 19176 bp, 24 predicted proteins | sample 531411 | NCBI WGS metagenome assembly CEUI01 (sample SAMEA2622841, study PRJEB7988) | marine metagenome | isolation source: saline water (ENVO:00002010), including
CATCAACTACTCTTTCTAATTTTCCTCTGTAAATGTATTTTTCCATATTGTTTTATTTGTTTATTACTGCTCTGCCTTCTTGTTTTTCCCAGTCTCGATTTTTTCTTATTTTGTTATTTTTTTTATTAGTTGCTTTTAACATTATAGGGTCAACATCAGAATCTAATTCCATAGCTACACTAATTAATGCATTAACGTCTTTAGGAAAACAATGTCCACCATAACCAAAATCACCATCTGGTCCTGGTACATTTAAATGTGATTTACCTAATCGCTCGTCATAAATAGCATATTCTATTACTTTATCATAATCAATTTTTAAATAATCACAAATTTCATACATTTCATTTGCGAATGAAACTTTAGTAGCTAAAAAACAATTTAAAAAATATTTAACCATTTCAGCAGTTGTAGAACCTGTTTTAATAATAGGTACTTTAGGAAATGCTTTAGCGAATACTCTTTTTACTTTAGTAGTTGCTGGTCTAGGACCCCCAATTATAATTCTGTTTTGGTTTTTAAAATCTTCAACTGAGTTAGCTTCAGTTAAAAATTCAGGGTTAAATACTACTTGTATATTTTTAAATTTTTTATTCCACATTTCAGTAGTACCCGGCGGTATAGTTGATTTTACTACTACTGTTTTACATTTATTTATTATATCTAAACCTAATAAAGTATTTTCTACTATTCCTATATGGCAACTGCCATCTTTTTTCATTGGTGTGGGTAAACAAACAAATATTATATTTGATTTAGTTGCTAATTCTTCTATTGTTTTACAAGTACTTGCTTTAGCTATGTCAAATGTTTCAATTTTGTGGTGTTGTTTTAAACCTTCATATACTGCGGTTCCTACAAATCCTTGTCCTACTATTCCTATATTCATAATTTTAAGTCTTTAATATAATTTTCTAAATTTATTTCTGGTGTCCAACCTAATACTTCTTTAGCTAATGAATAATTAGCTAGTGTTTCTTGAGCTTCACCTGGTTTATTTTCTTTGAATATGGGGTCTATATTAAACATTTTTGCTACATCCAAAACTGAATGGTTTTTTCCTCTACCAAATTCAAATGTATATCCGTAGGCGTTTTGTTCCATTATAGCCGTAAGACCTCTTGTAATATCCTCAACATGAGTAAAATCTCGTCGCTTATTACCATCTCCATATATTTCACATTGTATTCCATTATTTATATTGTTTATCCAACGACCTATTAATGTTGTATAACCACCTTCTGTTAGTTGGTATGGTCCATATACGTTATAAAATCTAGCTATTGATGATTTTAAATTAAAATGTTTTTGATATAATTGAATTATTTCTTCACCCATATCTTTACTAAATGTATAAGGGTTTTTAAATTTACCTGAGTGGTGTGATGATGAACCTGCATATATTAAGGGTATATTTTCTCTTATACAATATTTAACTATATTATATGTTCCTTGAAAATTTGTTTGTATATAATTTTCAGGTTTTTTAAATGAAGGTTGTATTCTAGCTATTGCTGCTAAATGGAATACTATATCAAATTTAGGATTAAAATCATTTTTTATATCACATATATCTCCTTTTACATATTCACATCCTTCAATATGGTTTTTAGTTTTACCTGTAGAATAGTTGTCTACAGAGCTTACTTTATGATCTTTTTTTAATAATTGTTTTATTAAATTTGTACCTACAAAACCAGCTCCTCCTGTTATTAAGATATGCATATTAAGTCTTTTTCGTATGTGTTCATTTCTTCAAATATTTCAACTATTAGATTTCCTAATTCACCATGAAAAGCAGGTTCGCCGCTATCAGTTAATATTTCAGGTAATTGTTGAATATATTGGAAATCTTGTTGGTTAAATGTTTTACCATTTAATGTAACTAAAATTTCATTATTTTTTTCATTATCAATAGGTAATACTCTTTTAGATAAATCCATAATTGTGTTTGGTTGTTCTAAAGTTATGTATTTTTCTCTATCATTATCTACGTAAACATTATCACACCAAGGTTCAAGGGTTTGTAATAAATTTAAATTACAATTATTAATTATAAAACCTATATTGTATTTATGAGATATTATAGGTTTCATTAAAGCATCATGTTTTACCATAGATCCCCATTTTCTTATAAAATTTCTAATATTTTTAGAATTAGTATATTGCCATTCTTTAGAATCTTGACCTGGTTTTCCTCCCGAATATTGATTAAATCTACTTCCTCTACTAGTTAAATGATAAACACACCCATCCCATGTTTGAATAAATTTATAACCATTTAATTGAAAACGGTTAAATATATCACTATCTTCTCTACTAGTAGGTGAAAATAATATATCATGTCCCCCTACTTCTAAAAAATCTTTTTTATAAATAGCCCATGGAGCAAATATCCCTTCTGTTGTTTTGTCTTTTCTTTCATTTATAGAATTATTAAACCATTCTAAAAATCCATCTTCGTTAAAATATTCAGGTTCTACTTCTTTAGAACAAAAATCTTGTATAATTTTTTCAGGACCCGGAGGATGTAATGAAGGTTCAATTCTAGTTGCTGCTATTATTGTTTTGGGTTTCAAATATTTAAGTATATGTTTATCTAAATCAGGACAAGCATACATGTCAGCATGGAATATCATTACTATATCGTTAGTAGCATGATCATTTATTAATTTATCATATAATACTACTAGGCCTTGTCTTTCAGGGCCTTCATTTATATGAAATTTAACATTATCATCTACTTTTTGAAGTTCATGAAGCCATTCTAATGTACCATCAATACTAGCATCGTCTGCTATGCATATTTCGTGATTAGGGTTGAGGTTTTTTCTAATACTCTTATAACACCATTTAAGGTATTTTAAGTTATTTCTGCTGGGTATTATAAATGATATATTTTCCATATTATTTGATGCCATATAATTTAAAAAAATTGTTTCTGAAATTTACATCTTCTTTTGATGAGAAATCTACAGCGTATTTGTTTACTACTTTTTTTATTAATTGTTTATAATTTTCTCTTTCTTCAGAAGTAAAAATTGTACTTATTCCTAAATCTTTTAATCTTTGTTCATTTGTTGGGTTATTAGGTTGATTATTTATTATTTCTTGAAACAACATACATTCTTCTGTAAATGGAGTTACATAACCATATGAGTCTTCCTTTACCTTTTTAGTTATTACACATATAGAATCAAACATCTGTACACTAGCCACACTTCTGTCATAATAATTTACTGGTTCTTCGGACATTGTTTCTTCTGCTCTTTTAGATTTAGTGCCTTCTTTTTTATAATAACAAGCATGAATATTATCAAATAAAGATTTAATCATTTCCATAGAACTATTTTCTTTTTTAACTCCCCCTTCAAAACTAGGCCAATAACAACATTGTAAATCTTCTATGACATAAATCCCTCCATTATTTAGTAAAGGCCATAGTGTTTCAAATGTAGTATTAATTTGAGTCATAGTATGTCCTCCATCATCAATTACAACATCTAAACCCCCTGATTCTTTATGTATTTGTTTTAATAATTTAGTATCAGTTTGGTCTCCTTCATATACTTTAATTCCTAAATCTGGATCGTTAGTAGAATATTTCTGTGTTGCAGGATCTATATCTAAACCATAAATTTTAGAATGAGGAAGATAAACCCTCCACCCCCATAAAGAACCACACCATCTATTTCCTATCTCTAATAATTTATATTCTTTATTTCTATCAAGAGGTAAACTTCCATAAATATTAAAAAAATGAGACGGTCTTTTATCAGTTGCAGGGAACCCGCTTTTTTTTCTACACATTGTAGGTAAAACTCCTCCTATTATAGTTGCTTCTTGTAGAGTAGAAACTTCTTTAGCAACATTAAGTAATGTTTCTTTAGTATATTTTGTATCAATATATCCTTTATAATTATCTACTACTCCTTTTGGTTGGGTTGCCATTTTTTAATTGTTTTAATTATATAATTAATTTCTTTATCTGTTAAGTTTTGGTGTAAAGGTAAGCATAAAGTATTATTTGCTGCGTATTCTGTGTTTGGTAATTTTTCTTTACTTTTGTAAAAACCAACCCAATGTAAAGGGTAATATCTAAAAGTAGTATAAATATTTTTTTCTCTTAAATATTTTGCAAATTCATCTCTATTATCTAATTGAATATGATACATGTAATAGGAGCTAGTAACGTAGTTAGGTATACTAGGTAATTTTATCCAATCTAAATCTATTAAATTTGAATTATATGTTTCATGTATTTCTTTTCTTCTTCCTATAAACCCATCTACTTTTTTTAACTGTTCTATTCCTATAGCTGATGATATATCATTTGTTATAGATCTTCTACCTGGAGAAGATACTTCAAACTGCCACCATTTTTTGTCTATAGTACTACTTAATCCACTTGATGTTTCTAAACCTAAATAAGTTAAACGTTCTAATTTGTGAATATATTCTTTATTATTAGAATAAATTAACCCCCCATCTCCTGTTACTAATATCTTCATTGCATCAAACGACCAAACTCCTAAGTCTCCAAAGGTGCCTGTACTTTGATTATTATATCTTGAAAAGGGGCTATTAGCGTTATCTTCTATTAATTTTATATTTTTTTCTTTACATAATTTAGATATATTTTCTATATCACATGGTACCCCTGCATAATGAATTACTATTACTGCTTTAGTTTTAGGTGTTATTTTTTCTTCTATATGTTTAACTGTTGGGTTTAATGTGTGTTTATCTACATCACAAAATACTGGTTTAGCATTTTTATACATTATAGCGTTTGCTACTCCTACAAAACTAACTGATGGTAATATTATTTCGTCTCCTTCTTTTATATTTAATAAATCCATTATCTGAAATATACCTTCAGTACAACAGGTTGTTGTTATAAAATTATCATTAGTAGCTACAGTAAAACCCATCCCATCAAAATTTGAAGTTATTATTTTACGTGAAATATTTTTAATAAATTCCTTAGTTTTAGGTCCTTTACCTAACCATTTAGATTTAAATACCTCTTCTATAGCATTTAATTCTTCTTTACCTAAACTGTTTGAGTATATTTGTATCATTTTTCTTCAAAAATTTCTATCATTAATACATTTGCATCATTTATCATTACCATAGCTCCATTTTTACATTTAAATTTAGTAAATTGACCTTGTCTGATACTATCTACTATGATGCCGTCATAAGTTCTTTTTATTCCACCTACAAAATGAAATATTTGAGTAACATATTTACCTTGTTCTCTAATTGATGATTTTAAATCTATATCTGTTGTTTTCATAACATTGGGTTATTTACGTCTATTTTTGCTCTTGCCATTTCATAAATGTAGTCAGAATCTAAATATCTGTCACTTAGATATGATATAGATCGAGGACCAAATACTCTATTAATTTTATATGAAAACATAAACATAAATAAGTTTCCAAATCTAGATTGTCCTACTCCTCCCCTATAGCTGTATGTTTGTTGTTCTTCATCCCATGTGAGGGGTATCCATGCTTCCTTTCTAGGTTCAAAACCATGAATTGATTTTAAGTCACCATATTTACAACAAATAAAACTTCCTCTTACTACCATCACAGGTGCTAATCTTCTATCAAACCATTGTTTAGTTTCATCTAAAGCATAATCTGCAATTACTTTATCATCAAAATCTTTAGTTATTCCAATCCCATCATGATGTATTTTTGTAGGATCAAATTCGGGTAAAGGGTAATTTGTACAATTTCCTAAAAATTTGTAACCTTGTTGTAATTTATTTAAACATGCTTCTATAAACCCCCAACCTTTAATTATAATATCATCATGTATAAAAAAACAGGTAGTATTATCATCAATATCTAAATATTCTATAGCTTGTTGATATGCTATAAATTCTTCCCCTAAATTAGGAAAAACTTTATAATTAAAATTTTCTTTAATATAATCTGTGGGGTCATTGTGACAACTCCAAAATACGTCTATTTCTTCATTATTTGTGTTTAATTCTTTTAACCCTTCAATAAGTTCTGGTTGGTTATAATGCCAACCTACTACTATAAATTGTATTTTATTCATAATTTTCTATAAATTTATCTATGTTTGAAAAGAAATCTAATTTCCATTCATTAAATTTTTGTTCACTATAATGTTCTTCAAAATTCTTAACAGCTTCTAACGAACATTCATTATAAAAATCTTTATCATTAACTAATTTATTAGCTAATTTTCTTGCTGTTTCTAAATCATCAACATCAACAGATAATTTAGGGAATATTTTTCTTTGTGTATCAACTCTATTATAACCTATACAAGGTATACCCAAATAACCACAATTCATCATAAAAGATCCTGCTGCAAATGTTTGCATTAAATGTATTCCATATTTAAATTCGGCTAATTTAAACATCCATTCTCCCCAAGGCATAAAAGGTAGATGGGTTAAATCTGGTACTTGTTCTTCGTTTTTTATTTTTCTTCCCATACTAGGGGCATATAAAGGACAATCAAATTCTTGTGCTACTACATAAGAATCAAATCCTCCATACCATCTACAAAAATTACCTCCTATTATTGCTTTATCTTGTTTTTGAACATTTCGAGCATCTTTAACATAATCATCTACGATTAAATCTTTTAAATTTATAATAGGTTTACCTGGTACAAATCCTCTATAATAAGGTATATCTGTTTCATTCTCACAAAAAATTAAATCAACATCTGCTAAAACATTATAATGCCAAAACTGACATTCTATAGGCATATCTTGATATACCCACACTGGTCCTTCTTGAAAAAATAATATTCTTTTAGATATTCTTCTAGCTTCTTTTACAATATCTCTACTTAATAATTGTTCTCTAATTCCAGGAGTTTTAGGTACTTGAAGTATTAAATAATCATACCCATCAGTAGGAGCGTGACTAAAATCTAATATAGGATAGTGATCACATTGTAAATTAGACATCCATGCCCATAATACTCCTGCGTTTACTGTTTGTTCTCTAGGTACTTTCCCTGTGTATCCTCCTTCACTTAACCATGCTATTTTCATAATATATACGTGTTTATTTTAAAAATTCTCTCCATCCAATATATTTACTTAATCCTTCTCTTAAGTTTATTTTAGGTTCCCAACCAAAAGACTTCATTTTATCAGAATTAGATATAAACCTTTTTACTTCACCTGGTCTTGATTCACCATAAATTATTTTTCCTTTTTTAAAATATCCTTCTTTTGTTGGGTATGAAAAAGCATCATTTTCAGGAGGTATCCAAGATCCATGAATTTTTGTAACCATTTCTTCTGCTAGATATTTTATATTAACATCTATTCCTGTTCCTATATTTATAACTTCCCCCGCTAATTCCTTACCTGAAAGCATTTTATTTATTATTATTTTATATGCTTCTACTAAATCATCTATATAAATAAATTCTCTAGATTGTTTACCATCACCATAAATTTTTATATCCTCCCCTTTCATAAGACTAGTTGTCCATCTTGGTATTACTGCACCACATTCTCCATCTTTTTGTCCAGGACCAAATACATTAAAAGGTCTAATAATACAAACATTCATATCATACGTTGTATAATAAGAGTAGGCCATTCTATCTGCTCCTGCTTTTGAAGCTGCATAAGGAGATCTAGGCATTAAAGGAGAAGTTTCAAATAAATCATCGTCTTGAAAACCATAAACTTCACAAGTAGAAATATGCATTACAGGTGTATTATTTTCTTTTGCTACTTCTAATACATTATTAGTTCCCATTACATTTGTTCTAAAATATGATTCTGGATGTTTGATTGAATCATCTACATGGATTTTAGCTGCTGTATGGATAACTAAATCTACTTCATTCATAGCATCCTTAAGTATTTGCTTATCATTTATAGTTCCCCATATTATTTTAGCTTTTTGTAAATTAAATCTTTCTATATTAGTTTCATTTTTAATAGAATGTGTATTTAATATTACTACATCATATCCCTCTTTTAATAAACTTTGTGTTAAATTAGAACCTTGAAAACCTGTTCCTCCTGTGATTAGTATTTTTTTCATTTTATTTTTAAATTGTTGCTACTCCTCTTTTTTGTACTACTTTAGTAGCACATTTATTAGCGAATGTTATAGCATTTTCTATATTATTATTTTTTAAATAAGCCACAACTAATGCAGCTAAAAATGTATCTCCCGCTCCCGAAACATCTTTAACAGATACTGCTGGAACAGGGTATATTTCGTTTTTATATTTACAACCTTTACTTCCTATAGTTACTATCATTTTATCTAGGATAAATGGATAATTAGGTAAACGTTCAAAATTCTTTTTATGTTCAAATTCATTAATTTTTATAAAATCAATATTTTTACACCAATCCCCTAATTGTTTTTTAGTATCTAAAAATATGGGACATTCTGCTCTTTCTGCAAATGCTTCAATATCATCTTCTATTAAAAAACCTTTACAATAATCTGATATTATAATTGCATCATAATTAACAGTTTCATATACTCCATCATATCTTTCACATTTATCATGTTCATCTACACGCATAACCATTTGTCCTGATCTTATATCTACATAACGTGTTTTTTGAATAATCTGATCATTAGTAATTATATCTACTTCAGCCCCTAATGCTTGTAAATTAGCAACTACATTATCTGCCATTCCAGGATTTCCTGAAGATTTTCTAGGTTTTAAAACAGGTACAGGAGCTTCAGGACATATTCTTTCAATGTCACAATAAATAAATTCGTCTATACAACTATCTCCTATTACTAATATTTTCATAATGTATTTCCTATTCTAATTCTATAACTGTCTTCATCAAAATGTTGAGTTGATACTTCAAATATTTCTGACATATCTTCTAATGCTATTAGTTGATGAGGGGCACCTCTTTCAATTGTAATACAAGTACCTGGTCCTATATTTTGTTTATATTCTATACCTTTTTCTGTGTCTAGCCAAATATACTCAAAACTACCTTTTCCAACATACCAGCTTTCTTTTTTAATTATATGGTAATGTAAAGAAAATTTATTACCTTTTTTAAAAAATCTTAATAATTTTCCACAATATTCTTCATCATTATGAATCCATATTTCTTCACCCCATCCTTTTTCTACTATTTTTGGTTTAATTATCATAATTATTTTTTCTTTCTAAAATATCTGTTGTTGAGTATCCATCTATCCTATCAAAAAACCTAACATGTTGAGCGTATTGTTCACCTACTACTGTTTTACCCTTCCAATCAGAACCTACTATTAAAATATAGGGTTTATATTTTTGGATTAAGTCTTCTAAACCTTTTGTACTATTAAATACAGAAACTTTATCGATATATTTAATAGATTCTAACATTTTAACTCTATCATTTAATTTATTAAAAGGTCTATCTTTGCCTTTATCTTTTTTTACTTTTTTATCAGAGTCGATGCCTACATAAAGTTTAGACCCTAACAATTTAGCATATCTAAATAATTCAATATGGCCTACATGTAATATGTCAAAACAACCGTTTGTCCAAATTATTTTTTCGTCCATGATATTTCCCAATCTTTAAAATCTGCTGCTAAACAATCTATTTTATAATCTTTTCTGCCTCCTACCTTTTCTTGAATTATATTTTTAGCTGTATTTCTAATGCCATTTAATCCATGTGTTAATTCAAGATTATTACCATCTTTAATGCCTTTACGATAATTTGATTCGTTATGCCATATATGTAAATTCATTTGAGATAATACTACTACAGCCCTAATCAATTCTGCGTCTACTCCTTCTAAATTTATGTCATGCATTATATCTTTTATTTCTTGAGCGTATTCTTCTTTATGTTCAGGGATGAATACTTCTTTTAATTGCGCTATTGATAATCTATCAATTAATTCAGATAATGTTGGTAAATATTTTCTTTCTGCCATTATATTTGGTTTAATTTGTTGAATTTAGTTTGTTTTGCTCCTAAATTATATAAATTACTTTCAGCTAGTTTATGTAATTTATTCCATTTTTCATTAGTTCTTCTTTTGTGTTTAACTGATTGTCCCCCCATATGCCCCTCTCCTTTGACATATTCTCTTTTATGGGGGTGATTTCTATTATGTGCTTTTAATATATTTTTTATAATAAACTGTTTATAAGAATCTCCCATTATTAGTCTAATCATAGTTTGAAGAGAAGTATCTTCTCCACAAGCCCAACATGACTTTGGTATATTGATTCCATTTTGGATTAAATCCTTAGATATTACTAAACACGATCCATCAAATCTAGGTTCATTTATTATTTTAAAATCTATTTCATCTGCTTCATTATTAATTTCATTCATTTCATCAATAGACATATAATACCAAATACTAGAAGGATCATCTGTGTTTAAATCATTTATAAAAGGTAAAGATGTAAATTTATTATGTTCTAATACTGTCCATGAATTATCCCACATTTTTCTCATAGCGAATGTTAAACAATATCTATTTATATCTTGAGTAATAGCGTAATCATTTACTCCCTCTATACAATAAAACATTTCTCTAGGAAACCAACAATCTGTTTCCCCCCATATTATAAAATCATGATCTTCACATCCCTTATCATTTAAATCTCTCCTATAACTTCCTATTGTATAAGGTTTATTATCATCATATATTATTTCTGTGATAGGGTAATTATTTTGTCTTAAATCACTGCAAATAGCATTAAATTTATCTAATAATTCTGATTTTGATATTTGGTCTGTGTCTATAGATTCAAAAGATTCAGACATGTTAAAAAATAATTCAAATGTTACGTTTTCTTTATTTTCTACTAAATCCATAGCGTTTTTATAACTTTGAATTAACTCAGGTAATGCTTTTATTTCATAAAACATTACATGTGTGCCTATAATATATTTATTTTTTAACTTCATTATTAATTATTTCTTCAATTCTGTTAGCTGCTTCTACACAATTTCCTATTTTACCACTAAATAAAACTATATTGTTATCTTGTTTATTTACAATTGTAGGTCTTTCATCAGTATCCTCTTTATAGGGTAATACTGTACGAATAGTATACATGGAACCCAAATGTTTTGCTTGTTCTATTTCTGGAAAGAACTTTTTAGCTGATTCAATAAACCTACTTACATTTGTGTATTTAGGGTTTTTGATAATACCATTATTAATATATTTTTTATATGGGGGAGGTATTTCTGGTTTTTTTCCTATATTACGAACATGGATAGCATGTACTACATTTCCTCCTAAATGATAATCTGTGTCTTCGTAAGGATCAAAACACATAAAAGGACCATCCATTATAACTAGGCTTTTATTTTTATACTGTGAAGGTAATTTAAATAGGGGCTTTTCACATAATTCAAATTGATAATCTTGTTTTTTATCTGTTAAACTATTTAAAGATGAATAAGTAGCATGTATGTTGTATTTATATCCTGTTAGTTTTTCTTTAATCCTTGTGTTTACTTTTAAATTAATTCCATTTCCTATTATTCTATTATAGCATATTTCTTTTAATTTAGTAGGATTGTAAAATGTTTCTTTTGTTTCTATTGTTAAATCACAATTTGGTAAAGTATCTGCTATTTTCCATTCTAATCCTGCTTTATCTAAAACTGTAAGATATTGTTCTGCTGTTGTTAAGCTATCTTTTGTCGCTATAGAGTAATAATGTTTACTATTTCTATCTAATATAGATTGATTATAATATTTTATAAATGACTGTTCATTATCTTTACAGGATTTTATAGTATCTAAACTACGTGGGTAGTGATATCCTCTATGGATTCTATATTGGTTTATACCAGATGCTGCTTTTAGGATATCGTCTTCAGCTTCAAATAAATCTACTTCAAACCCTTTAGTTTTTAGTTTTGTAGCTGCAGTAATACCATAAATACCTGCTCCTACTACAGCACATTTACCGTATAATTCTTTTTTTATCTCTTCACTTAATTGAGTAGCAAATAAACTTCTTTGTAGATTTAAATCAAAATCTACTTTATTTAATAATACATGAGATAACATTTTTTCTAATGCATCTCCTTTATATTGTGGGGATATACTATGAATTTTAGGTTTATGCCAATTAAAATCATATTCAAACCTATAAATATATTTTCTATCAAAATTTAGTTCAAATATTTTATTATTTTTACTATTTTTTACTATTTTTATAGCTATATTTTTGAGTTTTTTTACTTCATTATGTATTAAATAAAAATGATGATATGCCATTCTATCTATAATATTAGCAGATGATCCCCCCCATTTTTTATATACAAAATTATTAGTAGGAGTTATGTTTTCATATACTAGAACATCATCAATGTAAAAATTAAGATTATTTTTTTTAGATAATCCTATAAGTTCTTTTAATGACTTAGAGCATAAAGTGCCTGGTTTTTCACAAAATACATTAGTATTATTTTCTAAAAAATATTTAGCTTGTTCATAATGGAATTCATTTGGAGAAGCTATAATAACCCAATCTACTTTTTCTTGTCTCCACCATTTATCTTGTGAACCACAAACCCAATCTACCGAAACATTTTTTATGTTATCTAATTTTGATAGTATTTTTTTACCAAAACTACCTTTACCTATTTGACCTATTTTAATTTGATTCATCCTGATACCAATGATTACTTAAATTTGTATTTGTACCATAATGGTGTTTACTTCTTAATTTAACAGGGCCTAATTCAAAAGGTATACCTGTATTGATATCAGATTCTGCTTGATTAACTAAAAGGGTGACTAAATGATCATATGAATCCATAAATCTATCATCATCATGATCTAAATCTATAACACGTTTACTGTTAATAAAATTTTCAAAAACATTACTAAAAGTTTTACTTTCAGTTACTCTTCCTGCTATAAATTTTTCATTTCCTGGTCTATCTAAAAATCCTGCTTCTTTATGAAGAAATATATCTCCATGACTATCCATAGCAACAGATAATTGTGGGTATCCTGATTTTCTCATTTCTGTACCTTTTACTCTAGCTAAGGGCTTTCCTAAAATACCCTCTCCTAAAGCCATCATAGCATAACCAAAATCTACGTGTAATTCAGGACATTCTATTTTTCGTCTTTTATTAAATTCATCAAAAAGTGAAACTAACTCTTCTCTTTGTTTTTCTGTTAGGAATCCTTCTAAATGATATTTTCTACCTTCAACTGATTTATCTGCATCGTCATTTATTTCTGTTACACTTCCAAAATCATCTCTTATTGTTAAAAAATCTATTCCAGGACCATTTACATTAGAATTTACTTCATTAATATAATCAAGTAAAGGCAATACTGTGTGTATATTTTCGGGTATAAAAATGTAATTTATTCCTATCTTTACATTTGATTTTCTTCTATTTCTTTCTTTTACAAATTCTATAATATTACTTTTCACTAACTCATATGCTTTAGGATGTCTAGTAACATTAAATGTAGAATCTTGATCAGTACCATACAATGATATTCTTAACGAATCTAAATCCCATATGCCTTGTTGTCTTTCTAAATATTTAGGAGTTAACATATGAGCATTAGTAATTAATGGGATTTTAAAGCCTAATTTTTTACCGTGTGTTATAATTTCACCTAATTTCATATTAGTTAAAGGTTCTAAACCCCCTGAGATAGATATCGTAGACCCTTGTGGAAGGCTTGAAATAGCATCCTTAAATTTTTGTGCTCCTATTTCTAACACTTCTTTTGTATTATATCTTGCTTTTTGATTTCTTCCACAAAAACCACAATAATACATGCAAGACATTCCCGGAAATAAAGTTAAACGTAAAGGAAGAGAGTATTCATAGTTTATAACCTTTTCAATATTACCACTTTTAACATGAGATAACATTGTATTCCAATATTTCTTACCTAATCCTTCAAAGACTATCATTTGTTGTAGTAATTCTGAATTACGGATTAATTCATTTAATTCTATTAATTCTTTTTTTAATAATCCTGTGTCTTCAAGAATTTTTTCTTGTGTATACCAAGGCATTTCTGATAAAAAATGGATAATCTTTGATGTAGGAATTATTTTATCTTCTGGTATACCCTCTTTTAAAAATATATCAATTATATTTTGAGGTAAAGACACTGAGTAATCTTTATATAACCATTTTTTAAAATCTATCATTATGTATATAATTCTTTATATGTTCTTTCCATCCAATAATCTACATGTCTAGGTTGTTGTCCTTTTCCTGGTATAGCACTAAAATGGTATATCCAAGCAGCATCTAAAAAAGTAAGTTCATCTGGCCACCAACTATGACCAGGCATATGTAATAAATTCTTTTTAAATAAATCTGTCATATTGTATCTTTCAGGTAAGAACGTTCTTTCTATATTATGTTTTATTAATAAGAAATTTATAATAGTTTGACCTGTACTGGGTAAAGGTAAATTTTGATATGTTTTGTTTGTTCTAATATCGTTTATTTTATCTATATTATTTAGGTAAAAGTCTTTAACTATATCTTGAAAAGCTTTATGTTTTTTATTAATAATTACAAATCCTGCATTATGATATTCCCATACCTTTGGTTTTATTTCATTAGGAAATAAATGCTCTCCCCATCCATTAATACTACGCATAACCCATTCAAAACACCCATTATTTACTACTACAGTGTATTTATGGTCTGTTAGTTCAAAAAAATTAGGACAATCTGGGTGTATAATAGTATCAGCGTCTGGTATTAACACTTGATCATACTCTACTTCATTATGGTCTAATATATCTAAAACCCATTCTCTTTGGTAAATAATAGGGAATTCTTTAATATCCATAAGGGCATCTGTCCATTCTATAACCTCTACATCATCGTATTGTTCCGCCCATTTTTGGTAACTTTTTACTGAGTAATGATAGGGGGTTGCTCTATCATCTCCACAATTTATATTAGGAATAAATACTATATTTTTCATTATATATCTTCTATTGAGTTTAATCTTTCTATTCTTTTATCTATAGGACTAACTTTAGATAAAACTCTAAGTCTAATTCCTAAATTTTTAAACCAATCATAAAGTTTTTTAGTTGATTCTATAACTTCTAATTCTTCTTTTACATCAATCGGAACTGTTTTAAAGTCTTGTTTTTCATCTTTATAGAAATGATTTGCAGATTCAGGAGTTAATTTTAAATCCCAAGCTACTATAACAATATCTCTACATCCTATATGTAAAGCTAAAGGTATAGCTGTAGAGTAGGTTATTGATGTACCCCACCAAGATTTATATTCTTTACCTAAATCCCAAAATAATTCAAAATTACAAGTAGCTTGTATAGATTGTTCTCTTGTAATATAAGGGTAATTAACTACAGGTATCCATATATCGCAAGGGTGACCATTATCTTGTATACAATCAATATGGTTTTGTAAAAATGAAAGTGTACAATTCCAAAACTGTATCGTATCTTTAGATTTATAATCAAATGGAGTTTTTTTATCTATATTCCAATGATTCATAACGTGAAAATCGGATGTTTCTAAAGTAGCATTATAAGCTTGTTTAACAGGCATTATAACTAAATCATCTCTTTCTGAAAATATTTCTCTCATCCTAACATGATCATGATCATTTAATGTAGGTCCTGTAAGTAATATTACTGCTGTTTTTCCTTTGTATTTATCTTTTAAATGGTCTATTCTTTCTTCACAAGATTCAAGTTGTTGGATTTCAGATTTTAATTTAGAGGTAATTTCTATCATATATTTATATTTTTAATACCTTCATCTCTACCTACATTTATAGCAAACGCTGTTTCTTGATTATTTTCCGGTCTTCTATCATTAATTAAATATCTAGGACCACTTCCAAAACCCATAATTAATAAATCATATATAATTCCTACATCTTGTAATTGCTTTATAGTTTGAGCACGCATAGATTCTTTTCTACCTGTAGTTAATATTATTCTGCATCCTTTTCTTTCCCATTCTAATAATTTATCTATAGTGCCTTCTAATAATTCTGCTTTAAAACCATTTTTAGAAGCTTCATTAGGATGGGCGTGTTTAATTAGTGTACCATCTATATCGCAAAATATAGTTGATGGTCTGTCGTGTACGTTCATTTTAATATTTTATTTTAAGAGGTTCAGAAGCACCTTTTCTTACTATTTCTTCTTTAATAGAAGGACATTCAGCTCCACAAGCATGAATTAAATCGTAAAATAATATAAGGGTTAATACTTCTACAGTGTGGAAATACTTACAATTTAAATTTACTTCATTTATTTTTTTAGGTAATACTTGACTTTCTTGACCTGAAATTAAAACCGATTTATATCCATATTTTTTAGCCCAATGTAAACAAGAAATAACATTTTTAGAATTACCGGAACAAGATAAACCTAAAACCATAGCGTTATCACTCATTTTTCCTGTTTTCTTTTGTAAATCTAACCATGATACAAATAGATTATTCCACCCATAATCATTAGCTATACTTGTCATTAAACATTGACTTTCCATTGTTGCTATATTTTTTCTAATACCTGCTTTCGCAAATAATCTTGTACAATCATCAGCAGCATGGTTACCTACTGCCCAAAGGCCTCCATTAGCTACAATGTATATATCATCACTGTCTTTAAAATCTTGTTCAAATTTTTTCCACTCTTTAGAAACTAAAGCATCATCATACTTTTGTTCTATATTTTCGAAATCAATATTTCTCATTTATTTATTTTTTTGTTATTAAAAAGTTACAATATTCAAAATCCTGCTCATTATCAATATCTAACGATTCTTGATAATCAACTAATTGTATGAAAGGTTTTTGACCAACCCTAGCTCTTTTATTAAGAAATTGTTGTTTTTTGATACCATATAAACATGTAGTTTCTTTAATAAGACCTTTAGCATCTTGACTTCTAGGAAAATTTTCAGGATCATAATTTACAGGTTTCCCATTAAACCAATACCAGGTTTTATCTTCATATGCTGTAAAAACAGAATCATATTCCTTTGTAGTTAAAGCTGTAACGCAGTCTCTTATTGTATTTTCTGACGTAAAGGGGGAAGTTACATGGATTTGGAAATAATATTCAAAGTTTGGATGTTTTGTTATCCAATGGTCTAATAAATCATTCCCATTTGCTGAGTCTTGCAATAATTCGGGAATTCTATCTATAACACCAATATTATTATTTTTACAATATGATTTAATTAAATTACTATCTGTATCTACGAATACATTATCAAAAATATTAACACATTTATCTAATATATGTCTGTATAAAGGTTTATCTCCTAATGTTCTTAAGTTTTTTCCTTTTACTCTTTGACTATTTTCTTTTATAGGAATAAAACACGCTATATTATTTCCAAACTTCATTTAAATAATTTATATCTATAAAACCTAAATTGTTAGCCCCATCCCCTGTAATTACTTGAGAGAATGTTGGTATTTTTACTTTTCCTGTTTTCAAACAACCTATATCTATTAATCTAAAATCAGAATAATCTTCATTAACTAATATATTATTAGGGAATATGTCTGAAAAATAACAACGTGTAGATGTAGTAAATGCTCTGTATTCATTTACAACTTCGTTATAAAAATCTACTGCTGCTTTTTTATTTTTAAATTTATTATAATAAGCTTGTTGTCTTAATTTAATTGTTTCTTGATCCCACCAATTATTAGACGATTTTATTAAAAATGGATACCATCCTTTATAATATTTTGTTATTATTTTTTCGTTATTTATTTTATATACCTCAACAACTTTATTATCTCTTTGAGTATACTCAATTATTTTATTACGAATTTGAGCATCATTTAATATTTTATTATCAATCCAAGGGGTATGTTGGGGGATTACAAAATAATTTTCCTCATCATTTTCCCATATTTCATAATCTTTAATAGGAGTGTTATCGTTTAAAGATATATCATTTGATGATTGTAAGGGAATTATATTTTTAGGATTAATTTCTGAAAATAATTCTGTGGGGTTATGTAATTCTTCTAATGCCCCGGAACATGCTTTAGCAAAATTTATAAAATCTACTATAGTAAAATCAAGTCTCATATTTTTATAATGAACATGTACTGATTCTCCTATATTATCTTCAATATCTAAACGCATATGACATGTAGATTCTTTTAACTGTTCCTTAGATAATATTATTACTCCTACGTTAGTTGGCATATGTATATTTTTTAGTAGTCACAACAAGCTGTATAGCTTGTAGATAATTGTTCAAAATTCTTATTTAAAACTAATTTATGTGCATGTTTAGCGTATTTAAATAAAGCTAATTCAAAAGCATAGAATAACTCTTTTTCATCTACTTTTGTTATTAATTTTTCTAATCTATTTTTGTAATGTTGAGGTACTTCTTTTTTATCAAAAATTATTCTGCAAGTTAAATGTACTATTTCAGCTTCTGTTGATAAATTAAATTTCCAAAGGTCTTTTGTTTTTAATTTTGTTTTGAAACAATAATCTTCAAAAGCCTTATCAATAGGAATATAGCTATTTGGTTTTAAACCATTATAACATAAATTAGAATGTAAATCATAATGAAATTGGTCTTTAAAAAATTGAATATCATGTTCAGCATAATATAAACATTCTGTGTTTGGGTTTTTTATTTCTGCTTTAAAACCTAAATCATTAAATATATTTATTATTTTATATTTATAATACCCATCTACTAATACATCTATATCATCATGTGTAGATAATATAATAAAATTATCTTTAGTTTCTTTAGATATATTATTTATAACTTCTTTATGCATTATTTTATATCTTTTTCTATTTGAGATAAATCTTTATATTCTACCATTTTATTAGCAGCATTTATAATTGATGTTGCGAATTGTGTAAATTCGGGTTTTGTCATTTCTATTCTAAAAGCATCATTTTGAATATGAATAGGTAATCCTCCTCTGCCTTGATTTAATTCTATGTTAAAAAAACTACTACCTTCTTTATGTCTCTCATGTTTTAAATCAACACGACCTAATATTTTGCTTACTACTCCCATTATAATGTATTATAAAAATTATTTTGTGCTTCTTGTCTTCCTATTGTTTTAGGATGGTATATACACCACTCTTCCTCCATTGGTAATGCTCCTTTTGTAGATATCCCAACTATTTGCTCATG
>CEUI01011064.1_pt1 | contig 19170 bp, 25 predicted proteins | sample 531411 | NCBI WGS metagenome assembly CEUI01 (sample SAMEA2622841, study PRJEB7988) | marine metagenome | isolation source: saline water (ENVO:00002010), including
TTTCCTCTCTTATCTCCACCTGAATAAAGTTGTTGCCACTTGTTTCTCAAAGCTCTTGCTTCATTTTCGTCTAATGGCAATTTAGAAACTAAAAGTCCATCAGGGATTGCTCTGTTCTTCAAAAGTTTTAATCTATGTTCATTTGTCTGATTATCTAAATCTATAGCATATGCAGATGCTTCAAGAGGAGAGAATCCATAATAAATGCTTCTTGGTCCTGGAAGTTTGAAATGAATCACTTCTTCACGAGAGAAGGCAACAGATTTTTTACCTTCAGGCAAAGATTGGTGATAATGAGATTCTGTATTTCCAATTTCATAAACATATCCAGCTACCAATTCTCCATTTCCATCTTGAGTCGTTTCAGGAACCACTCTCATAAGATGTCCCATTAAAGGATGTAATTCAATTGGTTTTCCATTTCTATTTCTTACTACGTACCAATATGCATTTCCATGAAGTTGCAAATCTATCACTGTTCTTTCCCATAGTTCTGTTGTGTCCATGATTGGGTTTGGATTGTTGAATAAATCGTTTATAGGTCCATCATTTATTTCATATTCCTTTTTAGCACCTTTGAACAAAACATTAAATTCATTCATCATCATCTTGTTAGCAATTAACCTAACGAAGACATACACCCAAGATTTATATTCTTTTGCGATATCTTTTGGAGGGATTGCCCTATTAAGGTTATCACCTTTCCCATAAGGAGATGCAACAACGTCTAAATACCTTTCTGCATTTTTCCTTTTGAATAATTTTTTAAAATTGTCTACAATACCCATAATTTCACTCCTCTTGCTTTTTTAATTCCAAAGAATGCTAACATCAATGAGATAACGCAGTCATCATGCATTCCTCCTGGAGCGGAGTAAGTCACGGTTCCATGTTTCGTTTTATTCATTTCGTAAGACACTAATTCATCTATAAAAATTTTAGCTTTAGATGGAATCATTAAATCTTGATTCTCAATTCCAAAACTCAAATTATCTACTAATTCGTTTTTCCTTTGTGAAGATAATGTTATCGGAATAACTCTCAAACCTTCCGCTCTTAACCCATCGCAAATTGGCACACCAATTGCAGTCTCATCTACTAACATTTTAGGGTTTCCATATTTATCTGCACAATATTTAATTCTCTTCTTTTGCGTCTCATAGTTCACATCCTGGAACCTATCATAATAAACTAATCGGCCCTCACTGTCCAGAACTGTAATTACAGTGAAGTCATTCTTCTTAGCAAGGTCAACTCCCATTGTGTAGTTTTCACCATCTTTATGAGCGATTGGGATATTGTATTCTTTAACAATTCTGTCAACTCCTTTAAATGCTCCACCTGCATAATCTACAAATTCTGCTAAAATCTCTTGCTTATATTTCAACATAGGCATTGTGCTTTTCATCTCTTCTATTTCTTCTCTCGCGATGAGTTCATTATTGTAAGTAGTAAAATGGAAACTCTTAAAAAGAGGGTCGTCTTTATCATTTCCTCTTAAGAAAAGTTGATAAAAGAAATCTCTTCCTTTTGGCGTAGATATGAATATAGCTTTGCCTTGTCCAACAGTTAACATAGGACGAATGTACCTATGCCATACATCTTCAGGTTCTTTAATCATTGCAAATTCGTCAAATACGACTATGCCATCAATGGTCGCTCCTCTTAAGTTGTCTAGATGATTCTTCTCCGCTGAATGGAATTCTATCCTTGAGCCATTTATAAATTCAATGAAAAGTTCAGAATGAGAAACTTTAGCTATTTCGTTAGGAAATATGTTTATGGCAGTCCTGAATGGACGCTTAACTTGCTTATGTGATGGAGCAATCCACCAATTTACACTTCCCTTTTTCTGCATGGCAACATTCTTTATCTCTTGGATACATGCTTGAGTTTTCCCACCCTGACGTCCTACACAGACGACTCTATATCTCGTTTCGCAAGAATGAAGTTTTTTTTGCCACGCAAAAGGCTTGTATTCTATATTCTCTATTTTTGTTTGGCTACTTTTTCCTTTGCTGGCTAAAGCTTTCGCTAAACTCATTTTCTACGACTCTTGTTTCTTAACAAAGTCCAAACAGCAAGAACTACTATCGCAATCTGCCACTCATTCATGTTATTCTCCTTGGTTCCTCATTTGAGCAACTACAACTATTGAATTTCCTAACCTTTCCATAAATGCAATTTCTTGGTTAACTATTTTAGAAAGTTTCTCCATCATTATGACGTTCTGCATCTTTCTGTCTTCTGATTTTAAGGTATGAAACTTATCTTGGCACACATTAATACATGTCCTTAACTTCTCCAGTGAACTTAACGCTTGGACCTCTAGTTTATACAACCTAGTGAGTTCGTCACTCACCTCCACAGCCTCGTTAAAGTCTGGAAAGTTATCAGGTTCAGGTATATCATTATTCTTTACCATTTCCATCCTCCTCCAACAAACAGGATGTTTTCGTCATTTTTTCTTGTGACTCCAACAAATACTTCGTCGTTAATATGTTTACTAAAAACAAGTTCAGAATCTGATAAACCCATGTTATCTAAAGACTCTAATATCCTTGCCTTATTAGTTATTCTATCAACGACTCTTAGGCTTTTGGGACAAATGCTGCCAATTGTTGCATCAAACCTTTTCCATATTTGTTCAAAACAGAAACAAGTATGTTAATCAAATGACCCATGCAATTCTTCACCCAAGATTCAGAAATCCACGGATAGTCATCCTTTAGATTCTCCTCTAGCTTCGCAAGGACTTCAGCTTTCTTCTCGCTGCCAGACCCTTTGTTTTCAGATTCAGCTTCAGCAACAAGGACCAATCCCACTAGGACAGGCATCCATGTTGTGACGCTCATGTATAAGTCTTTTATTTTATCGAACATTGTGTATATCCTCCATATTCTTAAGATATTCCACATTTTAATTCAAAATCCACGATAATCCGTACAGAAAATAAACACACAACATTCCATAAGCCCACAACCCGAAATTAGTTATGAACACTGCAGTTCTGTTGTGGCCATGAACACTCATCCACATTGCTATAAAAACTATTAGGCTCATGCAGAGAAGTTTCACCTCCAGCATAGAAACACCTACTCCGGACATGAAGAGCAAAACAGGGTTAAGTTCTATATCTCCATAGAAGAACATGACTACTCTCGTCGCTACAAGGTCCAAGAAGGAAAGAAAACAGAACAGAGGCAACTTCCACACGAGGTCAAACTGCCATAGACTGCTATCAGGGTCCTCCATCATTTTTTCCGAAATGTTATCTTCGTCAAAATAATTCCTTGCCATTTAACTCAACACCTCTTCGTGGTTTGGCACCACTTCTTTCAATTGTTTCAATTCCCATTGCAAATCCCAAATAATCATTGAATATTCATGCAACATCCTATTCAAATCAAAGTTCTGTAGTTGCTCTACTTCATAAGCGTCAACCACTGCCTTCACGTTCTTGTCATAACCAACCATGAAGGACCACTGGTAGCCATTCACTAATAGACTTACTACTAAAATCCATTTCTGTATCACCTTCTTCATAATATTACCTCCTGGTTTTAATCCTATCAAGAAACCTAGAGAATCTAGTCCAAAAGATATGGTTTGAGTCCTAATCTGGAAAGGTCAGTCCAGTATTCTATGGTAGTAGCCTTGCCTCTCGCAGCGCTGCTGGCGTATTAGGCAGCTAGCTACTCTCTTGGGACCCTTAGGTTCCTCTTTCGGGAGGGAGGCTTAGGGCAAGGCCATAGCGGGTCGCTAGGCGGTGAGGTGGTGTCGTTAAAGCTACACGACCTAGGTGTGCTACACGTAGGCACGTTTCACGTACCACGTTTGCACCTGTTAGGACCTCTCCTACTCTAGTTAAGGGAACCTGGTTAGTCCCTAACCTAAGACCTAGGGTTCTAAGACCCTTAAGGGGATAGGGAATCCTACGGTTCTAGAATCCGGTTTGTCCCAAACAAGGGTCTTTAGCCTCTACTGGCTGGGATAACCTGGTAGTCTACTTCACCAAGCAGATGGTTCCAAAAGAACCTTAGCCAATAAGCACCTAACGGCTTGGGTGGTCTTCCTTTTCTGCGATGCCATGAGTTAGGCTCATCAGTATACTCGTCCTTGTAGGTTGGCAATTGTATGTGGGTTTGGTAATCCATGTAGGTGGTGCCTCGTGAATTACATCTGTCTCTACATATTTCTACTATCCATTGCTCGTGTATATGCCCTTGCACTACCATGTGTGCATCTGGGAGGTATACCGCCTTTCTATTAGACTGTATTACTCCCTTCGTGACAGGTCCACCTCCTCCTGAGCCATGAGTAAAGTACAGTTTCTTCGAAAATACCTTCTTTGACTTTTCAAACCTGAATTGGAATATTATCCATCCTGAGTAGTTGCCTCCTTGGATAGAGAGGCCATGTTCTGCGTTCAATAAAGCGAGTAATCTTTGAATAACATCTGTCTCTTTGTGTTGGAGTATGGAATACTCGTGATTACCCATTCCTATATGCATGATATTCTTAGCATAAGGTTCTAAATATTCTATTGAGGTCTCTACTACAGAATCGATATATCTGTTATTTTTATGTTCCGGGCGTATGTCTCCCTTTGCCATACGAGGGTCTCCTTTACCTTGCATGAGGCAATAAAAGTCTCCGAACATGAGGATACCTGCATCTCTCTCCATTGCTTGGTCAAGGTGCAAGCTCATTAGGTCTCTGTTTGTTTTAGGGTTATCCCAATGGTGGTCCGCTTGGAGAAGGAACCATTTCTCCCAACCTCTGCTCTTCCTTCCACAGGGCAGGCCTGCTTGTCTCGGTGTACCTGGCTCCGCTTTCACCGTAACGGAAGGCATCGTTATGTTGACTCTATAAACTGATTTGTTTAGTTTTTCTATTTCCATCCTTTTAACCTCCTTAATTCTTTTATCAATTTGAAAAAGTCTTTAACATCTAAAACTGCAAATTGCATACTTTTTCTTGAATCTTTAACATCTTGTTTTTCATATTTTATTAAAACTGTTGGGATATCTTTCTTCCCTGACGCATCACATGCCTGTGAGTACGCTTTTTTAAAATTAGGTTTCTTTCCAGTTTTGCACTGAACTATAAATGGTTTAGTCTCTTCTAAATCTTTTCCTAAATCATTTCCTTGGTACTCTAAATGCCTTCTTGCATTAGACCACCCTATTTCCCTGAAGAGCTGAGCACACTTCCTTTCCCAGTTGTGTCCCTTTCTTCTACTATTTTTTCCTGACATCATACCTCCTTGGATTGATGATTTGACCTTCCGCTATTCGATGGTATTTTCTCCATTCTCTTAAGGAAGATATTACATTTGAATTTGTGAATTTTCTTTTTGGTTGCAATCTATCATTCATGACATGCCTTAATGAAGTTATCCTAAAACTAGAATCTTCTTTGTTTTTAAAGTTCAACATTTTTAAAGACAAGTGGGTTGTTGCGTCTTGCACATAAAATTCTTTCATGTCACAAGGCTCTCCGTCAAATATGTTAGTGAAAGACAAGTCTTGCATTATAGTTCCTAATATTAAACTGTCTTCGTAATATAGATGACTTTTCATTCTTCCTGAGACATGACGTAAAGAACGAGTGTTATATGCAACTTGAGATACTACATTGCAATAAGGATAAAATTGTTCCATATCACTTAATATCTGATGAAGAGTATATTCGATTTGATAACTGTCATTAATCTTTCTATTAAAATCTCTATTCCATGCATATTTTATTCTTAAGATTCTCCTTCTGTCAAAAGACATTTTTGTAAACCAAGGTCCAGCTCTTTTCCAAAAAGCTATATTGTTTAAGAATCTAAAAAACGAAATGTTGAAAATAACCTCATGTGGAGGTCCTTTAGAATCATTTAGGTTTTCCATTACCCATTTGCTCATCGGGTCATCACAATGCCTGATGTTTGTGAAATGGTATCTCTCTAAAATAGAATCGTTGACTTTTCCACCCAGTCTTCTCCTCTCTCTTCTCTTGCAGAATCTCAAAAAATCACTTATGCTTTTCCTCAATCTGCCCTCTAAGGCTTGCTGCATTAATTTCCACAAAAACACCGTCTCCTCTAATTCTGTCTATAACTCTATCTCCTACGTAAGAAGTGAATTCTCTTGCGTTGAGATTAGTTGTCATTATTGTTATTTTAGATTCTTCGTGCCTGGTGCTAAGAAGCACGTCAATTTTTGTTTGCGCATCTTCTGGTTTTCCAGTAGCTAAACCTAAATCATCAACAATTAAGACATCATTGTAAAACCATTTCTGTTTTTCTAACTCCCATGGAGCAACTAAGCCAATTTTGTATGAGGGCAAAAATGTACACATACTACTGCCATTAGGAAGATAAGTCCAATTGCCATCAACCATAGTTTGCGACCTATGTTGAAAATGCAATCCTGCCCAAGCCACAGCGATTGTTTTACCAACGCCAGGTGGTCCTGACAAAACTAACATATTTTGTTTATCTTCCATCCATTTCTTAACGCATTTAATAGCTTTAGTATTTTCATCTACATTCTTGAGGGCCTCTCTAATTCGAGTGTTGAAATAGGTTTCTGAACCATATTTCGTTGCTATATCTTTGGAATAATTATTATCCCAGATGTATTTTATACTCATAATTCAATTTTTCCTCCTATATACTTCTCTTTCGTGAATCTTGGTCTCTTAGAACGATTTTTGTTTTTCTGCAAAACCAATCTATCGAAATGTTTTCTCACCTTGTAAGGACTTAAAATTGTTGTTTTCCAAAAATCATCTTTTGTGCAAAATTCGATGACCTCAACCATTTCATCAATTTCTCTTTTGTCTAACCTGTGAATCCTGTCAAATTCAATATCCCAGGAGTCAAAAGACTTTGGAAGTTTAAATTTTGGTGAATGAGATAAGAGATTATTTACGAATATTTTTCTACACCCTATAACCTTCTTATTTATTTTTAATATCCTATTCTTGGTTTGTTGTTCAGTTTTGTTGTCTTTACGTTGTTCAGACGTTGTTAACTTTTTGTTTTTTCTATCAACACGGTGTTGTTCATTTTCATTCTTAATGTTGTTCACTTTGGTTGTCTCACCATTTCCTTGATATTTGTCCCAATTCAGAATGCTTATCAACACGCCTAACTTAGAAGAATCCATCTTCACGATTTTCAACTTTTCTAATTTCTTTAGTTTCCTATAAACGCTCAATGCTTTACTTCTATCTAACCCTAAAGACTTCGTGATAGCATGCCTTGAAGTCATCAACTGACCACTTTTTAAAGGAAAGACTCTACCTTGGAAGTTGTATTCTTTAGCTTCATAATTCACATTTAAGAGAAGCCACAAAAACAATTGCAAAGTTAATGGGTCTTCAAATGTTGGATTTGACGTTAAATTTCGATAAAGTTTGATATATCCTTTTCTCATCTAATTTGATTACCTCCATATTAAATTCTTTTGCTCTTCGTAAAGTTTCTTTAGAATCTCGATGGTCCGTTTCCATTACATAGATTCTTTTTACATTTACAGTAGCAAGTAATTTTAAACAACTTCTACACGGAGTGCATGTGCATATGCAATATTTAGTTTCTCTGTTATGTCCATCAAGAAAAGCTACTGCATTTTGCTCTGCATGCAATGCTCTACATTCGTCTGAACTTTCACACCCTATTTCATTACAATGAGGCATCCCAGGTGGTGTTCCATTATACCCAGATGACAGAATTCGAAATTGTTTATTGATTATCACACATCCAACTTTTCTTCTTCTACAAGTGGAAAGACGTGATAACATCACGGCACATGCCGCTAACATGACTATCTTATATCTTCTTCTACTAATGCACTCAATATCCAGTTTTCTGCCTCCTTATGTTCTCTTCCATTTTAGACATATAAATAGTTTTGATACTTTTTGCGTCTAATCCCCACACCAAAGCTAATTCCAAAACGAAATGAAGCAAGTCTATAATTTCATATCTTATTTCATGAACGTCAGGAAGATTCGCTGCTGGTGTTTTCCAATATTTCCAATTTGTCCAATTGAGTATTTCGCTACATTCATCAAGAATAGCAATCATCATTTCTTTAGTTATTTTCTCTTTCGCATGTGGATGCAATTGGTCTAATTCTCCAAAGAACCTTTCAGCGAAAACTTTTTGAGTTTCACATATCTCTTCGAAGGATGGGTATTCTCCCTCTTCATATGTTTTCCTCAAGGCTTCTTCTCTATCTTTTAAACTTGCCATTTTCTTTCTGTCAGACATATTAACAACCTTGTCCTTGATTCACATTCACCTCTAAAGGATTATTAGAATATGGTCTTGGTGTAATTAAATCCTTAACATCGCAATCCAAGCATTCAGCAATTTTCTTCATATGCTCAGGAGATGGAAAGTTTTTCCCATTCGCCCATGAACCTACAGCACCTTGCGTCACGCCTACCTCTTTCGCTATGTCAACTCCACGTTTCCCAGCGATTATTCTTAATTCGAAAAAGTTTTTAACAAACGTTTCCTTAACTTCTTTTTTATCAAATTTCATATTTCCTCCTATATTTTTGTTTGATTTTCTTTTATTTCTTTCTTTATTGCTTCAGCGACTTCTTTCCTAGCTTTTTCATCCAAAGTCTTGAATTGAACGCCTTGTGGCAAATGTTTTTTTGCCATCATGAAATTGTCATCACCATAAACTTGCCTTATTAACGCATACAAATCTTTTAGTGAATATTTGCTCGTGACAGGTGGTAAGTCTTTTGCTTCCACCACTGGCAAATCTCCTAAATCTACTCCGCCTTGTGAAAAGCTCGATGGAGATTTTTTGTAAGATTTTCTCGTATTTGCGATTTTCATCTCTTGCTTCGAGGCTCTTGCATCGCCTTCCCATCCGATAACTAATGTCAAAGCACGTCCTATGGCGGAAGTTGATGCTGTTTCGGTCCAGTTCGTAGCCTCAGCACCACGAGTTTTTGCTTTCCAATCGTAAGCAATATCACTACCCGCAGGGTGTTCATCTTTTGAATCACGATAAACATCAGCTTTGACCATGACACTGGAAATTAATCCATTATGTTCTGTATGATGGACAACTTTTACATCAATCCTCCCTTTAGGGTATTTCTTTTGAAAACGTTTTATCCTACTTCCAACGTCTTCGTAATCGTTTAAATTAAATTTAGCCATTAATATGTTTCCTCCTTATAATGTTTATTTAAATAATCTACGCACAGGTCTAAATATTTAGAACCTGTCTTTTTTGGTTTTCTTTCCTCGATGCCTGTGAAGAATTTAGCTAATTCCATGCTCAAGGTCATATTGTCCAAAGGACTTAAATCAAAAGTTTCTTCGAAATGAAAATCTGGATGTCCTTCTAACTTTGGTATCTTCTTGAATCCACGTTCGTTATATTTAGCTGGTAATTCATATTCATCTACAAAACCTAAAAGTTTACTTTCAACTTGAGATTCGTAAAGATGAAGAGAAGATGTGTAATGTGTTAATTCATATGGTTTCCTCCCGGTCCATTTTCCCATCACGTGGTGAATGAACGCAAACGCGGACAAATCGTAAGGGGTTCCCCATAGAAGGTCATTCGAACGCATGATAGAATTTGCATTCAACCTTGTAGGGATAACGTCTCCTCGAAAACTGAGATACATCGTACACGGTTTATTTCTTAATTCCGTGTCCGTGTCCCGCCAGACGGTGAAAATTGCTTGTCTCGTATATTGGTCTTTTTGAAGTAGTTCTACGGTTTTTTTCCACATGAGTTTCGTCCTAGGTCCGTATGCGCCTGGGTCATAAATGTAATTGCCTTTATGTTTTTTCAATAATTCTTTTTTCACCAAAGACGGAGAATGGTAAGTTTCACAAAAATCTGCAAACCTTGGAACGTAACGAGAAAGGAGATGGCAACAATCCGCACCATAAAGGTACGCTAATTTTTCAATTAAGCCAAATCCATAATTCATTTTTCTCGTAGGAAACGTGCATAAAGAATCTCCTAAATTGTTGAAGTTGAATTTTATAAGTTGAGGTCCTATGTCCAATGTACCTTGTCCACGAGCCTTCATCAACCTTCCTTCGTGATGGACCTTTTTCAAATAATCATAATAGAATTCGTTGAATTTTCTGTAAATCATAGTGAATCCTCCAACGTGCTTATGATGTGGCATAGTTCTTTTGTTGGGATTGAGAATGGGTCCACTCTAAATTTTATCAATTTACTTGCGGAGAATCCTTTGTCAAAATTTTTGACTATTTCATCTACCTCAGTTTCATCGATAAAGTCGTCTTTGCGTTGCTTTAACATTTCAAAAATCATAGACTTTGGTGGCCTACAATAAATTAATATTGTTTTTTTGATTTTCATAAACTCCTCTAGAATTTGAAAATCTTGGTACTTTAAAACAGGCTGCCTTCCTTTCACGAAAGGATAAACAGTTTCACCAATATGAAATCTGTCAAACACCATTCTCCTATTAAGAAGTTCAAGTATGTCCCATCCCATAAAGGAATCTTTGTCCAATGGTGGTCCAAAATGTTTGTACGTGTATCCGTGGTTTTGACATAACATATTCGCCACGGTGGTCTTCCCGCTACAATCGCATCCTTCTAATATGATACTCAAAAGTCTAACCTCCTTGAGTTTTTGTCCACTTGATTTTTCACAATGTCATTCATCTTGACGATGTATTGACCCTGTTCAAAAAGCTCGTCTCCAGGCCATCTTCTCATCTCGCCAGGGTTTATAGTTTTCACGGCTTTTGACTTAATCCAACCTTTCGTAACGTTGGTAAATGCTTCATCGCCATTCTCTCTCAAGACGGTGATGTGAATCTCTTCATGAGTATCCATAGCATCGATGGTTTTTTTAGGGAATGCAAATCCTCTGTATTTTCGGAAAATAAATTTCTCCTTGAATTTAAAAGTTCTCATTCGAAACCTCCTTATTTTTGATATTTTTATTGTATACTACAATTTATTAAAGTTAATTTTGAAATACATTGAATATATTACAGTGCATATAGGTGAACTAAAAAGTCAAAAAAACATCTCATATAGGCTGCCGGGTGCCCGTTTCAGGCCTATTTCGCTATATTTAGTAGTATTTCTGTTCATTTTAGTACAATATGGTATATAGTATACCTAACAAATATATATAAAAAGGAGATTATGAATATGACAAACTTAAGACTAGAACTTGAAAACGAGAGACTAAACAACGAAACTAAAAGAACTCTTGGAATCGAAGTTGAATTTAACAGACCAACAAATCTTAGCAAAAGCGAGACTGTTGAAAAGTTGAACGAAACTGGAATCACTGTGGTAGACGCTTCTTATGGTCACTCAGTAAATTCAAATTGGAAGGTCGTGACTGACGGTTCTACTGACCTTGAATTAGTATCACCAATCCTTAAACTTGAAGAGTTGAAAGCTCAACTTAAAGCTCTTCTTGAAAAAATGAATGAGATTGGTTGCTCAGTTGACAGAAGATGTGGAGTTCACCTTCATGTTGGAGTTTCTGAATTCAAAAAGAAAAACTTCATCAACCTTCTTAACATCTACAAAAACAGTGAAAAGGTTATGGACAGCCTTCAACCAAGAAGTAGAAGAAATTCAAATAACACTTACTGTGCAAGTCTTCAAAGAAAAAACATCGAAGATTTGGTTGGCTACTCAGCGAGAAGCAATGTTCGATACCACAAAATTAACTTTTGTTGTTTTGCAACTTACGGAACTGTTGAGTTCAGACATCAAGCTGGAACGCTAAACTTCGAAAAGATTATGCTTTTCGTAGCGATAACAACTGCGATGACTGAGAAAGCTTCATGCCCACCAAGTAAAGTTCACAAGTTCAATTCTTCAAAACCTTACTCAATGGCTAAAATGTTCCAAGTAATAAGAATGTCAAAAAGAAATCCTGAAATGGTAAACTTCGCAAAAGCTAGAGTTTCTGCTCTAGCTTAATGCGATTTTCAAAAGGAGAAAATTATGAAAATGAAAAACGAATTATTAAAACGAAAATACGAAACTAAGAAAATCAAAGTCTTCGTGTACGGAACCCTTCTCGAAGGATTTGGAAACCACCGTCTCCTTAAGTATTCTAAAAAAATAAACAAAGTTGCCTCAATACGAGGCTTTACTATGTACAAAGATTACGGTGCCTTTCCAGTCATTCAACCTTCACATGGTGATAAAGGCGAAAGGGTATTTGGAGAACTATACGAAATTGACGATGTCACTCTCCAAGGCTTAGACCTTCTTGAAGGCTATGTCGAAGGGAGAGACGGAAATCTTTATGAGAGAATTGTCACGGATGTTTTCTGCGAAGACGATTATGGAAATGAATTTTATTACGATATGGCTTATGTGTATGTGGATAAAAAAAGTTATTTTGAAAAAATATCCGACACAAATAAAAAAGGCTATTACGATTGGAGGATAAATTAATGATAGAGAAACTTGCAAAAATGTTTTTAGTACGTCAAGGAAAAACTTTAAAAAGAGTTATTGACCAAGATTTTAAACAGAGATATGAAAGGCAGAAGGTTTTGACTTCGCTTTTCGCTGACAAAGATTACGACGAAAATGAATTCACTCGCCTTTCCGAAGTTGGACGAAACGTTATCTTAGGAAAAGGCGTAAAGTTCGTCATGGACTATCTGCTCAATGATAGCGATTTCGTTATGTTAGGATTATTATATAAAGAGGACAAAGGTTCACCACGACAACCCAAGGACACCTCTTGATTAACTACTTTTAGTTGGTATAAATTGATATTTTATAGTAAAATAAAGTTAATGAATGAAGAAGTTTACTTCATAAATTTACCTCGCGATGGTCGTTGGTATGTTGAGTCGCCCCTTAAGGCATACTTTCATAATACAAAATTACAATCAAATATTTTTACTCACTCACTTACCTCGGCCATCCAATGAAAACCACATATAAAGCTCATTACGTGGATGGCACCACCAAAATATTCACATACGAAGAAAAACCAAAATTAGAACACCTTTACGAAATAATAGGAACTGATATCGTGGAACCTTTGCCTGGTGGAAAAAACAAATGGTTCGTAGACGAAGAAGCTTCCTTCAAGAAAGGTGTCAAATATAACATTTACGTAGATTGCCTAGGAACTGCAGTTGAATTGATAGACTGCGAATTAGACTAATGAGCAATAATATTAAATGGAATTGGAAAGATTCTCAAAAGGTTCACATTCACGACATCTCGCCTGGGCTCCGCTTTGGCGGGAACACGAGATACACGAAGAAACCATTCCCTGTGAAAAAGTTCGATGACCCTGTCACGACATACGAAAGAAACATGACAAATAGGTATTTCAAATATCCTGAATTACGTGATAGAAAATGGTGGACGGACAAAGGATACATTTGGGATAGAGACAACGAGGAATGGATAAAACTAAATTCTCTCGTCAAAGGTCGAAAATATAAATTTGATTCTTATGGAAATCTTCAGTTCACTGATGTATACGACCCTTGGCAAGACTATCTTTCTGGTTAGAGTATTTCTTATAACATCTCCCACAAGTATTCACCTTGGTAGACCCTATTAACTTCTTAGGAACTGTCATCATCTGACATCTAGAACACCACTTCCTTCGCATGAATTGGTTATTATATTTAGATTATCATTTGATAATTGTCAGGAACTGGTTGAGACACAAGTAATTGCGGCCTTTGGTTCGTGACATTAGAAGATATGTTCACGGCTATTGCGGCAGTGGCTGAATATGGTGCCTCATTCGATGTATTACAAGCGTCGTGAGTTGACGTATCTCCAAACCAAGTTTCATGAATCGCATACATGTAAGTGAAGTTGTCTCTATCGCACCAATCCACGAAATCAGTGCCTGAGCCTGAGTCCAAGGAAATGTCATTGTATTGTCCCGTTGTAAGGTCTGAATGGTTAACCGTCTTGATTAACACTAACCCCTCATTCACGTTGCACGTGCCCGATCCGCATCCCGCGTGTGTTTCACAATAAATATTCCAATCGTCTGGGTTGGTAGGATTTACTGAATGGCTGGGCCTATCACTTCCTCCAGTTATTCCTGCGTAGATTCTTATTTTCTGAGAAGCGGTCCCTAGCCCTGTCGTGTTCGTTATTGAATTTACATACAACCTTAACGTGACTGAGTTTATATCTGTACTATCTTCCAAACCGGTGACACCCGATACGCCAGTGCCGAATCTAAAATACATGCTTCTTATAGTATATCTGTAATATGAAAACGACCTAAGACAAGCGGAACCTAAATCCATTGTTGTCGTGCTTAATTGAGCAAAGCTTCCAGTGTTGAATTTCGCCGCGCTCCATGCAGCGTCGTCTCCAAGGGTCACTGGACTCGTTTGTGAAACTAATGAAGGTATATTTTCGAATGTTCTTATTCTATTTGCCATTACGCTGCGGTTATCTCCAAAAATACCGTTATAGATAAATTTTCTGGAGAGCCACTAACTCCAGAGATGATAGGTGCAAGTTCATCTTTGTCAGAAAGTGTTATCGTCCCTTCTGTGGTGGCTGGTGTTGTTGTCGCCGTCAATGGCGAACCAGATGTTCCATAACCACTTATGTCAGAACCATTTCTCAATAATCTCCAAGTCGCGTTTGTTCCACCACTTATTGAATATATCACAGAAACGAGTTTAACAGTTGTTGTATAACCCGCTCCACTGTATGTATTTCTTACTGTCATTGGCAGGAGGGTTGATGCTTCCACGGTTTCGGCTATCGCCCATGTGTGAGAGATTATAGACCTAGACGTGGTTGATATCGTTTGCCATGAACATGAACCATCTCCATCTTCTCTTAAGAATTTACTTCCTCCACTTTCTCCTGTGGATTTAAGTTCAGTTCCTTCTAAATCTACCGTAAAAGTCAAATCGTAAGGGTCTGCATCTGTTCCATCACTCGTGTCCGTCCAATCGATATCTATCCCAGTTCCTTCTACAAATTTTATTTCTTTAGCGTTTTCAATCGTGACTTCGTCTCCGTTTCCATCTTCTAAAACGAAGTTTGACATTGAGCCTCCACCGCCTCCACCACTTGTCAAATCTACTTCGGCACCTGCATCATCTTTGAGATAAAGGTTCCCATCATTCTTTAAATACAAGACACCTTCACCACTCGAGGGTGTGCCTGGTGCTGTCGTGCCCGAACCTTCTTTTAGATATATAGCCACACCATTGGTGTCATTGGCCTCTATCCTCATTCTTTCATTTCCACCCGTGTCGAATCTTATCTTGTCTTCGTCATCGCTCTCTTCACATTGGACTTTTGTATCAGCATCTGTATCCGTTATGAGGGTTAGTTCATCAGAATCTGGAACGCTTGGGTTGTCTGGTCCACCAAAATCATCAGTAAACCCTGCAGCCTCTGCCTCTCCAAATTCTACGGAAACAGGTTTTGTTGTATCTACAAAATCTATTCTTTCTGTTTCCTTCTTGTGGAAGAATCTTTCGAAATATCTTTTGAAACTTTTTAATGGTTTTTGTCTATCAAATATGCTCATCTCATCCTCACTTCGCCTGTATCAATTTAGCCGTTTTGTTTCTATCATAATCCTCTAACCTAAAATCAAACCTTGAACCATCAGCAGTTAATGAAAACTTATATGATGTAAGAACTCCAGTGAATGAATCATCAGACACGGTGATAGTCTTCCCTAATGCTGGAAGATTGTTTGAATCCACGAATGGAGACTTCCCTTCTAAGGAATAATCTCTTGCTTGGAATCTCCTTAACTTATCATCAATGTGTTGTTGACCTAAAGATTGTCCTTCTGTTTTTGAGAAATTTCCTAGATTTACTGGCATTGTCTTATATCCTAAAGAAGCGATTTTCTTATATGTTGGAGAGTATGACAACCTTTCTGGGTCATCTTTAGTGATTTGGTTTTTCGTGCTTCTTATGAACATGGCTTTTTTACCAACGCCTGTGACTTCAAAATTACTTAAAGTATTTCCACAATACACGTAACCCGCTCTGTGACCTGCATCATTAGTCGTAGCATCTATGGCATTGTCAAATGCAGTGTATCTATAAGTGTTGTTATGTGTGTTTGGGTCTACTGAAAAAAACCAAGAATCTTGTCTTAGTTTATTTCCTAGCGCGTGTCCTCTTCCATGGTTCGTGAATACGTTTGGCCTTTGGAATGCTTCTGCCGCATTGTCTCCTCTTGAACTTCCGTCAACTTCTAAATCGAAGCCATAAGTCTTGTACCCTTTCGCTGCGTTAGTTTGCCTTAGCCAGCATCTTCTTTCTCCTGCCCAACCGGGTTGTGCCGCGGGTGAGCCTAACGCGAGGATTCTTATTCCATTCACGCCTTTGACGGCGCAGTCTTTAAGCTTGAATCTTTTTCCTCCGTTCGAAGCGCGGAGTTCTACAGCATTATCATTGAAGTTTTGCCATGTTGTCGATGCTGAAAGTGGGTCTGATGCATTGAGTTCCGTTGTGACTTGGACCCTCCATCTTCCTCCATTCCATTTCAATCCTCTGTCTGCGGCGAGTTCTGATGTGAAACTAAATTCGTCTAAGTCTAAAGATATCCCGTCTCTAAACCAAAAAGTGCATAAGTGGAGAGGGTCATTCAAAGCATTTGTTGTTGGGATGCCCATAGATGATTTTTTTACCCATTGGTATGAATCATCTCCAGTTCCACCATCTGTTCTCCATTCCATACGTCTCCATAATGCTTGATGCAAATAAGTACTTTTGCCTCTAAATGCCTCAGTGTTTACATCGAATTTCTGAACATCTGGACCTAACCCTCCTAAGAAAGTGGAATCCCAAAAGTAAAGAGGTGGTGTTGCACCGTCTGACGTGGAATTCCATGTTCCACCATAATCTTTAGAAAATCCTGTTTGTGGTGCATCAGATTTTGCTACACTAGCCGTGGAGTAATTGCACCCATATTGAAGAATATTTTTCGGTGCGAAGTAATTTTGGTCAGGTAGTTGTATTTGGAGCAAGACTGCGGAATAGACATCGGACAAATCTCTTTCCCTTGACAAGGACACTAAACTCCCTGCGGCAAAAGTTATATCAGCCGATGATTTTTGTGTCAATGGCTTAAATACCATCTTCTCTGAATTGTCGTCATATCTCAAATCGTAAAGGAGACCTGCATCTTCACATACTTTGTCTATCAATGATTTTGGTTCTAGTGGAATCTTTCCTCCTTCAAACGCTTTGTATTGAATATTATTAATCTTCACACCAGTGTTCTGGCTGTTTGTTGTGTCATATATAAGCCCAGCACCACCAGTTTCTTTAGATGATTTGATGATATCTTCGTTAGATGCAGTTAAGCTAGTCAATCCAGTCGTTGCGATTTGCACTATCTCTGAAATATCTAAAGATGTTGTATCTGTTCCCTTGTCTGGATTCGCTGAACTAGCATCAGCATCGTATGTGTACATGTGAGAATATATGGAAGTCTTTCCGTCCCATCTGTTATCACCTTGTGAAAAATGAATTAGTCCTTCCGATGCGGTTACGGCATAATCACCTTCGTCCGCACTCATAGGACTCGTTTTATCTACGTTGTAAACTAAAGGTGGACTTCCTCCAAATCTATTAGGGAAACATTCAATGACGTAGGTGTCCGCAGCCCATGCGATACCATATTCATCATTGTCATCGGTATCCCATGAGTTCGTTAAATCTCCTCTTGTATGTCTGTCTTCTTCCGCTCCATCACTAAACGCTGAAAGGTACCATTTGTCCTTATCGTGGTCAGGCAAATTTCCATGGTAGTGTGCCAATTCAATGAAATTGTTTGTCGCACCTTTTAGTATCGCTACCCAGCCTCTTCCATTGAAACCTATTCTATCATCTCTATCGCTTCCGCTCGTCCTTCCTACATATATCCTATTTGAATCATTATCAGATTCAGTTCTTGTCGCAGGCGCTGTGAGAGCCTCTCTCAAAACGGTATTGAAACCATAACCATCATTGCTTCCACCCGCAACATAATCAGCGTCACTCTCTACGCCTTCTCCAATTTGCCAATTACAAGAGAAGATAACAAACCTATCATTCGTATTCCATATCGCGTCAATAGTTGTTATTTGAGTATTACTGTCTACGACTTCTACATAAGTGGCTTTGTTCTGAGTGCAATTCAAAACCACACACCCAGGTTTAATGATATCGCTAGTGAATCCACCAGTGGAATATTGCATGACATCAGAATTTGTCACAGTGTTTGTTATCGCTAAGGTTGTATATGTTCCATCGGTATTTGTCGTAGAATTTGGCAATGCAAATGGTTGCGCAACATACGTATAATCTTGGTACGCTTTAGTTTGAAAGATTTTATTGTCGCTTCCATAACCTGCGTTTCCAGTTTCTATTAATTCGGTTGACTTTGTCCAGTTGAAAGAAGGCAATACTCCTGCTGTGGACATTTTGTTCCCTGGAATTATCGTGTAATCTAAAGACGCAGACTTATCCATCGCAGTGAACGTAATTTCACGAGAATCACTATGGACTTGTGTAGGAGCATCGATAATATGACCGTCAAATATTACCTTACTCCCGGTAGTTTCTGTCACTCGGACAGTACTGCCAAGTTGCAATGCATTTGATATTGAATCATCATCAGAATATTTGTTTGCACCTTCTATATCATTCAATACGGTTGCAGTTAATTGTTTTGGTTCATTTAGTTCTCCATCAATGTCAATGGATTCTGGATATAAGGTTGCTGAGGCTCCTCTCCCTATTTCGAAAGATGTTGCCGAAACGGCTATGGACGTGTCGATGGTAAGCGTTGTTGTGTTCGAACCTGTGGTCGTGTTCGCAGAAATAAGGTAAGCAGTTCCGTCTAATTTGTCAGGAACGAAATACATTCCTTTAAATTCATGTTCTTCAGGATTTACATTAGTTCCATATTTATTCTTTATCGCTGTCAATGCTATGCTCGTTGATGCGGTTCCATTTGCAGTGACGGTTCCTACCACTCCACCCGCTATGCGATACGTGTCTGTACCCGCAGTTAACGAAGAGTGGTTCCCAGTGACAGTTAATGTATTTACTGTATTATCAGTTATTGCAGCCACAGTTGGATTAGATTCATTGGTGTCAACAACAACATAATATCCAATCCATTCATCTACAACCCAATT
>CEUI01043552.1_pt1 | contig 19152 bp, 25 predicted proteins | sample 531411 | NCBI WGS metagenome assembly CEUI01 (sample SAMEA2622841, study PRJEB7988) | marine metagenome | isolation source: saline water (ENVO:00002010), including
ATCGGGCGGGAAGCCTCAGCTTCCTGCACTTCGCGGGATGCTTCCATCAGCTCGCCCATCTTGTAGGCTTCAGTTTCTTCGACGTTGATATTTTCATTGAACTTTGTCATCTTGTTTTCTCCAAAAAACGTTTTCTTAATCTCTTATGTAAGTATTATCGCATAGGGTCGTGACACGTTAGGTCACTCAGGGCAATAAATATTTTATTTTCCTAAAATATTCCAAAAAAGAATATTAGCAAATAAACCCGCAAAGGATACAATAATCCCACCGTATACGATAACTGTTGCAAGTGTTTCTAATTGTGCCATTTTGTTTTCTCCAAAAAACGTTTAATTGTTATGCCTTAAGTATAGTATATATATCGGCAAATGTCAATAGTTATATCAAGAAAATCTATATATTTTATAGAAAAATATTTGTGTAATTATTACCAGTTTCCACTTGACACGCGCGCTGAGCAGCGTAGGTAACATAATACACGCTGCTGGCGTGCATTACCTCATCTATAATGCTGCCTTGCTGCGCTTGTCTTCACTCGTCTATACTCACTATCCTGTAGCGTGCTGGATAGGGTGGTACTGCCTACATACCATGTAGGCCATACATATCATGCCGAGCATCCCATACATCACATGTATGATTCCATTCCTCAACAGTACAACCAAATTGTTCATGGATAGGTATATCCTTAGATTCTTCTTCCTTGCGGAATTCTTCCTGCATCTCATAGATAGCGGCGGCAGTGGTATCTTCAGGTGATTGTTTAGTATTGAATTTGTTCATCTTGTTTTCTCTCGTTAAAAGGTATAGTACAGTATCTCGCTGGATAGGGTGATACTAGGCAGGTGGACATACTTTGGTTTTTGTTGGGTCTAGCCAATCCTTAAGCCTATTTTCTAATTCTCTCATCTTGCTCCAATTAAGTTGTATCTGTTGATACGCAACATCACTATCTAAGTCTAATAGTGTTCGATTAGTATCATACAATCTTTTCAATTCATTCTTGATATTGTTAACGACATGAAGATGACCTTCATAAGTGGTAATAATTCTATTCATCTTGTTTTCTCCAAAAGAAACTTAATTGTTATACTAATAGTATATACTAAACAATACTATTTGTCAATAGGTATTTACTCATTTATTACAAAAAAGTAAATATTTAATCCTACCAACGCCAACGCTTGAACAACGCTAATCGAAACAACTAAAGTAGTAAGCATCATCAACATCCTTTATCAAATAGTAATTAAACTCTCAATATCCTTATAGTATCATAATCGGCTAAAATGTCAATAGGTATTTAGTTATTTTATTAAGATAATTGCATTTATTTATTGTTTTCTTAATTGGGAATCATTGACGGACGGATTAGTTCTACTGATACATAGTATCATTAAGGGTATGGGGGGTTTTCTGTTCACCTTATTGATACTTAGTCTCAATAAAAAATCGCGGGGTGGTCTAGACAAAATTAGCGGGACATTCACCTTTTGTACTACCTAAACTACCTTCTTAAAGATCTTTGCGAGAACTTCGATCAGGTACGGCGCAAGGTACATGAGTGCGATTATAAACATCACAAAAGCGAAGTCGCACCAATCGGTTGTTGGTGGACGATAGCGTTCGCCCCAACCGTCTGATTCTTTTTGGTGCGGTTCTTCTTTAGGTGGTTCGTATGGATTCCTCATCTTTCCACCATCACCGTCTTTGCAGATCCAACAACGGTAATCCTGTTTTGTTTCATAACTGCGCATAGAACAATCGCTAGATTCACCATGAAACTATTAAGCTGCTTAGTAGTTATTTCGATTCTGGGGTAGTTTATAACTGAAACCTTCCACCCCATCTCACGGTATTCGGAGCTAGATATGAACTCTACGCTCGTTACGCACACAGGAATTATATAGAGTTGTTCATCTTGAAATAGCTGTATTTCTCGTACTAGATCCTCATACGAGATTGGCTCTTTCGTATCTTCGTTAATAGAACCTAGATAAAGCTCTATATTATGCGTTTCCCTGACTTTCACTTGCGATCTCCCGTTTATTGCCCTTCTTTTTCATAGCAGTTTCGGGATCAATACCTTTATTGAGTCTGTTATAGAAAGCAGCGTAGGATACTTCACATCGAGAGTCTTCTACCCACTGCCCAATATTCTTTTCTTCCCCAAACGCGCTGATCTTTACATTCGACTTCATGTTATTAGCGTTTTCTTTAGGGGTAAGCTCACGCAGGTTATCACGGGTGTTGTTAAGCCGGTCTTTATCAATATGGTCAACAAAGACATAGGGATTAGAGGTTCCCAATACCATTCTATGCATTGCTTTGTGTCGGCCTTTAATCTTAGTTACGGCGTAACCGGCTTTATTTAAGTGCCAGCTATACTGGCTAATGAGAGGATAGTCTTCAGTGCTGACTTTTGCGAATTTACCAGCACCTAAAACCCCACCAAGATATACTTCTGAGTAATTTTTATTCGACATCTTCTCTATTCCTATCTATATGGCATTTGCCACGACCTTGTACTTTATGAATTCCCATCTTATATCTAGCTTTACGAACTTGATCTATAGTAACAACCTCTTTATTACCAAGATCGTATCTGATTCGAGTCAATTCATGGGCCACATCAGCATCTTTCATGATGTTTGCCATTCCTTTAATAAACTCTTTCTCGTTGTTGTTTAGCTTCATATTCGTTTTCCTCGTATAATTATAATACTGGCGACTTTTATTTTAAGCTCATAGAAAGGGGTAATACGTGACCAATATTTACGACGTACTTAGTCAACTGCATACAAAGGCCACAGCAGCCACAGAAGAAGCCGTAGCAGAAGAACTAAAGAAAGAAGATCCACCAGCAGAACAAGCCGCCGCTATTCTTAGAGGGGGAGTTCCTCTTGATGTTAAGGTGAAATACGAAGGAAACCTATCAGAAGAAGTCGATGAAAGTACCAAAGGGGATGACTCAAAGCGAAGTTCTCGACGTAATAAATAAAATATGTGACAGATACGCTTACAAATTCAAATTTGGTTACTTTGAACCTGACGACATTCGTCAAGAAGCCTTCATAATTGCCATTGATGCACTTGAAAGGTATGACGAAAGCCGTCCATTGGAAAATTTTCTCGCTGTTCATGTTAAAAATCGCTTAAACAATTTTAAGCGCGACAAATATTATCGTCAAAACAAGAAAAACAACGACGATAAACAACAACAGTTAAACAATAGCAAGAAATTCTTGATGGAACCCCTCGATATTACTAATATTCGAGACGAACAAGAAAAGAACATGCGTCTATCAGACGACTTTATTGAGAGTATTGCTAATCAAGAGTTGCTAGACATCATAGATGAACACTTAGATGTAAGCCTTCGGTCAGATTATTTACGTGTAAGAGACGGAACATACGTTCCTAAGCCAAGAAGACAACAAATCATAGAAGAAATTCTAGAAATACTAAGAGAGCATGGCTATGAAGAAGGGTAGATTCTCTAAGACAGAGCAAGAATTCATCAGAGAAAACCACAAAAAGATGTCAACTCTGGAAATTGCTACTCATTTAGACCGAGACCCTGTTTCCATAGAGTCTTACGTCAACGAGAAAATCGGGAACACCACGTTAGATGACCGTGAAATCGAAGCTTTGCACGATTTGCAGAACCGTCCTTTCTGGAAAGACCTCCAAAAACAGTTTTCAGAGGAAGAATTACAGTCTTTGCTCTACCACTGGGGCCGAATCATCACCCAATTCCGTGATGATGTACTTCCAACTGAAGAATTACAGATAATTGACGCTATCAAACTCGAAATTTTGATGAACCGCGCGTTAATCGGCCAACAAACCAACATGAAAAGCATAGATCAGTATGAACAACTCGTCACTGATGAAAAAGGTAAACCCCTAGAGATACAAGATAAAGACTACATCTTTAATCTAGAACGACAAATCGCTGTATGTAGAGCCGCCCAAGACTCCTTGACTAGAGAATACAAGGATCTCCAAACAAAAAAAGCCGCCATGCTTAAAGATTTGAAGGCTACTCGTGAACAACGTATCAAAAGACTGGAAGATTCCAAGCAAACTTTCATTGGCTGGGTAAGAAATCTCATGTCTAACCCAGATGTTAGAAAAGAAATTGGTACTGAGATGGAAAAAATGCGTCTAGCAACCAACAAAGAGGCTGAAAGGCTTTCCGAATACCACAAATATGAAGATGGATTATTAGACCAACCATTTTTAACGCCAGACAGCGTTAAGGATGACTAATGAATGATGAACTAAAAAATTTAATCAACGCTATAAACAGCTCTAGTTATGACGACAAGCCATACGAACACTTCTACATGACAAATGTATTTTCAGATGCATTTTACAATAAGGTTATTCAGTCATTACCAGATGATAGTGAGTACACACCTTTGCCTCATATACAAGCAATGATGTATAACCCTAAAAATAAGGATTCTTTGTTTTCTGGTAGAAGCAGATTAAAAAACAAACCTGTCGTTAGCACACGAGGAGACTGTTTAGTAGACAGTAAATTTGTTGATAATCACAAGGGGCCGTGGAAGAAGCTTGCAAATATACTATACTCATCACAACTTAAGGAAGTCTTGTTTCAAAAATTTGAGAAAACTTTACAACAAAGAATGAGAGATGTTTCTTATTTCATTCCAAAAATGCTAGAAGCAAAACCTACCGTACTTTTAACACGAGACAAAAAAGGATATAGAATACATCCTCATCCAGATTCTATAAAAAGAGTAATAACTTTTCAAATATATCTACCAGAAGATAATTCTCATTCGCATCTTGGAACTGTATTAAACAAACCAAAAGGAAAGCTAAAACCATCAATCAAAAAGCCTGACTACTTAATCGAAGGCTATGAACATAAGAAGCAGTTTAAAGAATATAAACAATTAGACTATAATAGGAATTCTGGTTATGCTTTTCCGGTCTCTTCCAATAGCTGGCATAGTGTAAATGAGATACAGGAAAATTATAATAGAAACTCAATTATGGTTATGTATATTGCACCAACACAAAAGATTAGCCGGGACGATCAATGAAAGCCGATTTTATTATCAGTATGCACCGCACTGGTCACCATGCGGTTGCGATTTGGCTATTACACCAAAAACAAGGCATAACAGATTTTTCTATAACAACCTTAACTAGCTGGCTGTTTGCTGTTGGTGATGACTCAGAATTATTCATGTATGCCAACAACCCCTTAAAGACTGGCCCGAATGAACATCCCGATAAACCAAAACTCCCACTAATTATTAATGACATTCAGCCAGAAGGTTTAATTGTTTCTCACGAACAAGACACTATACAAGACTCTCTCGAAAAATCCGGTCAATCTCCTTACTCTTTTAATAAACCGATAGTAGTGATTCGTGACTTTAGAAACTGGGTAGCAAGCTGTCTCAAGATGGCTTTACGCGATAACAAAATCATAGAAGACGTTATTAACAACGATAGAGTGTCGGAATATAGAAATCACCTAATTAACTATTCTAAGTTTGACTGTTATTACATTTTGTTTAACGACTGGGCCTCTAACAAAGCTTACAGAGAAGCTATCTGTAATGATCTTGGATATGTATTCACTGATGCCGCCAAAGACCAACTATCTATATTCGGAGGTGGAAGTTCTTTTGATGGAATGCAATATCTCAAAACTGCATCACAGATGGATGTAAACAATCGCTATAAAGAGGTAGAGACTCACCCATACTTTGAAATGATGATGAGTAAACACGAAGAAGTTCTAAAACTAAGCGATACCATATTTAAATGAAAACAGCAATCATATACGGTGTAACAGGACAAGACGGCTCATACCTATCTGAATTACTATTATCTAAACAATACACAGTGTATGGAGTAGCCCGTCGATCTTCCCTCCCAAACACCACCAGAGTAAACCATTTACTAACACAAAAACAGTTTCATATGGTTCAGGGTGATGTTACAGATCCTTCTAGTATCTACCGACTCCTGAACGAAGTTCAACCAGACGAAGTATATAATCTTGCGGCACAATCTCACGTTGGAACATCTTTTGGACAACCACAATTAACGTGGTCAGTCACAGGTCAAGGATGCCTCAATATACTCGAAGTGATACGGCAGATGGCGAACCGTCCACGGTTCTATCAGGCGAGTAGCAGCGAGATGTTTGGGGATCAGTATAATCTCGATAATAATCGTGAGAAATATCAGGATGAGAAGACTCTGTTTAAACCTCAGTCTCCGTATGCAATAGCAAAGCTGGCCGCTCATCACTCTGTAAGGCTCTACAGGGACTCCTACGACATCTTCGCCTGCGGAGGTATTCTGTTCAACCACGAGAGCGAAAGGCGTGGAGAACGCTTCGTGACGCGAAAGATAAGCCGCTATGTTGCAGACCTCTACTGGGCGACCCAGACGGGTCGTAGTATTCCCAAACTAAAACTTGGGAATCTAGCTGCTAAGCGCGATTGGGGACATGCAGAAGACTATGTAAAAGCCATGTGGCTAATGCTACAGTATGAAGAACCTATGGACTTTGTAATAGCTACTGGTAAGACATATTCAGTAGAAGATTGTGTAAAACAGGCTTTTCAGTGTATAAATATTAATGAGTATACTAATTATGTAGAAATAGACCCAGAACTTAAGAGACCATCTGAAGTTCCGTATTTGAGAGGCTTAGCAAACAAAGCTAAAAGAAGGCTTGATTGGGAACCTGTAATAGACTTTGAAGGCTTAGTAAACAGAATGGTGCAATATGATATACAAGATCGTAATAGATGCGAGAAAGGCTCTAAATGCACTTAATAAACTAGGCATAAAAGCTGCTAAGAAAGAGTATTTTTTCTGGCAAGATGCAGACAATCCAGATGAAGCATGTCATGCGGCTGTTGAACAACTTAAGGATCTCATAATTAGAGTCAATCTTACCGAAGAGGTGGTAGATTATTTGGAGGAAGAATTGATACACGAAATTAAAATAGTAAAGTTGGTTAAGATAAGACCCTATGCATAATAGGGACGAGGAGGATTAGCTAAACTCCAAAGAAAGAATTATCATGAAAAATTTAATGACCAAAATCCTCCTGTTATTAAACATAGCTGGAACTATAACATTGGGGATAATGTTTCATCAAGATAGAGAAGAAACAAAAGTTTTAATGTTAAAAATGGCTTCTTCACAACAACCTGATGATTTACTGAATAACAATATTGAGATACTGAAAAGAGGAAACGAGCAAGCTTTTCGTATGTTGATGGATAATCAACAATTCTTAAACCTAGCCTTGCTAAAGATTCATCATTTTGTGGAACCGCATGGCGATAAATTTTATCGCAACTGTCCAGACTGTCAGGAAGAAAAAGGAGAAATAGAGGGAGATAGAGAATCAATAACCCTTGTTGTAACAGAAGGAGAATAATATGGATCTCGCTACTGTAACAAAAGGTTTAATCATACTCGTCTTCTGCTTTATTCTCATGTGGGATATAGCGGTGATGTCAATTTATAATAATGTAAACGCTACCATAAGTATTGTTTTATACGACTTGGCTAAGCAACATCCCATGATACCGTTTATAATAGGTGTTTTATGTGGGCATGTGTTTTGGCCGCTAAAAGGTTAATTAATGGCACGAGACTATAATGACCCCGTTTATGCAGAATGGCGTAAAAGGGTTTATAAAAGAGATGGGTATAAATGTCAGATGCCCGGATGCGGATACAAAAAAGCGTTAAACGCTCATCATATAAAAAGATGGGCAGACGCATCATATCTGAGATATGATACTAACAATGGGATTACATTATGCTGGAAGTGTCACAAAGAAATAACAGGACATGAGGCTCAATACGAGCCTCTTTTTATGGACATAGTAAGAGAAAATAATGGAAAAAATACCAGCACTGATATTTAGCAAAAACAGGGCTTCGCAATTAAGGCTCTTGGTAGAGAGTCTTCATTTTAATGCGACTGGAATATTTCAGCCGTATGTGGTTTGGCAAGCCAACACTCCAGAATTTGAGCAGGGTTATCACAAGCTGTTTTCTGAACAGATGGACATCTTTCATGTTAGAGAGTCTTATATGTTGGATAACCTTTATGCCTTTTTAAATAATTTTAAAGACGGTCATTTTGCTTTGTTTATGGATGATTGCATTTTTTACAAACCTCTCAGAGTTTCTCCTGAAGATTTAATATCTAAAATAGATGACGATACTTGGTGCTTGAGTTTGAGACTGGGATATAACACCACGGAGAATACAGAAAAGCCAATAGTTTCAGTTTCTGAAGACGGAGACTTTATAAAGTATAAATTCAAAGAGCATGGCCCACATGATAACTACGGTTTTTGTTTTAGTTGGGATGGTGTCATATACAAAACCCAAGATGTCTTAGATCTATTTAATGGAAACACTTTTACGCAAACTCATAACCAGTGGGCTATATTACCACAGAAGATAGAGAATTTTACATCACATAATAGAGATGAGATTAAAAAAGATTTGATTTGTTGCTCAAAAGAAAGCCATGTTGTTTGCATGAACTATAACTCTACTCACCCTATGGCTCATTTTAATATAGTTTCACTTGAGTCATTAAATAGCAGCTACCTAGCTGGAGAAATTATTGATTTTAACAGCATTAATTTTGATGGAATAAAAGGCACTCACGAAACAAGACCGTTTAGCTTAAGATATACAGGAAAACCTCCAGTGTTCGAGGGGGAAGCAAGTATGAATATTAAATCATGAGTCAAAAATATGTAATACTAAAAGACACAAGGGAAAAAAACGGCTGGAATTTTGAGTCTTCAGATAGATGCTTGGCTGTTGCCAATTGGGGATTAAAAACTGGAGACTATACAGCTAAAGGTTTAGAAAAAGAACTTGTCATAGAGAGAAAAGCTTCTACTGGTGAGTTAGCTATGAATCTTGGCAAAAAGCGAAAAGCTTTTGAAGCTGAGATAAAAAGAATGTCTAAGTTTCGCTGGAAGTATGTCATTATGGAATTTAGCATAGATGACCTTATGAACTTTCCAGAAAACTCAGGAATCCCGAAAAAACAAAGACAGTACGTTAGGATGAACGGAAAGTTTATGTGGAAGAAACTGCGCGAATATGAAGAGCAATATGGAATAGAGCTTATATTTGCTCAAGACAAAAATAACGCAGAACAGAGAGCCATGATTATATTTGACGAAGTTACGGAGATATTACTGCGTGAGCAAGCAGAGTGAAAATATAAAAGCAATTAGCGATGCTTGGTTAAACATAGATCCTAATACCAACATCATTAACCCCTTTAGCGTACAAACTGAAGAAGAGTTCACGACAAAATTAACATGGTTAATGACTAACCCTGAATACTTTTCTTTTATCTGTAAAGAGATATTGAATATAGATATCCTGCCTACCCAAGCTCTTATGCTCAAAGAGATGTGGAGCAGGAAGTTTCCAATGCTTATAGCGAGTCGTGGTTTTGGTAAGTCTTTCATACTTTCTGTATACGCTATACTTCGCGCTCTTCTAATGCCGGGAAGAAAGATTGTTATTGTTGGTGCAGCCTTTCGCCAGTCTAAAGTTCTCTTTGAGTATATGGACACCATTTGGCGCAACTCTCCACTGCTTAGAGACATTGTTGGAGGAGATGGTGGCCCAAGAAGAGACGTTGACATGTGCAGATTAAAAATAGGCGAAAGCACTGTTACCTGTCTACCTCTTGGTGATGGTAGTAAGATTCGTGGTCAACGTGCTAATGATATCATTGCTGATGAATTTGCATCTATTCCTAGAGAGATATTTGAAAACGTTGTCGCTGGTTTTGCTGCTGTTAGCGCATCTCCTATTGAGAACGTAAGAAGGGTAGCGGCTGAAAAGAAAGCTATTGAGCTTGGAGAATTAACAGAAGACGAACAAGAAGCCCACGAAGAAGGTGCAAACCAAATTATTCTTTCTGGTACAGCTTATTATGATTTTAACCACTTTGCCGAATATTGGAAGAAGTGGAAGTCATTTATTAACAGTAAAGGAGACCCCAAGAAACTTGGAGAAATGTTTGGTGAGGATGGGGTTCCTGACGGGTTTGATTGGAGACAATATTCTATTATTCGTGTTCCGTTTGAACTTTTGCCTGAAGGCTTTATGGACGCAGCACAGGTTGCTCGCTCAAAGGCTACAGTTCACTCAGGAATCTACCAAATGGAATTTGGGGCATGTTTCTCCACAGATAGCAATGGATTCTTCAAACGATCTCTTATTGAGTCTTGTGTAGTTTCTCCCCAAAAACCAGTTAGCCTACCTAGTGGAGATGTTAACTTTCAAGCGGTTCTTAAAGGGAATCCTAATTGCAGATACGTTTACGGTATTGACCCTGCTTCTGAAGTAGACAACTTTTCGATTGTTGTCATGGAAGTACACGAAGATCATAGTCGAATTGTTCATTGCTGGACTACAAATAGAGGTAGACATAAAGAGCAGTTAAAAGCTGGAGTAGCCGATGAGACTGATTTTTATTCTTACTGTGCTAGAAAAATTAGAGATCTAATGAAAGTCTTTCCTTGTGAGCAAATAGCACTAGATGCTCAAGGTGGTGGTATTGCCATTATCGAAGCCCTTCATGATAAAGATAAAATTAGAGAAGGTGAACTTCCTATATGGCCTACCATCGACGACAAAAAGGAAAAAGACACCGATGGCGAACCCGGACTGCATATTGTAGAAATGATTCAGTTTGCTAAGGCTGATTGGGTTGCAGAGGCCAATCATGGTTTAAGAAAGGACTTTGAGGACAAAACTGTTCTGTTTCCTTATTTTGATTCTGCTACTTTGGGACTGGCTGTTTCAGACGATAAATTAAAGAATAGAATTTATGACACATTAGAAGATTGTGTAATGGAAATAGAAGAACTAAAAGATGAGCTTTCTATGATTATTATGACGCAAACCACTTCTGGTAGAGATAAATGGGACACGCCTGAAGTTAAGCTTCCGGGTGGTAGAAAAGATAGACTTAGAAAAGACCGCTATTCATCTTTGATTATGGCCAACATGTCTGCTAGAAAGATACTGAGAACGCCACCACCGCGTGTTTATGATACTATTGGTGGATTTGCTAAAGGCTTAAGAGGCAGTATAGAAGGCCCAGAATATGTAGGGCCATCTTGGTTTACCGAGGGAATGAAAGATGTTTACTAAGTTTGGTGTATAATCAATTAGATTAATATCAAATCATTCCAATTACAATTCAATAGGTAGAAAAATGGCCAAAGATCCAATCAAAGACCAACAAAAGACACAGGCGTTCGTTACTTGGTCTGACGATTCTGGTAAGAGACAAGCTCTTGCGGATACGTCGGATAACATTGATTCTTATGATGGAATTCAAAAGGCCGTAGCCTATAATCGTAGATCTTTTTTAGATCTAGAACCTAATCGTTCTGTAAGAACTGGATTTAATAGAGAAGACTATAATCGCTTTCGTGGAACTGAAGCTGTTCCGAAGATTCAAAAAGAAGCGATAAAGATGTGTATGTCTGCCTATGACAAGGTTGGCATAATCAGAAACGTCATTGACCTTATGGCAGATTTTGCTGGTCAAGGGATAACAATCGTTCATCCCAACAAAAGAATTGAAAAGTTCTTTCGTGCATGGTTTCAAAAAATCAACGGAAGAGAAAGAACTGAAAGATTTCTAAACACTCTATATAGATGTGGAAACGTAGTTGTCAAAAGAAGAACAGCTAAAATAAACAAAAAAACAGAAAAGCAACTTCGGTCTATGGGAGAGACTGATACTGAGATAATTGATCTTAAAGTCCCTAGAAGAGAAATACCTTGGAAGTTTGACTTCTTAAATCCTCTATCTATCGAGGTTGTTGGAAATGAGTTGGCTACATTTGTTGGACAGCCCCAATACGCTCTAAAGGTATCTAAGCTTGTCAGGGGTTTAGCTAATAGAGGTCTTTCTGGAAATACTCCTCACCATAGAAATCTGACCGCTATGCTTCCTCCAGATATTTTGGAGGCTATAAGAAACGGACAGACCACTGTTCCACTAGATCCCGAAAAAGTATCAGTATACTACTACAAGAAAGACGATTGGCTTGTTTGGGCTAATCCTATGATTTATGCTATTCTCGACGATATCATTATGCTGGAAAAAATGAAACTGGCAGATATATCAGCTCTTGATGGTGCTATTTCTAATATAAGACTCTGGAGCCTTGGTGATTTAGATAATAAAATACTACCTACTAAAGCAGCTATCAATAAGCTAAGAAATATATTAGCTAGCAATGTTGGTGGTGGTACAATGGATCTAGTGTGGGGGCCAGAATTAAAGTTTACAGAATCTAGCACGCAAGTATTTAGATTTTTAGGTAAAGAAAAATACGAACCAGTACTTACTAATATTTATGCTGGTCTTGGTATACCTCCTACGCTTACTGGTATGGCTAGTACTGGTGGTGGCTTTACTAATAACTTTATTAGTTTAAAAACCCTTGTGGAAAGACTGGAGTATGGTCGTCAGATATTGGTTAGTTGGTGGAACCAAGAACTAGAGATAGTTCAAAAAGCGATGGGTTTTAGATTGCCCGCTAAAATTCACTTTGACCAGATGGTGCTTTCAGACGAGGCTTCTGAAAAGAACCTTCTTATTCAGCTTGCTGATAGGAATATTATTAGCTCCGAAACTGTTGTTGAAAGATTTGGCGAAATACCTGAAATCGAAAAAATTAGAATTAGGCGCGAAGAAAAAGATAGAAAGGGCGAATCCATGCCTCAAAAAGCTGGCCCTTATCACAACCCTCAACATCGTAATGATCTTGAGAAGATTGCCCTTACTAAGGATTCTATGCAACCAGAAGATTTCGGCTTAGTTCCATCTCCTGATACTGGAAACCACCCCCTTACAGATCCTCAAGACAGACGAGACAAAATTAGTATTGATAATCAAAAAGAGGAAAAAGAAGACAAGAAGTTTGATAAAGAGCAAAAGAGAATGGAGCTAAAGAAGCAAAACGAACCAGCTCCTCCGCAAGAAAAGTTTAACCCAACTGGTAGACCGGAAGATGGCAGGCCGAAAAATGCCAAAGACAAGGAGAAGAGAAAACAGAAGGAAGTTAAGCCTAGACAGTCTGTAAACTCTGAATTTGTCAATGTCTCTTTATGGGCAACAAAAGCTCAAGGTCAAATATCAGAAGTTATCAACCCCGCTATACTATCTCATTTCGGAAAGGCTAGTTTGAGATCTTTAACTAAGAGCGAAACAGAGCAATTAGAACATCTTAAACTTTGTATACTTTGCAATATGGAGCCTTTTATTGAGATAACGCCTGATGTCATAAGCGACTTACTCAAGAGGCCGATATCCGTTGCTTCGAGTACGGTTTCACTTCTGGCAAAATTAAAAGAAGACTTTCTAAACAGGAATGGAAGAGAACCCAATATTGATGAAGTCAGACAAATCAATGTTTCTAGTTATGCTTTAAGTAAAACAGGGTAACGTTTTTTGGCAATTATTTCTGTTTATGGTGTATATTCTTTTGAGGTGATACATGAAAATATATCAAAGTGAAATAGATTCTGGTCTTGAAGAGAAGATTAAGGCTAGCGCAAGCATTGCATATTCTTCTCCTGTCAACACTTACATCCCAAGCAAGAGACAAAAAGAGAGCATTGAACAATTAGTCATTGCTCAAGAAAAGTCTGTAGCTGATGATCAAGATCAATTTGATCTGTATTATTTAAATTCTATTCTGGTTTCAACCGGATGGAATAAAAATGATGATGTTTTCGCAACAGAGGAAGTATGGGCTGCTAAAGATACTCCGGTAGATAAGCAGTTCAATTTTATGCATGACGAATCTGATATAATTGGTCATATAACTGGAAGTGTTGTTATAGACCAAGAAGGCAATGAAGTAAACAGTATTGCCGGATATGACAAGTTTGACATTGCGACAAGTGCTGTTCTTTACAATAGCTGGACTACTCCAGAACTAAGTAACAGAATGGAGAAAATCATTTCCCAAATTGAAGAGGGAAAATGGTTTGTTTCAATGGAATGCTTGTTTAATGATTTTGATTATGCTATAACTACACCTGAAGGTGAACAAAAAGTTATAGCAAGAGATGAATCTTCGGCATTTTTGACGAAATACCTTAGAGCATATGGAGGAGAAGGTAAGTATGATGGATATACGATAGGACGACTTTTAAGAAATATTGCGTTTTCTGGTAAAGGTCTTGTTAGCAATCCCGCTAATCCGCGAAGCGTTATTCTTAATGATGTTGATCCTTTCCAATCTTCGCAAGCAGAAGAAATAAATAACTATAGTTTTACTAATATGGAGAATGAAGATATGTCTGATGTTCTCAGAGAACAGGTCGAAGAGCTGAAGGCTGAATTGGCCACCGCTAAGAAAGCCTCTGATGCTCTTAAGGCTGAGATTACCAAACAGAAAGACGAAGAATTTCAATCTAAGATTGAAGCTTTTGAAGCTACTGTTTCTGAAAAAGACGAAGCTGTTACTGAAGCTCAAGCTGCTGTTGAAGCCGCTCAAGCTAAAGTTGCTGAGTTAGAAGAAGCAATCGCTAAGAAGGACGAAGAATTGGCTGCTGCCAATGAAAAGATTCAAGCTCACGAAGCTGAAAAGAAATTGCTGGCTCGCAAGTCTGCACTTCTTGAAGTTGGCGTAGAGGGCGATGAAGCTGAAGCAACTATTGAGAAGTTTGCCGAAGCAAGTGATGAAATGTTCGAGGAAATTGTTGCTTTGATGAAAAAGAAGGGCGAATTTCCACCGAAGAAAAAGGACGAAGAAGAAGAAGAGAAACCTGAAGCTGGCAAACCAAAGGCAGAAGAAGTAGAAGCTACCGAAGCTGATGAAGCTACGGAAGAAGAAACTGATGAAGCTGAAGAAGAAGCTGAAGCTGAAGTTCTCGAAGATGTAGAAGAAGAAGTTGAAGCTGCATTGGCCGACGCTGGTGATGACTCTACTGATGAGTTACGAGCAAGTGCTAGCGAATGGCTTGAATCCAACGTTCTTCGTTCAACGGCAAGTCTTAATAAGTAAATATGTTTTAAGGAGACATTAACATGGCTTTGAAAGCTGATAGAAATGAACTCGATGTAGACATTAGCTTTTTCTACAATGCTGGCACAGCAGAGCGCGGAGGGGTTGTTGCCCTTTCAAGCGCTGGATCTGGTGCAGCTATGGATCAAGCTGGTGCAAAGGTAGCATATACAGCCGCAGCGAATGATGTTATTCCTGTGGGCGTTTTGCTCAATGATGTAGTTAACCTTGACCTCACTCGCCAACACATTAACTGGCATAAAGATGAAGTCCAAAAGGGTGGTAAAGTAGCCATTCTTAAGAAGGGTTATGTTGTAACTAATATGATTACTGGTACGCCTACTGCTGGCGCATTGGCTTATCTTGATGACGCTACTGCTGGTAACCTAACCATTAAAGCCAACGTTGACTCAACTGAATATATTCATGTTGGTCGTTGGATGTCCACCAAGGACGAAGATGGTTACGCCAAAGTAGAAATTAATCTACCTGCTGGTGTCATGAACACCGATGCTGGTGCATTAGAATAATCTTAACCCTTAAAGGAGACTTTAATAATGAGTAGAATGACTAAACCTGATGATCATTTTATTGAACTCATTCAGCGCTCCGGTAGCGCCGAAAAGAATGAGGCTCTCGCTGCACAGCGAGAACTGGCGGTTGCTCTCGAAACTCCCCTCCGTAAGGGTGTTTTGGTAGGCGACGTTCTTGATGGCATCTTTGAAAAGATCCAGATGGCTCCCGGTTCTGCTGCTGAATTTCCACTTGACCTTCTTTCCCCCGGAACAGAAGGCGATCATGTGGCTTACACTAATCCCGGTCACGGTCGTATTCCCGAACGTGCTGTTGAAGGCGATTACGTCATGGTTCCGACTTACTCAGTCGCATCCTCGATTGATTACCTTCTTCGCTACGCTCGTGAAGCCCGTTGGGATGTTGTGGGTCGCGCAATGCAAGTTCTTGAAGCTGGCTTTGTAAAGAAGATGAATGACGATGGTTGGCACACATTGTTGGCTGCTGGCGTTGACCGAAACGTTTTGGTCTATGACGCTGACGCTGCTGATGGTCAGTTCACCAAACGTCTGATTTCTTTGATGAAAACCGTTATGCGTCGAAACGCTGGTGGCAACTCCGGTTCTTTGAATCGTGGCAAGTTGACCGACGTTTACCTTTCGCCTGAAGCTCTTGAAGATATCCGCAACTGGGGTATTGATCAAGTTGACGAGATCACTCGTCGTGAAATCTATCAGGCCGGAGATGATGGCGCTGCAATCACCCGCGTCTTTGGTGTGAATCTTCACGACATGGACGAACTGGGTGAATCTCAGGAATATCAGTTGTTCTTTAGCAACCAGCTTACTGGTAGCTTGAACGGTACTGATCCTGAGCTAGTGGTTGGCCTCGACCTATCTGCTAATGACAGCTTTATTATGCCTGTCAAGCAAGATGTCCAGATCTTTGAAGACGATGCATTGCACCGTCAGCAACGCGCTGGTTTCTATGGTTGGGCTGAAATTGGATTTGCCGTTCTGGACAACAGACGCATCCTTCTCGGTTCTTTCTAATAATATTAGTTAGACAACCACATATGAACCGTCCCTAGATTTCTAGGGGCGGTTTTTTTATATATATGGTGTATAATATATTGGAATTACAGTCGTAATTGGGAATTTTATATATGACCAAAAGAACCAAAACAGAACTAAGTAGCCAAATAACTACGTTATTACCAGATAATAACTCAGCTCAGATTACTCCAGAAAATATAAGAAGTGTATTTACTGATGTTGGTGACTCATTAATGTTTTGGGATGATACAATACCATCCAGTGCAACTGAGTCTTGCACAAAAGGTGAAGTAAAGATTGGTAGTATAACTATTGATGCAACCACACTACATCACCTATACGTTTGTGTAGATACAGATACTTGGAAGCGAATGGAGCTAATAACTTTCTAGAAAAAGGAGACATGTAATATGTCAGCTATGTCAACATATCTCGAAAACGCGCTGGCCAGCCACGTTTTGAGAAACACTGCATATACCACACCGGGAACGAGTGTATATGTAGGTCTTATTAAATTTTATGAAACTGCTAAGCTTGAAGCTGGAACGCTTACTCAAGAAGCGAGTGGCGGTGCTTATGCTAGAGTTCAAGTAACCGCATGGGATGCTCCTAGTGATGGTGCAACGCAAAATACTAGCGCTATTACTTTTCCGACAGCAACTGCTGATTGGGGCAATGTTTCTGGTGTATTTGTTGCAGATGCAGCAAGTGCTGGAAATGTTCTACTTCATGGTTCTTTGACATCCACTAGAGATGTTCAAAACGGCGACGTATTCAAATTCAACGCTGGTGATTTAGATATTACATTTGCCTAATCACCTTTATTAATTAAGGGGTGACTCATGGCTCTAGTAATTAAAGATAGAGTAAAAGAAACAACTACCACTACCGGCACTGGCAATCTTGATCTTGCTGGTGCTGTTAGTGGTTTTCAGTCGTTTGTTTCTGGTATTGGTGATACCAATACTGTATATTATGCCTTGATAGATGATAATGGTACTGCGTGGGAAATTGGTCTTGGGACTGTTTCTGATGGTGATCCAGACACTCTATCCAGACCTGATAATGATAGTGTCATTGCTAGTACCAATAGCAATAATAGAATTAGCCTCTCTTCAGGCACGCATACGGTTTTTGCAACTTATCCTGCTGGCAAAGCTGTATATCTAGATTCTAGTGGCGTTTTATCTCATAGTATTGTCAATGCCGATATAAGTGGTAGTGCTTCCATAGCAAACTCTAAGCTGGCCAATAGTTCTGTTAGCTTTGGTGGGGTCAGTCTTGCTTTAGGTGCTTCTGACGCTACTCCAGCTTTTGATCTTTCAGACGCTACTAGCTACCCAACGTCAAGTCTTAGCGGCACAATCACAAATGCTCAGTTGGCCGGAAGTATAGCCAATGCAAAACTTGCAAACGATTCGGTTAGTTACGGAGGAGTTAGCCTTGATTTAGGAGGCAGTGATGCTACTCCAGCCTTCGATCTTTCGGATGCGACTAATTATCCAACATCTAGTCTTAGTGGTACTATAACAAACGCACAACTTGCTGGCTCTATTGCTAATGCCAAGCTCGCAAATGATTCTGTTAGTTTCGGGGGAATTACCGTGGCTCTTGGAGCCTCTGATGCAACTCCGGCTTTTGACCTTGCAGATGCTACGAATTACCCCACTTCAAGCCTTAGTGGTACAATTACAAATGCTCAGTTAGCCGGAAGTATAGCCAACGCAAAATTAGCAAATGACTCAGTTAGCTTTGGTGGAGTAACTGTAGCCTTGGGTGCTTCTGACGCTACTCCCGCTTTTGATTTGTCGGATGCCACAAGTTATCCTACTTCTAGCTTAAGTGGCACGATAACAAATGCCCAACTTGCTGGGAGTATAGCTAACGCAAAACTAGCCAACTCTTCTATAACAGTTAGTGATGGAAGTAGCACTACCGCCGTGTCTCTTGGCGGCACAATAACATTCTCGGGAACGGCTAATGAAGTAGAAGTAGGCGAATCTTCGGGAACGGTTACTATTGGATTGCCTAGCAGTATCACTGCAAATCTCACTGGAAATGTAACAGGCAACACTAGTGGTAGTTCAGGAAGTTGTACTGGAAACGCCGCTACCGCAACAAAATTAGCAGCTACTGTAGATATTAACGGCGTAGCCTTTGATGGTTCGGGAGATATAACTATAACTGCGGCAGGAAGCACTTTGTCTGACACCGTTACGGTTGAGAAAGGTGGTACTGGAGCAACTTCTCTTACCGATGGCGGCGTTCTCTTGGGTAGTGGCACGGGAGCTATTACTGCAACAGCAGTTTTAACAAATGGGCAGCTATTAATTGGTGACAACTCCACAGATCCTGCGGTTGCTACATTATCAGAGGGTTCTAATGTTACTATTACTAATGGTGCTGGCACTATAACAATTGCCGTAGACGATGCTTTTCTTAAAAATGACGCTGATGACACTACCAGCGG
>CEUI01015319.1_pt1 | contig 19083 bp, 21 predicted proteins | sample 531411 | NCBI WGS metagenome assembly CEUI01 (sample SAMEA2622841, study PRJEB7988) | marine metagenome | isolation source: saline water (ENVO:00002010), including
CACCACCAGCTGTCTCAACCCCTTCCAACATCTCCATACCAGCATATACATCTTTCACCTTAGTGGTAACTGATAATGATTTAGCACTATTCTGTAAATCATATAATGTTCCTATACCATCTGTATCAGTAATATGAAAAGCCAATGTATTTTCATTTACATTCTGCATTCGTTTCATCATACCTTTAGATAAGGGAAATGGTAAAGTAAACTGCGGAGACATCCAATACTGATAAGGCTTTGCTCTCGTTCCCAACCATGACCTTATCTTTGGAGTTGCCCTTCTTCTTTCTAAAAGATATTGTTTAAACCCTAACATTAAATCCCCCTACTTACGAAACATTCCTTTTATATAACCAATTATCCAAAATACATCATAAATTACACCCAAAAAAATCTTAAATAAATACTTACCCACTTTATTCTGGAATAGTAAGTATCCTATGAACCTATTTATCACTGATAAATTCTCTAAACCCCATCAACCTATCTTCAAATGCAAATCTCTGGTCTGGTGTCTTAAAGTCTTTTTTACGCATCACAGTTTTAGCAACCAAATCAATTTCTTGATTTACTTTATCCCAAGTTAGAATAAATGGCATATTAACATCAGTTTTCATATCTGTAATTACTGCTTCTGCATCTGCACCCAATTTAGCAATCTTTTTACCATACTTCTTATGTGTTTGTTTAAATAACCTTATCAGTTCACTTTGTGTAATATCTTTTTTATTTCTACGGTCATTGACTCTATCTAAAAAGTGTTTGGTAAAAACCACATCAATACCAACTGACTTAAACAACTTATCTGCATACTTTTCAATGCCATCGAGTATTTTCTTAGTTATCATCTTTCAACCTTAGCTCCCGCTCTACACTTTCTTCAATTTCATTACAACAATCACAATCGACACATTCCACACAATCACAATTTACACAATCGCAATAATCTTCCTTTAAGAATTCTTTAAATCCTTTCATTGACGTATCTCTGATTGAATTTTACGTACTGTTTTCCAACCTTCATCTGAATATTCATCTTCGGACATATCCACTTCTAAATAACCAGCGATTGGAACTCCACCCGTATAAGGATCTTCTTCATCATCAAAAGTTTCTAAATCTCCCCACAAATCACCAGCAGTTTCAGAATAAGGATAACACTTAATCAGTTCTATATCAACTAAATTAATTTCATCCCAAGTATTTTTTCTTTCAGACATAAACTCTGGATCAAATATATATTGTAGCCTTCTCCAGTTCTTTTTCCATATATCTTCCATTTCATCAAACCATTCTTTAATACAGAAAGCTATAATCTGACCATACAATCTATTATCAACCCCTAACCAATCTCCCCATTCCTTAATTTTCAACTTTGGGATGTTATGAAATCCAGAGTTCATAATATGATTTACCAGATTAGAATTATCCTTGACCATCCTACTAGAAACCAACTTAAACATAATATTACTTTGAGCTTCTTTGATCTGTTTGAATATGGTTTTCCTCAATTGACCAGCCATCTTAAGATATTCATTATTATATGAGAATGCTCCACTGTCGCTAGGTAACAAACTAGCTAATGGAATGTACCTTCTACCCTGACCATCTAAACGACTATATAAGTCAATATTAGAAATCATAGTGGGATAACCTTCTACAATAAAAACTATACCACCACCTGTTGCAACACCTTCTCTCCATATTTTTGGGTCAGATGGATTGGTCATACATGCTAAAGATTTTTGAGTTCCTTGCATCTTAACCAACTCATCTACATATCCCTCACCAGTAATATGAGCAGCCCGTATTCGATTTCTTTCACCAAAAATACGTTGAGACATCTTTTTAGACATAGGTAAAAGAACTTGTCTCATAAAACTGCTGTTATCAGATTTTGCATCAGTTCTACTAAAGGATAAAAATACAATATCTTTTAGCTCGTTTCTACCTACTACCTCTGTGAGAAATTGTTTAAACCCTAACATATTATCAGAACTCCCCTTGACTTAAAACTGGAATACCTTCATACCCACTTATACCATGTTCAGTTATATCCAATCCTTCTATTTCTTCTCTATCATCCACTCGAATACCAATGGTATGTTTAATCAAAAGGAACAATGGATAACTAAGTCCAAATGCCCAAACAAAAGCTGAAATAACTCCAATAAACTGTATACCCAATTGGTTTAAACTTGCTTGTGTACTGAATAACCCAATTGCTAAAGTACCCCACGCTCCACAAACACCATGAACTGAAATGGCACCAACTGGATCATCAATTTTTATACTATCAAACAGTCTAACCGCACCTACTACAATAATACCACCAATAAAACCAACTAAAACAGCCATACTTGGAGACATAATATCACATCCAGCAGTAATTGAAACTAATCCTCCCAGAGCTCCATTAAGAGCTAAAGTTGGATCAGGTTTACGATATAAAAACCAACTAATCAACCCAGCACCTACAGCACCCGCACATGCCGATAAGTTAGTAATAACTGCAATAAAGGCTAAATCTCCACCAACTGAAGTAGTACTTCCAGCATTAAATCCAAACCAACCTAACCACAGGATAAATACACCCAAAGCTCCCATTGGAACATTATGTGGTGAAATTAATCCCATTCTACCATCTGGTAAATATTTACCCTTACGTGCACCAACTACCATTGCTCCAGCTAGAGCTGCCCATCCACCAATAGAATGAACCACTGTAGAACCCGCAAAGTCTAAAAATCCAAGTTTTTCTAACCATCCACCACCTGCATATAATCCACCCCAAGCCCACGATCCGAAAATAGGATAAATTAATCCACAGATTACTAACGAAAATATTAAATATGAACTAAATTTAGTTCTCTCTGCAACAGCACCACTAACTATAGTTGCAGTGGTTGCACAAAATACTGTTTGAAATAATAAAAAAGCCCAGTTAAATCCTACTGAACTACCAACAGATTTAGCTTCCTCTGAAGATCCATCAAAGAAAAACAAACTAGTACCAAAATACCCATTAGAAGCACCAAACATCAACCCAAAACCAATCATCCAGAATATCAGAGAACCTATCGACATATCCATGAGATTCTTCATTACAATATTACAGACGTTTTTAGCCCTAGTAAATCCGGCCTCAACTAATGTAAATCCGGCTTGCATGAAAAATACCAAGAATGCAGCCATACATGTCCATAAAATATTTGAATGTTCCCTAAGAATTTCTAGTGTATCCATACCCACCTCATTTTAATTATTTTTTATCATCCGTATTAAAACGTAAACCAATTTCCTCTAAAGTGTTTATTATATCAGAAGTTCTATTAAAATCATCTTCAACACCCAATATTTCATCATAACAAAAATATCTCTTATCTTTTTTGTATATAACATTATTAATAGTTATTTTTGTACCATCATTCATTTTAAATGAAATAGACTTAGTTTTATTATTTCCAACAACACTTCCTTTTTTGATATATCGACTATTGTCAATCATACCTACTGCCTGAAGTATTGTTCCTTGCATTGAATTTCCTGCTTCGTCTAAATATTGCTTAAAACTTTTCATCTAAAACTCCTTAAGCCTTACTTATACCTACATCCTGTAGAGATGAAACTACCCTTTCTTCTAAACCACTAACTCCTCTCTGTACACTAATATCAGTGTAAGTGCACTCCACAGAATCAATACCCATAAGACTAACCATATAAGTACTATACTCAAAATCTACTCTACTATCCCCCACCATTTTAATTTCACTAACTTCTTTAATTTTCTTTAATTTATCTTCAAAATATTCTTCTCCACCATAAGCTTCATTTTTTGCAGTCCAACCATTTTCAATCTCATCAAAAAACTTCTTTTTCATTTTATCATTTAACTCTGCAGGAGAATTAACACCGTACTTCTCTAAAGTTTTTTCAAAAAACTTTTGATAGCCTGTCTTTTCTTCTGCTATCTCTTGACCAAAAAGTCTATCCATTACTTCTATATATCTTTTCATGTAAAACCCCTATTTATCCCAATTTTTAATTCCGTTAAAATTATTGTAAGAAAACTCTAATCTGTCTACTAATTTTACTGCACCACCACTCATTTTATCAATTGCCACGTATCCTTCATCATTGACAACTTTATAACCTGAGTTTGTCCTAACAAAAGTACTTGGGAACTTCTTAGCTCCATTGTTAAGTTTATCAACAATCATCATTTTTGCATCAACTAAATGGTTATGTAAAATTAAACAATTCTTAATTACTTGTAAATTCTTTTTTGTGTCAGAAATGATACTATTCATCTGTTCTGTTTTAACTTGTTTACCTTTTTCTGACTTGACTTTAGGAAATACCTTAGTATCAAAATATTCTTTGATATAATCTACATAACCACTTGCATGTCTAACAGGATTATCAACTTTTTCACCCTTACGAATTTTCGAGTTATTATAGGTCTTGATACCTGCACCAATGATACTAGATGGTAAACTATTCTGAGAACTTAAAAATGAGTCTATTGATTTTCGATTAATCTTACGAAAAGTCTTACCTGCATCGGATAAGTATTTAGTTATCTTAGATGTCTCAGATTTGGTCATTGTAACAGAACCAGAATAATCCTCATAATCTACACCAGAATACCATACGTTTTTAGTATTGTTTAGATTAGAAACATCAGCACCAAATGAAGCACCCATATCCTCTAAACTATTTCCAACGTAAGTGGTATGAAATACAACACCAATTTCAGCACCTTTGATCTTTTTATCCAATTCACTACCAACAGGAACTGCATAAACAATCGTATTGGGTTGAAAAGTAGTAAATTTCTGACCTTCTACCTCAACTTCCTCAAAATCACTTTGGGTGAACATTATATCACCCTGTAAAACACCCTTAATACCTAATGATTTCATTTCTTTAAGTGCAATTCTTAGTTTTTCTGCAAGACCACCTTTATATCCCAATTCTGTAATATCACTTTCTTGTTTAACTAATTTGGGATTCTTGTTGAATACTCCCTTAGTACCAACAAAAAATTGACCATCACTTGGATCAGTACCAACGAAAATAGCTGGTGCACCATCAAACTTGACAGTAACCTTAACTGAATTGCCACTATTTCCAGATAACATATCCCGTAGCGATCTTAGAAAATTAATAGATTCTCGAGCTCCCCTGAAACCCAAATTGAATATTTCATCTTCAATATGTTCCAAATGGAGATTTTTAACAGGAGCAGATTCTTCTAAAAATTGTTTAAAACTAATCATTATCCACCTATCTTTAAATGTACTGATGAAAAATCTGCCATCGACATACCAAAATATAACATTTTTGTTGCAGTCTCAGTAGCTGAATTATATTTTCCACTTTTACTTTTAGCTAAAACCGACCACCAACCAGCAAATGCTATATTCTGGAAAGTGGCATTAATTCTTACACTCATCTGAGTGATAACCTGATTTACACTTTTACCAGAAAAATTATTTTGTATATATTCATTCAATTTTATTTCAAAAGATTCACTTCCTTGTTCAAAAGCCTCATATTCTTTTCTCAAATTTGGTTTTATTTTAGTTCTTGCACTAAGACTTGTAGAAACTACTGGACTATTTTTAATATGACGTTTATACATAATACTAACTAGTCTAAATCGTTTTTTACCCTTAGATGTCAGAGAATATCTTCCGTTTTTATATTCTATGTTACCATCTCCACGAACTTTATTAACAGTATCAACAATTTTACTTGTACCTGAAACACTGTCAATATATGATAAAAATACTTTACCATGAGAAGCTTCTGTTCCCTTTTTTACAACCTCACCGCGTATCATTTCCCTAGAACCACTTTGAAACAACCTATAACTTATACTATGAACTTTATCCTTTTTATTAGAATTAGGAACTTTCATAACCAAATTCTGATTAATACCCTGAGTAAATAAAGCACCAAAAACTATCTCGAAGCTATCTACAACCTTCAACTCCTTACCCATATCTACAATCTTAGCTGAACCACCCTTCTCAAACTTTTTCAAAGATAGCCCAACAATACCACTAGAATTATCTACAGACTGTTTGAGATAACCATTAAGTTCAGCTAAAGAACTATACTCTTTTACTACTTCACGAACACCACTGTCGTAAATAAACCAAACATCTGCCGGATTCCACTTGTCATTATTCCATTTAGTTGACCATCCAGCCTTCTCATAAAGTTTTTTAGCCAAAATATTTAAGAAAAACTTAGAACTATCTTTATGATATTCCAATGGCTCTTCTTTTAATATCTCTTTAACTTTAAGAGAAGAATATAAAAGAGATGATTTCCAATCATCACCAATCGAAAAATTGTATATATCTTCAACTTGAGAATCAGAATAAGATTTACCATCGACAAATATCTTACCTCTACATTCAGATTTCCAATAGGATAGATTAAAAATATCATCACCTGAAAATTTAAAACTTGAAGCTAATGCGAACAAAAATCCAGATTCTTGATACTCAGTTCCTACCGACCTTTTTTGAATTCCAGCAAGATTTATTAGATATTTTAAAGACTTAGAAGAAGGATATTTATCTCTAACATCAAACTGAATAGTGAAACCCATATAAGACTTACTTGGGTTTTTCAAACCATCAACCGTATCTTGAAGATCAACAATTTTAGTTTTTATTGGCAATACCTTATCTAAAAATTCTTTAAATTTACTTGCACTTACATTCAAAGAATCACCCGACCAAGATGCTGGAATTCCAATTCGTTTGTCATTCGTCTTTAATATATCTTTATTAAAATCAATACCTAAAATATCACCAGATTTATGTAAATAATCTTTTAAATGAGACATGCGAGTAATTCTAGGAAACATTTCTTTCTGTAAAACTTCTAGCTGCGTTCCCGAAGAAACACCCTCACCCATAAATTCCGTCAAACCATAACTAATTGCCATTGAGTTCCACCTCTCTAGCCACATATCACGTTCAGATATATATTTTTTGAATTTCAACATTTGATTATCCTGACAATATGATTAATGTTACAAATACTATCATAACAACCAGTTCAAATTCTGACATGGTTATTATACCATTTTCCTTACGTGTTTGTCAACACTCATTTTCTTTTATTTATAAGATTTTTACATTAGATATAAAAAAACCCGTACATTTCTGTACGGGTTGAAATGGTCAAATTTGGAAACCACTAAAATCTATTCCTGTATTGCTATTACCAACATCATCTTCGGGTAATATCAAATCACTCTGTGCTGAATCTTCTAAGTCATATAACCTCATTTTTGATCGGTCAATACCAACAACAAATTTACGATGGGCCGTAGGATCATTATATCTATTTTTCAACTGTTTAACTTGTATCTGATCTAATTCTTCTAGTTCTTCACTTGTAATCAATGCAACCATAAAATCTGCAGTGGCCGGAAGTCCAAAACTCTCCGAAGTATCTGTAATATCCACATCACTATTAGAATACCCTGACCTAGTTGTTTGAGTTGCACTAACAATAGGTACATTAGTTTCTACTGCCAAACCTCTTAACTCCTCGGCAATAGATTTGATGTAAGTATACGTATTCTGTGCATTTGCAGGTTTAATTCGACTTGATCCACAAATATTCAAATAATCCACGTAAATAATATCAGGTGCAAACGACTTTTTCAACTTCAATTCATTTATCAAATGTCGAAAATGACCAGTATGTGCACCAGCTGTTGGATACTCCTTAATAATCAAATTACCAACTGTTTTATCTCTTTTTGCTTGTATTTTAGTGTCATAAGCATCTTTATCCAACATTTTCAGATCTGTTATCTCAACATCTAATAAATTTGAATCAATCCTCTCGGCAATTCTTTCTTCTGCCATCTCCATTGTGATATACAGTACATTACTACCATTGTTGATATTAGCTGCAGCACAATGACACATAAACAAAGATTTACCCACACCAGTACCTGCAAGAATAATATTAAGAGATTTTTTAGATAAACCACCCTTAGTGATCTTATTAAACATCCTTAAATCAAACTTAACCTTTTCTTCCTTTGTGTGATAAAACTCAAATCTTTCATCACTATTTTCAAAATAATCATGACCAACACTATCATCAAAAGTGATAGAAAGTGCATCTTGCATTATCTTAGGTATCTCTCCCAAGTCCTTATTTCCTTTATATTCATCTAACAATTCAACCGAATTCATTAAAGCAATATATAGTGCCTGATCCTTACAAAATTTCTCACTACTATTAAGTAACCAATCTTCATCCGCAACACTATCTTTATTATCTTCAAAAGTTTTCAATAATTCTAAGGAGTCATTATATTGTGTTTCTGTAAATTTGGTATATTTGGATAATTCAATGCCCAAGACCTCACTACTGGGCATTGAATTATATTCTCTTATAAATTCATCTATGATTTTAAATACAGCCTGTTCAGTACTATCTGTAAAATAATCTGGTTTAAGAAATGGTAAAACTCTTCGCGAATAATCCTCATTATATATCAGATTTTTCAGAATTGTCTGCTCTATCCTCATCTAAAAATATTTCCTCTGGCATACCACCATATGTATATTCTTTTGCAACATATTCCTCAATTTTTTCCATAATATTATTAGTAAAATATTTTTCTGGATCACCATATATGGTCTTAGCATATTGTTTACTTTCATCAGGTAATTCAATTCGATTACCTGCTTTCTTAAACAAACCAGCCTCAATAGCAAAATCAATCATCCCATAATATCTGTCTAACCCCTTATCATATGTCAAAAGTACTTCTATATCTTTATTTTCTCTGGATAATCTCGACTTTTGCATCCTCACCTTAATCACATTACCTACAACTTCTGTACCATCCCTCTCTTTTTTCTTGGTTAAGAAGGCAATAGTAGAAGCAGAATATTTTAGACCAGAACCACCTGACATTTCTTTCATTGGAACATACGAACCAACAACATCATATGTATGATTACAAACAATCAGAGGAACACCAGCCTTGGCCATTTTCAAATTCAATACTCGAAAAGTAGCTTTCAACAGTTGTGCTTTAGTCATATCTCTGGTTTCAGCACCACTTGTACTATCTTCAATTTCTTTAGTTGATGATAATTGACCTAAACTATCCAATACCATCATCATAGGTATATTTTCTTCTTCATCCTGTGTAATGAAATGATCTAACATACTGATAGCCACATTACGAAACTTCTGTATGGTATCTGGTTCAGATTTAATCACCCTAGAGGTATCAATCTGTCTCTGTTCCATCATATCTGCTGTTACAGCAGACTCTGTGTCAAAATATACAACTATTCCATTATCATGGGTTTCTAAAAACCTACGAACCAAACCAAGTGCAAAATATGTTTTACCTGTTGCACTCTCACCTGCCAAAGCAGTAATTTTATTATTAGAAACCCCACCAAAAATAGAACCTGAAAACAGGGCATTTAGTGCATATGAACCTGTATCAATAGTACCACTAAACTCAGCCGAAGATTTTCTATCTGCAACTACTGTAGTATACTCATCATCTACCTGTTTAATTAAACTATTTAAAAAATCCGACATCTAATCTACCCTCTCTATCTTTTCTGCACAACAAGGTGATCTCCATTTATCCAAAACTTTATCATCAATATCATGAATTTTGTCCAAAACCTTGAAATATCTTGGAAACTTTGCCTCAATTACCCTACGACAATACGTACAAATAAACCTACCCAACTTCCAATCCTTTTGACCAGAAAATACACCCCACATGCCAGGATTTGCCCCGTCATATGAGGTGTCATCTAATACTTCAACTATTGAATTATCTAACATTAACTAAATAAACTAGCTATCCAACCAAAAAAACCTTTAGGTCGAGATACTTCAGCAAACTGTCTTTCTCTGACCTCAGCCAATTTTTCTTCAATATGTTCCCTTTCTTTATTTTTTAATATTACTTCATCAGCCTTATCCTTCAAAGAATCAGTTTTTTCTGTTATTCCATTAACAACTTCCTGAGCTCTTTTAAACAATTCATCAGCTGAATCATCACCACCATCAAATCCTTCAGGCGGAGATTGTTCATTTGGATCAGGAACCCATTCCTTTACTTCTGGTTTTTCTGCCTCATCTTTTACTGACATTTTATACCTAATATCAGATACTTGAGCATCATCCAAAGAACTTAAATGACTTTTAATATCAAATCCAAAGCTTTGTATCACATCTACAAACTCAGTTGATTTAATTCCATACTCTTTAGCTAATTCATGTACTCTCATAACTTTACCCAAAAAACCCCTCTAAACTACCTACTCGTTCATGATTCCAACCAACTGCATCCAATACAGTCTTAATTGGTTCTAAGTAAGCTTTATCAAATTGTGTATTGTAATCAATGTAATTATCTAAACCAAATTCTTCTGGAAGTATATCCATAAAGCCAATAACTTTTTCTGAAATTGGGTTTGGTTCTTTCAAATATACAAACTTTATTTTTTCCCCGTTACCAATTAAAGGATACTTGTTTTGCAACTTTTTCTCTTTAACTAAACCATTGAACATTAAACAGCCCTTGACTTGAATAGGAGTTCCCTTCTTATAGCCATGAACCGAATCAAAATATTTATCTAAACCATTAACACTTCTTGGAAAAGAGACTTGACTAACATCTAAATTACTAAACTTATCACGAAAATCATCAATGTAATTTATAACATTATTTTCATCAGACTCTAAAACCAATTTAAGAGTTTCTTTGATTTTATCCCGACAAACTTCAGGAGTTGAGCTACGCACACACTCAATACCCATAATTTTCAATTTGGGTTCTTCATATCTAACCCCCTCATTATCACGAACATTCAAAACATATCTTTTCTTCGCAGTCCATACACCGCGATCTGCAATAGTTTCCCTCTCCATAACCATTCTTTGTTGATATGCACCCATATAATTCGCAAGTTCTCGATAACACTTATCTATATACGGAGAAACTTTGTCATCGCAAAAACTATCTAAAGACTCTACAATAGTATCTCTATCATCAACTGAACTTAAATATTTATCTACCAAAGAACCTAATGTCAAATAAACACTATCAGTATCAACCGCAACGACATAATCTTCACTATCAGTATTAAGAAGTTTATTAAAATACTTATTAAGTCTATCTTCAATCCATTTGATAGATAATTGACCAGATAAAGTAATAGATTCTGCCATCTTGACATCAAAATATCTAAACCAAGCATTACCTAAAGCACCATAAGCACTGTTCAAGGAAATCTTTTTTGCCATCTGTATATTAGTATACTTAGATATTTCTGCATTTAATTTTTGTCTCTCAAAAACATCCTTAGTGGATTGTAATTCTTTCTGACATTCAATCATCTGATTTTTTGCCACAACCCTATCAGTATACATTTTTTCCATTAACTCAGGTAAAAATCCCTGCCGCTCTGTACTATAATAAACTCCATTTGCTGTAATACATGTCTTAGGAACTTTTGGTATATCAACTTGACCAGAAACCAAATTATCAACCGTAGTAGAAAATATTGGAATATCGTTACGTATAGTATCAGGTGAGATATTATATTGCATAATTAGATGTGGATATAGACTGTTCAAGTCAAAAGAAACTACCCAATCATGCATGCCCACCTGCGGATCTTTTACATAAGCACCTTCATATTCTCCAATCTTCTTTTCTGTTTGTCTTGGTGGAATAACTATGTTTTGTTTAATCAAATGATTATAAATTAATGCATCCCATGTCTTAACAGGTGAAAATACATCTTCATAATTAATTCCTGCTTCATATGCAATCGTCATTGCCAATTCGATAAGTTTCATCTTATCTTCAAGACGATCAACTAATTCCACATCCTTAATATTATATTCAATAAATTTTTGATAATCAGACTTATAGAACCAGTAAAAATTACCATACTCCTCATAACTAAGTTTTTTCTCACCTAATTCAACATACGCAATATGGTCTAGCTTATAACTTTCTTGATTGACATAGGTAAACTTCTTATACAAATCCATAAAATCTAATATTGCAATACCAAACAAACTATATACCACATGTTGTCTACCCATGTATGTAATAGTTCCTTCATTCACCACACCCCATGGCGACAATGGTTTGACTGCCTTCTCACCCATCAAATAAGAAATTCTACGAACTAAATACGGTATATCATAAAATTTACAATTCCATCCAGTAACAATATCAGGATTGATTACTTGCCAAATCTCAATAAACTTTTCCAATAACGTATTTTCATCACCACAATTCAAATAATGAACATCTTCACGATCTGTATGAAAATGTCCAACCCCTAATGCATATATATCACCTGTTTTACTATCCTTCATTGTAATTGCATTTATCTTTTCTTTCACACTTTCAACATCTGGAAACCCATGTTCACATTCTACTTCGATGTCTATAGTACAAATTCTAACCTTAGATAAATCATAATCTGTAAGATCATATTCTTCAGTTATAAATTGATGGCCCCATTGAGTATAACCATAGATATCAAAATTGTCTGTATTTTTATATCTCTCCATAAATTTACGACAATCTTGAATTGTGCCGGGTTTAACTGAGGCCAGAGGTGTTCCATCTGAAGTTCTATAATCAACTTCACCCTTTTCTAAAGACTTTTTTCTTTGAAGATATAAGGTAGGCTGGAAAGAATCACGATATTTAACTGGTTCACCATCATCAATTTCACGAACTAAAATATCATTATTTCTATATTGTATATTAGTATAAAATCTCATAAAATAAAAAGGGGGCAATTGCCCCCATAGTAATTGGTACTAATGACACACATTACCCATTTAATAATTGTTTACCAGTTGTAATTGGTATACTCTTAGGTTTTTTACTCTCTGGAATTACATTTATTAACTCAATTGTTAAAACCCCATTAATAAACTTAGCACTCTCAACTTCAATAGTGTCTGCAACAGTCCACTCCTTTTTGAAGTTTCGGGTTGCAATTCCTTTATGAATATAATCACCTTTTTGGTTATCATTAGAACCAGAAACAGTAAGTTTACCTGGCTCATAAACAACCTCAACCTCAGTTTCATTAAATCCCGCCAAAGCTATTTCTATGGTATACTTATCACCATTATTAATAACATTGTATGGCGGATAATTCGGCTGACGATTTATTTTGAAGGTTTCCATCTCCCTAAAAAGACGGTCAAACCCCACGAAAAACGGATCATACTTACTAGATAGACTAAAAAGTGTTGTCATTATATTATCTCCTTTATTAAAAGCAAGATTATTAATATGTGGTAATTCTAAACGAATCTACCACCGAAATTTGATTGAACATTTCAACCAAACACTCGTATTATACCACATTCATGTGGTATTTGTCAAGGCTATTTTTTACCTATATTGTATTTCGGAACTAAATCCCATTCATCTTTTTCTGAAAAGGATAAAATTTTAATTTGATTTAAAGGAACAGTATCTTCAATATCTCCCCTAACTAAAGTTACTAACCCCCACTCAATTAATAAATTAACAATGGTGTTTCTTCGAGAAACATCATTTTCTATAAAATCTGAAGGCTTACCATCTAACATAAAAAGTTCTTTAAAGTGAACTATGTAGTACCTACCCTGTTTATGTAAGATATGACAAGATTGGAATAATTTATTATCTTTTCTGGACGCAACTCCAATCCTAGTTAGCGTCTCCTTTACCTTTAGAAAATCATCTGGTTCATCTAAACCAACCTCAATCATACTATCTACTATATCATTCATTTTTTCAAACCACCCTTTCTCAATTTAAATCTTATATGCTCTAATTGCTCCTCAGTCAAAATCTCTAAGGCCTGTTTAGCTTTAGTCGTACTATAACCAAAATATTCTTTAACAACTTCAACATCATCAAAAAAATCTGGTTTTAACCATTTACTAGACCTTCTAAATTGTTTCCTTAAACTATTTATAAGATAATCAAATTGTAAAATTTTATCACAATGTGGTCTGGAATTCATCTCATTAACATATAATATACAATCTATATGCTGAGATAAAAACTTATTTATCACATACGGGTTATAATCCTTTTCTGCAAGAGGATCATCCCTGATGACACCTTTCTTTTTATGAGAAATATCATTTAGAAAATCAAAAAGTTCCATTATTTAAACTCACACTCCGCCATCAACCTAGTTAAACATGCAACTAAATTAATTTCCTGATCGACTACAAATGCAGATTTATAACTAAAGTCTGCAATTGTCAAGACAGCAACAGGAATAGTTTGTGGCTTAAGTATTTCGGACAATGAATCATAAAGTTTTCGATATAATGTATTTGGGTCATTATCTAAATTGTCAACAACCCACTTACGCATATCTGTAAATCTTTGTTCTTTAATATAAATTACCAATTGGTCTAAGTTGACATCAAGCATACTAGAAAGTATACCTGTATCAATTACCCCACCTGCAGAATACCGCTGGAGTTCATTCAAAATTCTTCTCCAATCTGGTAAATATTTAGTTATCAATTCTGCAACAACTTTTTTATCATACTCAATAGATTCTTGATCTAAAATACCCCATACTCGTTTCAAGAAACTAGCAGCCAAGGTGGGTGCACCACCTCTCGGTATTCTAAATTCAACCACACTACACCTAGAATGCAAAGGTGCGATAATTCGATTGGCAAAGTTACAAGTAAAAATAAACCTACAATTTTTACTAAATTCTTCAATAAATCCACGAAGTGCAGGTTGTGTAGACTGTGGATTTAAATAATCTGCCTCATCAAGTATTACAACCTTAGTACCACCGGCAAGTGAAACAGTACTAGCAAAATTCTTGATTTTGTTTCTAAGAACATCAATACCAGATTCCTCAGAACCATTTATCAAAATATAATCCGCACCTAACTGTTCACATAATGCCCTAGCAACCGTAGTTTTCCCAATACCTGCGGTGCCACTAAATAATAAATTTGGAATTTCTTTATTCTCAACAAATTCCCCGAAAGTCTGCTTAAGACTCTCGGGCAATATACAATCATCTATAGTTTTAGGTCGATATTTCTCAACCCAAAGAAATTCATCACGCATGTAAGTTTTTACTCCTTACCTTTAAAAACAGAATCGGGTTCTAGTGCAATCCAGTATTGTAAATCTAAATCCTTATGTGAAAAATGACTAATCGCCTTCTGTGAAATTTCTACATCATAATCTCCAGTGAACAATTTCAAATTCTCAACCTTAAAATACATATCATATGTTGAGCCATCTCCATTTCCAACATCTAATGTAAACGTATTAGTTGTTGGGTCGTTCTTATCCCATATAGTCAAACTAATAATATCACCATTACTTGTAACCTTCAAATCTCCCTTCTGTAAGATAGAAGCCATTGTCTTAACTGTGTTTAAATCATCCTGAGTAAATTCAAACTTAATATCAATTTCTGGCATATTAACATCAGAAGTAGGGGAAACCACTGTACTTGGATCAGCATAAAAATAACTAGACTTTGCTTTGTCTTTTGCTAAAGTTACCTTATCTTGATTAAATTCATACTCTGCACCAAAGAATACACTAGATTTGATAAGACTTAAAAACTCATTCAAATCATAAATCGCAAAATCATTTGGCCAAGTTTCATGTACTGTAACCCTTGCAAGAATATTTTTCATCGCTGAAATTGTTTGAAGTTCATTTCCACTATTTACCATAATAGATGAATTAATTGATGAAAAGTTACTTAAAATATCAATGGTTTGTTTACTAATTTGCATCTTCTTCGATCTCCATAATCATAATTAAAATGTAATGAATAGCCTTGAATAAATCAATCTCACTATCCGAATTAAGTTTTCTTTTAAATCTTGTAATATACTTTATCGCATTCCCACGACAAAAACTATCCAAATCACCAGTAGTTCTAAGCAAATCAATCACCTGAACTTGATTATCACCATAATAATTCCCCCGTGCTTTGTTTTTAATATAAGTACTAAGCTCTCCTAAAACAATATCTAACTTATCTATCTTATCCATAATTATACCATATTTTTCTTAATTTGTCAAGAGAAAAAAGCATCTAATCCAGTATTTTCTTTTTTCTCCCCAGAATATTCAATATCTGGAAAACTATCCTCTAATGGATCTTGATCCAAGTAATATTCTATTATTTCCTTATTAATGTAAACGTGGCCATTTTTTCCCATTGGTAAATCGTCAGAATAATCCTTACTTATCTCCATCAAAAAAGGATGTTTCAAACCTTCTGCAATTGCCTTTGCAGAACTACAATTACCTACAAATAGTTTAGACCCCCTAATATATTGAGCTGTCTCCAATGCATTCTTAACCTCAATTCTCTTTGGTTTAAAATTGTACCGATCTACGAAATTTTGATACTCATCATCAAATCCCACAAAACCTGTATTATACTCTTTGAGTAAGGTATAATCAAAATGCTTCATAGGATTATGAGTAGATTCCCCGTTTAATATATAATCATGATATCTCCCCGAAACATTAATTAAAATATCAACCTCTGTCTTAGGATCAATATTTGTTATCCAAGCTTTATTATTATTCCATATAGGAATATCTCTATATTTCATTAAATCCAGATTAATGTTACCATATTTGATTTGAGTAGATTTTAGCTCAATACTATCAATTTTTAAAGGAAAATGATGTGTTCGTATCCCTGCACATATAAGATTCATATAAACCAAATTCCCTCTTAAAAACAACTTATATAGTGCTTGATAGGAACTAAAATCTAAATCAATATTAGAATCTGGTTTATTTGAATAACCAACATAATCTATATATGGCTGTGCTTCAAATAGTGGTTTTATGTACTCTGTTTCACTTTTTCTTGCTGAAATAAATCTTTTAGTTCCCCCGCGAAGATAAACTGCAGGTAAACTATAGATCATATCCCCTATTTTTGAAGGATGAAATACACCATTTAACTGCATTAAAAAAATCCCTCAAGACTACCCGTTTCAACTTTTGGTGCATTCTTTCCAATCAACTTTTCTGGTTTACCACGAACTCCTAACGTAGCCAATCTAGTATCACAATAACAGACACAATTCATAGAAATGCCAGTTCCATCGACATCATATACTCCATGAACTTCTCCACTATCACCCAAAAATACATCCCCATCGCCACGAGAAATTGCCACACCATATCTAGGTAAAACAAAATAACAACCAGTAATATCCCCATCAATAAAGTTAGCAATCGTTGTAAGACCTTCTGGTAAATCTCCAGAATCTATATGATAAGACATTGCCTGAGAACCATCCTGACTATATTTGTTTGCTGAAAGAGTAGTATATATACCTCCGGCAATTCTAAATCTTTCTTCAACATATGTTTCGGCAAATTTTTTCTGTGCTTCATAATAGGATGGTGCTAACTCTCTATATGCAATATTATTAATCTGTGGAATACGACTCAATATATCATTTTTTTCTGGATTAGACTTCGACCAACCACTTCTATCTATTTTTCCTGTAAAACGACCCCTTTTATATCCCATCATCACTGAATGAATAGGATTTCCCTGAGCAATCATACTTTCTCTACCCTTATCATCAATAGTCTTATAAGAGTTTTTAGTCCTCAATTCATACTTAATTCCTAGTCTATCTAACTCATCAGTATCAATTGGCCCAGCACAATTAGCCCTCATTGTAGTAGTTTCATCAATAGACATCAAACATTCTTTAATTTCCTCATAATCAGCATCCATATAAACATCTTTCTTAATTGCACCTAATATAGGCTTCTCCCCTAAAGAACCTGTTTGTTTATAGATAATAGTATCTTCTTTAGGATCAATCCAATGTTTAATATGTATACTCTCAGGCCATTCTCCCAACAATTCTTTAGATTCCTCAAAAGACATCAATTCAGGAAATGCATACTCTCTAGGCATTTTTTAACTTCTCCTTATATGGTTGTAATATACTTTCATTAATTTTTCTAGCTATGGATTCCATTTGTCTAGGTGCAACCATTAAACCAACTCTAGCTAATCTTTGATTCAAATTACCATCCAAATAATAATCATCAGGTAATGACATAATACGTTTTGCCTCAATAGAGGTAAATCCTCTTTTTTCCTGTGGATGTATATGTGCACCCGTACCTACCTGCAAACCTCTCTCCGTTAATGTATGAGATACATGATTCCAAGATACCCTACGAACTTGAAACCCTTTTTTTCTAGCATATCCTACATTTTTCCAATCTCCTCTATTTTCTTCAATATCTTTATCAAGAGATTCTTCATCTCTCCTTTCTCCAGTTTTACGATTAATCCAACAATCTTTCGGCATCAAATAACGAAGATCTGGTGGCATTTCTTCCCATTCTTTTATTTTTTCCAACCGATAAAAATCAGCATATTCTGCATAACTCTTACTAGTAAAAAATTCACTATCAGGCATAGTATCCCCATTCTCATCTAATTTATGCACTGGCATTTGTGAGAAGTATTTCCATCTTGCCTGTTTTTTAGTTATTTCCATCATCTCATTATGTTCTGCTATATTGTCCTTATTCCCTTTTGAGTCATAATATGGCATCAATTCATATATAGAATCTTTCAGAGTAGGGATACTTTCACTCGGCTCTGGCCAAATACCAGGCAATTTATCCTCACCAGTACTTAATTTTTCTTCTTCAAATAAATTGATACGACCAAATGTAATACTAAGATCCTTACCAGTTACAGTTTCCCAGACATCACCCCTAACCCCAACAATAAACACCCTCTCACGACCCTGTGGAACACCAAAATTTTTGGCATTAAACACTCTCCACCCAACCTCATATCCCTGTTCTGCAAATACATGCATAATACTCTGAAAATGGTCATGGGCATACTCCATAGTCATACCTTTCACATTTTCACAGATAAAAACTTTTGGTTGAACTACTCCGACAAGACGAGCGACATCAAAGGATAAATCTTCTATATTTGTTTG
>CEUI01061405.1_pt1 | contig 19050 bp, 23 predicted proteins | sample 531411 | NCBI WGS metagenome assembly CEUI01 (sample SAMEA2622841, study PRJEB7988) | marine metagenome | isolation source: saline water (ENVO:00002010), including
ATTTCCCGATCAAGACGGTCGAGTATATTGGCCTTGAGACGGTCGAGAACCTGCTTTGCTCGGCATTTGAGGGGGGTTGTGATTACTGGCTGTTGGCGAAGGTGGTGCATCGTCCGCAGGAGATTGACTGCGATCACCTGTTCCAATACCCGCTGTTCGGCGGTTGTCTGGACTGCGTGGACATTGAGACGGAGGAGTTTTTAGGCCAGTTGCATTTCGGTCGGTTGCGGAAGGGGCTGGAACTGCTGGCCTCGGGCAAGGACGGGAAAGGGCGTGTGATCGAGACCTTTCCGGACCATTGGCAGAACTTGGTGACGGGCAACGACGATGCGGAAACGGCTGATGTGTACGTGCAGTTGTGCGTTATGGAGGAGGTGCGGTATGGTTAGGATGGAAGTCACTTTGAAGTCGTTATGTCCTACGACACTGAACAATGGCGACCACTTCAACGTTTCGTTTCTGGCGTGGGCTGAGGCGGACGGGTTTTGCGGTAAGTTTGGCGTTCGTGTCCGTTTGTTTAACAGCTGTAACGATCTGTACGGTATCACGACGGAGGAGATTCGGGGCTTTGAGAACGGTCACGGATACTTCCTTGAGACGGTCGAGCGTTTGGGTCTGAACGAGTTTACTGAGCGGGAGCGTTCATTTCTGGAGGGTTTCTAATGGGTTTATTCTGGCTTATCGTCGGATGTGTTTTGTGGGCTGGCGTTTGTTTAGGGGGTATTTTGCACCAGATTGAAAGGGATAAGTGATGGCTGAGTTGGTGCAGGCGGTAGATTACCTGCTTGCGATAGTGGCCGATGAGGGTGTTATTTCTGATTGGGAGAAGAATCACCCTGATTATCGTGTGTCCCGTTTGAACGAAATAGCGGACCTGTTGAAGCAGGTGAAGGAGCAAGTATGAATACGATGAATAAGTCAATGGACCTTTTGAGTCATGCCCAAGACCTTCTGCGAATGATGCGGGAGTATATGCCGCCTCGGTGGTATCCCTCTGAGGAGGAGGTTTTGTCCGAGTTCATTATCGAAGGCATGGCGGTACTGGACAATTACATTGCAGACCCGGATTCGGAGCCTGAGCATATTCGGGAGTGGTACGACCGTCTGGACCGATACCGGACAGGGCCTTGAGTTTAGACCCTTTCATTTGCCCTCGGTGAGCTTAGCCTTGCCGGGGGCTTTTTCATTTCTGGGGCCTAGTATTTTCCCGGTGGTTTCCAGCATTTCGGCCACCATCTGCTTCTTCTGCTCGGGGGTCATTTCCTCGACGATCTGGACGGAGGCGGAGCGTTTGGTCACATCCTTCTCGACCTGTTTGGGGAGCAGGCTGGCCGCGACTTTCAGGAAGTTGATGGGGTCGTTTCGGGCGATGTTGTTGAGCCATTCCCCCTCGGTTTCGCCCTGCATATTGTCGATGGTTCCAAGGATCATTTCCTTGATGCGGGTGTATTTGTTCTTGGTTCCTTTGGCTCTGCCTGCGGGGTTGCCTGACTCGCCGGGCTTGAACCGGCTGATTTTTGTATTTTCCTTGTTCTCTGCAAGTGCTGGTGGATTGTTGCCGGGCTGTTCCACCACATCCAGATGATTGTTGTTTGCCACATCCTGCAGGGTAACCACCTCCCGCCCCGGAGAACTCGACTCAGCTCCTGTATTGATTTCCGGGGTATCAGTAGTCACATTTTTTCCGTTCGTCGATTCTAGGGCCATCCTCATACCCCTTCTGGGCGTGTCTTTTGAAACCTGTGAGCCTTCAGGTGGTCCGCAGACCCTTTCCGTCCTGTCGGGCGTGTTCTGGCCTTGGCCGCTTGGCACAGGTCGTGCAGGCGTCGCGTCGGGCAGGAGATGACGGCTTCCCCCTCGCCCAGCTGTTCCAGACGCAGGTCATGAATCCCTCCTTTGTGTATGTTGTACACATTGAACGCCTGAGTGCTGTCGATCCACCACCCCAGCAGGTCCTCGCTGATCCGGTAGATATGCCCCATGCCTCCGTTGCCCAGTGCTCGTTTTCCCCGCAGGGCGATGTACTCATCCCCGCCCTCGTCCTTGAGCACCCAGTACCGGCGTTTGACCTCGTCCGGAAATGTCAGCCTCAGTTCAGCCATGACCCCCTCGGTATACTCGATTCGCCCTGCTCGTTCAAGCGTTTCAGCTCGTCCTGCTTCAGATCCGCCACCGCCTGACCCGGCGACTTGGCAGGCTTCAGGATGCCCTTGACGTTCTTGAGAATCGGCTTGGACCCCGGCACGAACGGAGCGTGTTCTCTGGCCTTGCGGTGCTGGAAGTAGGGGAAGCATCTGCGGGCCTGCTCCGGCCCCAGCTTGCCGTACCAGACCGCCCCGTCCCGGTAGCGTTCCCGGTTCACCCCCTCGGTGTTCTCCGCGGCGAACTCATGGGCCTCGACGATCTCGCCCGCGTGCAGCAGATTCAGGAACTGCCCGTACCAGCCGGGCAACTCCCCGTCGGTCGCTACCCACGCCTGCAGCTTTTCGTGGAACGGCACCGGGTAGCCCAGATTGAAACTTGCCAGACGTTCGCGGGCCTCCTCCTCCCCGAACCGCATCAGGGCCGCCGCCCAGTGGTTGCGGTACAGGCCGGGGTCCTGCGGTGTGCCGGCGACGTACCCCCGCAGGGTCCGCCCGTCCGGGACGAAGTGGCTCTGCTCCGATTGCCGGTGCTTCGCCAGTGCCTCGTCGAACTGCTCGTCCGTCAGGTCCTCAAACGCCCGGATGATCTCCGCCAGTAGTGCCTGCGTCAGCTTCTGGCTCTTGGGCCATAAGCCCCGCATTGCCTCGTCGATCCTCAGCCCATCAGCCATTTCAGATTTCCTTCCGCCGATTTCTCGGCTTCTCGTTTTTTCATGTCCTCGTTAATTTTCAACGCCCCTTCCAGCAGGGACGAGCCGTTGTCGTCGCCCTGAGCATGTTCCTCGGCGGCCCGCTTGTTAATGCCGTTGATCGCGTGTCCCAGCTGGCGGCTTTTCTGGCCCCGGAGCATCTGCAAAGTTTTCTCTACGCCGTGCTCCACCACCAGCGGCTGGAGCTGTTTCAAATTCCTGAGCTTCTCATTCCCGCTGACATGGATGTCCTGCAGGCCGCATATCTCCAGCCAGCCGTCGTGGGCCTTGTGCGTCTCCGGCAGAAAATCGTCCTGCTGCTCCTCGGCTCCCGCTGTAGCATTTGCTAGCGGGGGGATATAGGGGGGTTCTTCTTCTTCTTTCTTATACTCTATATTAGCTAAGCTCTTGCTAGGCATTTGGTAGGATTTTGCTAGAGGGGGTGGATGGCTTTTGCTAGAGCTATTCCTAGCTTTTGCTACACCTCCGCGTCTCCCCGATTCTCGCCTAATATCCCGTATTTTGCTGTAGTTACGAACCTCCTCGGTGACCTTGCGATGTGAAATAATGCCATCGTCGATTTCAAACGCCGGTAAAATTTTCTCAAGTACCCTGTTGACTTCTTTCCCGGATTTTTCCTGAAAAATTCCTTTCAAATTTTCCAGAGTGTACTCGATTTCCCCGTCTTGGTCGTATAAAGCCATCAACAATCGGAGGAAGCAGACCTCCTGTTTGGGGGTCAGTGACTGCACGAATAGCGAGCTTCGATATGCCTTGATGTCGAACCTGAACCAATCCATCGGCGGTGTCGCCTTCCCTAGCAAATGCTAGAAATACCCGGCCGTAACAACGCTTGCTGATACCCGTAGAGGGGGCGTCGTCACGGCCGGGTTGTATCGCAATAATCGTTGAGTATCAGCATACCCAAACCATACCATATTTTCAGCAAAATGCAAATAAAAAATGACCCGCCGAGTGATGCGTCAGCGGGCCATAGAAAACAAAAATAACTAACCGTACAAATTGTCCGCATTACTCCATAGGCCACGAACCTCCAACAAAGGGTTCCCATTGCGGCCGCCGCCCGGTGCGACGGTCCACAACTCCGTCTTGCCTGTGCGGGTCAGGAATCGAACCTGACAGCGTACAAACCCGGCAGGCAAAAACACCCAATGAGGCTGGGAAGCCTCGGAAGGGGGCCAAAAGTCCTGCCGGACTCGCCGTTACCCACTACGGCCAACCGCACAAAAAGCCGGGCGGAGCATTATTTCGCGGCTGACCGCCCGGCGCAACCCTAACAAGACGGGTTCATCACGCCCGTCCCGCGAAAGGACAATCTCACTCCCGCCCCAGAATAATCAGGGCGATAAGCATGGCGGAGAATACCCCCGCCAAGGCTATCCAGAGCATTTGTCATCCCCAACCTTATCCTCCAGACCGCGGTCCAGCATCTCAGTCATCTCCTCCGTGGCCTCGATCTGCCCGGTGGTCAGCTTGAGTTTGTCGCTGGGGGTCCCGCCGTTCATCATGCAGGCCGCCTCATACAGATCCAGAGACAGGGTCAGCCCCTTGTGCATCCCCATCAGGCCCTCGATGCGGCGATAAATGCCCACCATCTCAGTGACGTTCTCGCCCGGCAACTTGGCCTGCTCGGCCTCCACCAGCTCAGAGCACTCGGCCTGAGCCTTCCGCACTGCTTGGATAAATTCATCAGTCATCACTTGCTCCTTGTCTTCATGGCGACGTAAACCCTGACGCCGCAGGTGAATAGTATCCACGCACAAAGCGTGAAACCGTAGCTGACCCAGAGGTCAAACCCCCCGTCGATCAGCTGAATGTCGATGTACTTGTCTACCTTGTCCCATATCGAGAACATCCTCTCTCTCGGCTTCCTCGGCGAAAAATGCGGCCTCTCTGGCCTCGATTTCCACTTTTGCCTGTTTCAGCCTATGGGTCATAAGGCTCCAATTCCGCGGCTCCACGGCCAACCCGGCCCCGGTATGTCTTAGTGCGTTTAATATGGAGACGATGTCCTCCTTTGTTAAAGGCACCATTGTACATAGCTTCACATCGTCCATTAGTACCCCGCCATCTGGGCATACTGGTCGTACACCCGCGTTGGTTCACTCTCCTGCCAGTCCGGCGTCAGGACATATTCCGCCCAACGGCTGTCCGGGTACGCCCTCCTGTGCTTCCATTCCGCAACAGGTTCCGGGTCTACCTCCACAACATGACCCTTGAGCCGTAAGACATGGCACCGGTCCTCCCCGGAATGATCCAGACGCCCGTCGCAGTCCCGGCCCCCGTGGCCCCATTGGCGAAACACCCACTGCCCGGAATAGGTCCATGTGGTTCCCTTCCAGCTGTACCCTTCTTCGTGTGCCCAGCTGTCATAGTGCTCCAGAGACTGGTCCGGCTTCAGGGTGATTTTGACATAACCGCCGTTGTGATAGGTCCAGAATTTAATGTTCATAGCCCCGTTCCTTTCTCAGTCATTTATATGGGGGGCCGGGAAAGGATAAGCAAAAACCCAGCCCCCCAGTAGGGGAGAAAACTTTAGATCTGGTTCATCTCCGCCCGGCACTGCGGGCAGGTCTCGTCATCCTCGTCATACGGATCAAATACCCGGCCGCACTCGATACAGTGATCGGAGAAATGATCGTCGATCATGGCCTGCGTGACGCCCGGTGGTAAGTTCCAATCCATAGTCAAAGTATACCATAAAAATGGGAGTTGTCAAACAAAAACTTTATTTTGTTTTGTCCGATAATTCAAGTACGTCCTTGGCGATCCGGAAGTAGTCCAGAGCGGACAGGTGCGCCCGGTGCCGGTCCCACTTGGTCCGCCGTTTTCTCTCCACATGCTTCAAAAATAAGTCCTCCTGCTCGTTCTGCGATTCCTTATTCACCGGTGGTCTTGGCATAGAAGTAAATCCTCATTCGGTGTTCGCCGGCAATAACCTCCTGCCACCGCAGGACGTCCTTGTCGCGGATGGTGTAATCGTTCAGTAAGACCGCCCCGTTGGGGTCGGTTATCTCGACAATGACGGGTAGTTCGGTGATGGTGACGGTGAACCGCTGGGCGTCCACCTTTTGAACCACCCACGTAATCCCAAATACCAATACCAGTCCCAGCCCAATGGGTATCACCCAGTCTCTGATAAACTTCATGATTTCCACCTCCATCCGTCTGCCAAGGGGGTACTGTTCAGCATGGTGTCCTGAAACTCAAACAGCGGGGTATTGGGCTGGGCCTGATAAGGGAATATCGCATCCCCGTCGGGGAAACTCGGGCTGGTCTCCGGAAACGCACTGGTAATGACGTTGCGGTGAAACAGGTGCCAGCCCCCGTGAGTGCTGGTCGTCCATGCCGACAGCTTCGGGCGTTTGCCGTTTAGTGGCGTGAATGACCAGCCTAGCGAATGTCCTAGTTTGACGGCCTCAAGTTTATTCATGCGTCCCTGCCTGTATAATGTCGTAAAAGGTTATTGGTCTTGTTTCTGTGAATATTGGTCCCATTTCAACGACTACATAATAATCGGGGTAGTCGTATTCCATGAAGTAGGGGTTCGGGTTGAACAGGTCTATCATAACCCACCTGTGCGATTGGCATGGCCCCGGCGAGATGGTGCCGTGTACGGCCCACGATATTGTCACTTGATGGGTTGTGACCGGCTTCGCCCATTTCGTTTTGAGAAAGTGAATCTGATTCTCCGTGAACACCGACCCTCTCGTCAATCGCGCACCGGCAATCAAAACAATCAGGACAATCAAAATCGCAATGTTACCTTTTCGCGTGTTCATCGCTCTCTCTCTATATCGTATATGGCCTGCAACGCCGCACGGAGTTCAATACATTGAAGTTAGTTCGTTGATTATGGTGTGCCGCTTTGACTGCAGCCGCTCAACCTCGTCACGGAGTTTGTCGATCTCACGTTCAGCGTGTCCGATTACTTTTTCGTATGATTCGTGACCTGCCGCCCGGCCTGCGTCGAAACCAGCGTCAAAGCTGATGCGATCTGCGTCAGGTGAGTTCACCTCCAGTTTTCGCACATACGCCTGCCACGCCTTGTCCCGCTCGCCCTGCTCTTGGAAAAACTTGATATGCTCAAAGCACATGGGATGCCCCTCGTCATCCAGACCCTCGGATACGTGGTCGCATCCTGCAACCTTGCACTCCGGTCGTTTGTCGGTCGCCTTCTCGTGCAACTCCGGTGAGATCGCCATGACGGGTGATTCGTCGGCAGGGGGCTTGGCAAGTTTAGCTACACGATCAAACCCTGCGTCCGTGGGTTCGTCGGTAGGGAAGCAGTCGTCAAGGGCCTCACACCAATCATAGGCGGCAGGGATCATGCAGTTCACATAATCCCGTAGCCATTCCTTCAGTTTTTCATAATCGCATTGCATATAATAATACCTACCTCTCAAAAATGGGGCGGGCAGGGAGCGAAAGGGTAACCCTACCCACCCCTGTCAAGGAAGACCTTAATTAAGCCGCTTTTGACTTGGCCTTGATCGTTCCCTCCATTGACGCGATCAATTCCTTGGACTCGGCGGATGTCGTCTCCTTCAGGGCGGATTCGAGATCGCTACCCTTGACAGAATCCACACCGCCGCCGTTCTTGGCCTTGGTGACTCCGGCCACAATCTCCCACGCGGCCTTCGCCTCAGGCACCAGCTTCCGCACCTTGCGGAGCAGCGGTATCCCGACGGACCCGGCCCCCACAATAAACCCGGTAATCGGCTCGAACGCGGCGAACGGGGACAGAACGGCCATAACCCCTTCCGCACCGTCCAGCGGGTCAGGTGTCGTCGGTTCGTACTTTTCCTGATCCGCCGGGGGCAGCTGATTGAACTGCTCCTTAGGGATGACTTCCCCGGTAGCCGGGTCCTTGTACTCTCCGGGCTGGCATCCGACGACAAACACCAGACTGCACGGTACAGACAGAACCACAATCAAAACGATGCACTTTTTCATCGTGCGTCCCTTCTACCTCCCTCAAGAAGGATTATGAAAAACCCCCCGGCAACGCACCGGGGGGCGGCAAATATAAAAACCCTGAACTAGGTTTTTATGGCAGTGTTGACCGGGCCGGCCACATCCGATTCGCCCGGTTCCGGCGGCTCCTCGCCCGGTTTCGGGTCCAGTTCGTCGCCCAGCACCGGCTCGTCTTCCGGCTCCGGGATGTCCCCGGCGTCCTCGGCGAACTGGTCAAGGGACTCCAGACCCATCAGGATGACGGTCACCGCATCGAAAAGGGTCTGGCCGAACGCCATCGTCCCGTTCGCCAGCTTCAGATTGTACTTGTACCCTTCCGGGTCCCATACCAGCATCTTGACGATCCCCTTCTGCATGAGCATGTTCAGGCCCTCGTACCCGGTCATGTTGCACAGGAACAGCTCATACGAGTCTGTCATCGTGTCCAGCATGATCGCCGTCTTGGGGTCCGGACACCACCGCCACGTATCATGGTTGTGGCCCCGGTTCACCAGTGACAGGCCCGGCGGAGACCACTCCAACCGGGTGAACTCCTTAATTAACGGTCTCATTCTATTCATAACATTCCTTTCAAGTTAGGGGCCGGGGCTGACTGAGGGACCCCGGCCCGGTCCATCAAGTTCCGTCTGGAATAACGGTCCTGATTTCTTCGTAGCTCCCTCTACCTTTGTGCAGAACCAGAATCAGCATTTCCGTTGCAAACTCCCTCCAGAGTTTCACTTTTAATGGTATGTCAGGGGGCAGCTTCCTGCGGCCCTTAATATCCACGTACACAATACAGTCCTTTTCTACGTCGAAAAACTTGAAGTCAAGCTTCCACGAAATGTGCTTGGTCAGCTTTACCTTGGGATGGACCTCAAGGTCTCTAATTACTTTCGCGGCCTGCTTCAACTTCAGGGTGACGTAATAGGTGTACTCACTCTGAGAATCAAACTTATATCCATCCGCCTCAACCCGCTTGGGTTGAATGACGGTCAATGTGTTAGTCCTTGGCTTGGGCAAGTTCGTGGATTTTGTAAGACCGCCTCGGTGCCGATGGTTTGAACCCATACCAACTGTCTCCGTATTGAATCCCTTCCGGGTGTTCCTTGCAATAATCCTTCATCGCATCCTCCATCTGCACCAGTTCGCCCTGCTTGGCAATGTACTGGGCCAAATACTCAGGAGGGTCGTCGTCCACCAGACGGGCCTCCCGCGTCGCCTTCTCGCAGAACTGGGCGGCCGGACACCGCTGGCAATTCTCCGGGTAGGGCCATGCCGGGTGCCGGTCGTCCAGATTCATATACGCCTGCGTCGCCATCGAGATACGGCCCTCGAAGTTATGGAAGTCCTTCTCCCGGTCGATCAGGGCGTACGCTCGGGTGTTCGTGCGGGTCTGCTCGTAGAACCAATGGATCTTGTTCACCTGCGGGTAGTTCTGGAACAGGACCCAACTGTTATGACAGGTCTGGTAGGCGTTCTTGGCCTGCGAGTTGTCCCGCTGTTTCCAGCCGGTCTTCCAGTCGGTTACGATCAGGGTGTCCTCCTCGCGGGACCGCTGAACCAAGTCCATACGGCAGGTCGCCAGCACCGGACCCCGCTTGTCGTTGCCGCCCATGATCTCCCAGCTGTACTGCTGTTCGACGGACAGGACGCGGGAGATATTCATTTCCCGGAACCGGAACGCCAGACCCCGTATCGCCATGATGACGTCGGGCTGCAGGTCGGTCCGCTCGTTCATCTGGGCCAGTGCCATCAGGGTTTCGTACATATCATGGTGCTCGCCATCGGGGATGGTCTCCATACACTCACTGATTACCTCATGGGCAATCGTACCCGATTCCGTGAGAATGTTCGCCGTCGGGATACCCTTCTCCCGGATGAGCCACGCCTGCTGGGGGCAGGAAGCCACCAGCTCCAGAGTGGAACGATCCAGCACAACCGGCTCCTTCGGCTCCGCTTCCCATAACTCAGAAAGGGACGTCGTCTTCTTTGACGGGTTCGCCATTGAACAACTCCTCCGGAGCCTTGGGTTCCGGTTCCAGTCCGGTGCCGTGTTCGCTCAGGTGGTCCCTGATCTTGTAAGCGGCATCCACGCTCCAGTTGCTCTGGTCGGTCCAGTCGGTCCCGTTACCCAGAACCTTGTCGCAGAGGCTCAGAAATGCCCCCAGAGCGTCCCCGTTGGGCGGTTCAACGCCCGCGGGGATTTTGCTCTTGAACAGCTCCATTGCCTCCTTGGCAGCTGTCTCGGGGGTCACACCGTCAGGCTCATCTTGGGTCCGCTCCTCCCGCGTCTTGACCTCCGGTGCCTGATGGCTTTGGGTATACTCGGTCTCCTGACCGGGATACTCGTCTTCACTGTACAGTCCGCCCAGATGGTCCGGGAACGCCAGCCGGTGGGCCATCGCTCGGGCCACCTTGGCGATCATGGTCTCAGAGATCTGGCTCCATGCACCCTTGCCGGACGACCCATCCTTGCGGTAATCCTTTGTCAGGGCCTCACCGACGGGGGTTTTCCGGTTGTGGCGGAACGCCTGACACCACGCCCCGATGATCTGGCAATCCTCACCCAGAGACTCACGGGGCTGGGCGTAAAACCGGCCGGAATTGTTCTTGGAGAATATCCACCCGCACTCGAACCCGCGGTAGTCCTTATGCTCCTCGGCCAGCTTCAGGAAGGAATGAGCGGCTATCTGGATCTGGGCCTTTTCGCCCTGACGCCACTTGAACAGGTAGATTTCGTTCAGCCACGGGTCCAGCTTGTAGGTGATACAGGTCTGGATGAAGTGCAGCCCCTCGTCCGGCTGGATACTCACATTCTGGCCCGTGTTCGCCAGATAGTTGACCTTTTCCAGATCAAGGACCAGCTGTGCGTCGTGCTTGGTCATATACCGCACACCCGCACCGGACCTGATGATCTTGGTCGGGTCGAAGTGATCCAGCACCTCAACTTTCGCAAGCTCTTGCGTCTCAGTCATTTATACGTCCCTCAGTGTTAGCGGACTTGCTTCTCCAGCAGGTGGCGGGCGAACGTCGAGACGTTCAGGGGCGGCTCCAGAGAATCCGCCTTCCGCTTCAGCTTTTGATAGAAGTCCTCGGTTACATAGATCCCTACAACCTTCTTGCAGGGCTTTTTCAACGGGGGTCTGCCAAGTTTTGCGTTAGGCATAAAAAAATACTCCATGTCTGGTATTACATGAAGTATAACACATGAACTTTGTTTGTCAAATAAAAAGCGACAAAATTATTGAGCTTTTTTTCGTCTCCGCCGGAACCAGTCCAGTATCAGGCCGGCAATCACGGCGACCGCCACCCCGACAATGATGCCGGTATCCCCGCCGTTATCTGACGGTGGAGGGGCGGGCGGCTGCTCCACGGTGATGTTGATTTCCTTCTGCTGCTGGGCAGACTGGATCTGCTGTTGCAGTTGTTCTGCTTGTCCCATGATCTAGCTCCCGTTTGCGGCGGCAATGATGACCTTGGAAGCGAACCCCAATACACCGATCAGGATTGCCACAAGGATCGCACCCGCCATTTTTTTGATGGACTTAATATCGTCCAGTTTTTCGTCTACTCTAACCATTTGTTTCACCAGCCCTTCTTGGCCGTTGCCAGCCAACAACTTCTCATGCTGATCCACTTTTTCCATTAGTATCGCCACTTGTGCTTCTACGCTAAGGTACTGTGTGTCATGGTGCCCCGGCATGGTGTCTCTCCTCGGTGCTTATCGGCCGCCCCGACCGGAACTGCGGCCGCTACGGCCACCTCTGCGTCCTCCGGAGCCGGAGCGGACTGGGGTAAACTCAGTCCCTTCCTTGGCAGCGTTTCGACGCCGCATTGCATTGACTATATTGTTATCCCTCGCGTGAAGCCTGCTTTTCAGGAATCGCAGTGTCTTGGCGGCTTCTTCCTTCTTACCGGCCCGCCGGGCCTCGTACAACTTATCATAGAACTCCGTCCGTACCTGCTGGCGGGCATCCTTGAAAATTTTCTGCATCGGCAGGTTTCGTTTCTGGCCGAACGCAATAATGGTATTGAAGTCGTCCGGGTCGGCCTTCACCCGGTAGAGGTTCATCACGGTCCCTTTGACGAACGCGGTGGCCTCCTCCCGCTTGTGCGGCATGTTGATGTCGTCCTGCCACGGGCCGCGTCCCTGCTCGTACCGCTGTACGATGTCGTCGATGAACCGGCCGGCACTGAAATTCTTGGCCCATTTGCGGGTCGCATCCTCGAAGTCGCCCGCCTTTTCGTTGGTCCCCTGAATGGCCTTGTACGCCTCGGCAACGGACTCCTTGGCAGCGAAGAACAGCCCGGCAAACGTGGACACGGACGCCGGCGTAACCTTCTGGAGAGCCTGCTGGGAGGTGTTTTCCGTGGCAAATGACAGCGGGATGTCCAGTACGCCCAGAGCGTTGCCGATCATTCGCAGGAACCGGTCCCCCTGATCCAAGTCCTTCTTGTCCGGCGGTTCTCCCCGGAAGAAGCTGGTCACCGCCTCGATGCCCAGCCCGGCCATACCGGCGGTAATAATAAGACGGGCAAGCGGCATGAGGTTTCCGTGGCCCGCCTCGGTGAGAGAATATCCTACTATGTGCTCAGTGTGCTTGTAGGCCATCGCGTAGAACTGGGTTCCCCATCGGCCCAGATCCCCTGCCGCCCAGAGCGGTATGTCCTTGGCGTCGGCGGTGAACTGGGTAAGTCGCACCCCGCCCCGCATCATTTTCCGGGATTCACTGGCGTCCGGCTTGCCGCGGCCGATCATCCGCTCGACCTGCGACGTACTGAACCCGACGTCCTTGTGGGTCAGGATACGCATGAGGGCGGGCGGCACCTTGTACGCCTTGTTCTTCTTGGCGGCCTTGAGTGCCTTCTTGTGCTCGTTGCTGATCTGGCGGGTCCACGCCCCCAGTGCCGTATGGGCACCCGCACTACGCAGGGCCACCTCCGCGGTACGCATCGGCCAGCGGAAGAACTTATCGACCTTGCTCGGGAAGTCCACCTCACCGAACAGCAGGTCGATCCCGCTGTGATCCAGTGCCCCGACCTCGCGGGCCAGCTTCCGCATCTCAGGCGTGTAGATTGTTCTCAGCCAGTCGGCAGCCGCTCTCAGGTAGCCGAACTTGTGACCGGTACTGGTCAGCCCCCAGATGGTGTTCTTGATGGGCGGCAGGACGCCGAACAGCTGGACGCCGCTGGTCACCTTGCGGCCGCCTCTCAGGATGGTCTTGGCAAGCGGGTCCGTCACCGCCTGCTGCTGCAGGGCCGGGATTTTACTCTCGTGACCGATCAGGGTGGAGGTCGCCTTCAGGAACTTCTCCTTCCGGTCGATCCGCTTCTGGCCGACGTAGTTGTCCTCGATCTCCTTCAGGCCGCCCATGATCCACGCCCGCAGGTTCCCGTCCCGCGTCCGGCGGTTCTTCTTGGCGTCCCAGCTGCCCCACACCTGCATTTCAGCCAGACGGCGTGACGCCCGGCGGATATGCCGGTCCCAGACCATCAAGGGGTCCTGCTCAAGGAACTCGCTGGGATACTCGAAGGTCCGGTGCATTTCCAGAGACCGGTAGATTTTGGAGGCGACGTCGGACTGAGTCCCCCCGCCACGCAGGGCGGCGAACAGGTTCTGGTAGGCCCGGTTGGACGGGTCGAACTCCCGCCTGTCTCTCAGGAACTTCTTGGCCTGCTTGACGTAGTCTTCATGGCTGAATGACTTGGTCGCCTTGCCGAACTCATTGTCCTTGTACTGCAGCTCACGGCGGGCCATGTCCGTAGCGATCCAGTTGGACAGGTTCTCGTAGATCTCGCCGCTCTCGGAATTGACCGCCTCCAATGTCTCCTTGGAGAATATCAGCGGGTAATACTGCTTCCGCTTGCGGAATACGCCCTCCTCACCGTCCGGGCCGTAGATGGGCACCTTCAGGGCCTCGGCGTAGTCACCAATGGTCTCGCCCAGATGGGTCGTGGCGTCCACCGCCTGCTGAACCTTGGGGTTCATCGGCAGCTCATAGCCACGCATGGAGGCGATGTAGTTCTCCTTCTCCTCGGCCGTCAGCTTGCCCTTGCTGCCCAGCTCACCCATCGCCTCCACCAGCTCATGGGTCCAGCGGGCGTGTAGATCCGTCTCCAGATCGGCCACGTAATGAAAACTGTTCGCCAGTGTGGTGCCGCTTCGGCCTCCCAGATCGGCTATTTTCTGTGTACTGGACCGCAGGCCCGGAATGTGCCCCACCTTGGTCGCCATCCGGGCCGGCCATCCGATGGCCTCCTGAAGGTCCTCCCTGTTGACCACAAGGGCCATACCCCGCTGGCGTGGATCGGTGCCCCGACGGTCCTGACTGTCTCTCAGGTCGGCCTGAGCCTTACGGGCCGCCTGCTTGACGGCGTCAGCGTTGGTGGCGTTCAGGGCGTGGGGGGTGACGGTGAAGCCCTCGTCGCCCAGAGCCTTGATGAACTGGGGTAACTTGCTTTTCTCCAGCAGGCCACGGCTTTTCATCTCCCGGCCTTTGCGGAAGTCAACAAACCCGTCGTCCAGCAGGTCGGTCAGGGCCTCATTGGTCTGGAATACGTTCCGGGTCGCCTCGGTAAAAACTACCCATCTGTCCTGACGCTTGGAGGACTGCTTGATCTCCAGCTTGGCACCGCTGGCAACGTCGTGCAGGATTTTGACCGACGCCCGCTCATGCTCACGGATCAGGAATATCGCGGCCTCGTCAGCCGTGAACCGGACGGGGGTATCAATCCCGTGGATATTGGTCACCTTCTGGGGCATCAACAGCCCCTGCCGCACGTTGCCGTCCGCGTCGGTGTAGTTAATCACCATCGGGCGGCCCTGATTGGAGACATCTGCAAAACCTGCAATCAGGTTGCCGTTAATGATGATCCGGTTGACGCGGGTGTCGGCCTCCCGGTTGTACTGATTCTGCACCTCCGGGCTGTCGATGCTCTCACTGGGAATGATCGAAAAGGCTTCCGGGGTCGCCATCTGGTTCAGGCTGAAATCGTCGGTCCGGTTCTGGTTGGGCACCGCCAGCCGGACACCCACCGCACCGGGCGTCGCCGGGTTGGAGTGCTCGGGCAGACGCGGCTTGACCGCCAGAACGACATACCGCTCGAACGTCTGCGGGTTCTCGTATATCTGGCCGGGCCGCACCAGACGCAGCATATCAAGGGTCCGCTTGTGCTGGTCCTCAAACCGGTCCAGAACGCCCTCCGCCTTGCCCTCGGCCCGCTTGGCCTCCATGAACTTATCGAACGCCTCGTTGACCTTGTCCCGCTTGGCGTCCATGTACTGCTGTTCGTTTTGGGCCTCCTCAGACGCCAGCTCGTCGGCGATATGCTGACCCAGCTCCTCGGTAGTCAGCGGCTTGCCCTTCTGGACGACGCTCATTTCGTCAATCGTATAGGGTTCGGTCCAGACGCTGGGAGCCGCCCCGCCCTGAACATTGTTCTCAACCGAATCAATGACCTCGGCCTCGAAGTCGTGGAACTTACTGGTCAGAACGTTCTCGCCGCGGGCCTCCAGATCACGCAGGGTCGCGTTGTAGGAGAGCAGCAGTTCCTCCCATATTTCCTGCTGCTGGCCGATAGGCAGCAACGCCATGCGGCCGGTCGCACGCTGGGCCACATTAGGAATAAAACCTCCGCCTTGCAATGCTCCTCGTCCTTTACGCTGGATAAGGGCAGGGGCACGAGGCTCAATACCAATCTGCAAGGCAACTTCAGGATTTGCCCAAAGGTAATCGCTAACAACTTCGTCCCCGATCTCGTTCAGGATGTCGGTCTCCATTTTGGCCTCGAACTTGCTCCGGGTGTTGGCGGAGGTGTTCGCGTTCAGGGACCGCATTTTCTTGGCAAGCACGGCGGCCGGCCGGTTCTCGCTGGGCAGGTCGGTCATCACCAGCTCGTAGCTGGGCGGGACGACCTGACCCTTACGGTGGATTCGGCCCATCGTCTGTACGTAGGTCTGGATATTCGCAGCCGCCTGAATGATAATCATGCGACGCGGCCGCTGGTCGGTGAAGCGTTCTGAGGCGTGGAGGCTCAGGCCCGCCGCCCCGGCCGGGTTCATTATCAATACCTCGATCTCGCCGCTGTTGTAGCCGCGGATGATCTCGTTTCGGTTCTTCTCAGCCGCACCGCGGGTAACAAACTCCACCCCTGTCTCTATGGGCATGACCCGGATATTCCGGCCCGTAATCTCTCCGGTCCGCACCCCTTTGGAGTCGAAGTGATTGCGAATGACGTCAAGGGGGTTGGCCGGCAGGTCGGCAAAATCCTGACTGCCGATAAAATCGAGTATCCGCTTGTACTCCGGATGATCAAAAACCTCCTGCACATGCTCGTAATGTACGTCCCCGTCCGGCGTTTCCACCCGCACGATTCCGGTCTTGCGGAGGTTCTTGCCCAGTATGATGTCGAAATTGAAGCTGTCCGCCGTGTTGTTGCCCGGCGTAGTGGTCAATCCCTCCTGAGCCATGAAGTCGTCAGCAAATGCACCGTTGGTGTGTTCAAGAACAAATACCGGTTTTTTGCCCTCGGCCAGTGCCGCTTCGCCCTGCTTGATAGCCGCGTCTATCTTGAGGCTCAGGAGCATCTGGCGAACGGCATTGTGTACAATGTCGGTGTAAGGAGTATGACCCACTGACGCGTCCGGTCCGTACTTGGAGACCAGACCCGGATTATTCGCCATCCAGTCCTCAATGATCCCTGCCGCCGGTCCGGCATCAAAGTCAATGATCTGCCGCAAAACTGTCGTGATCATATCCGCCCGGTCCCGGTCCCGTTCGTGATTCTCCCGATCCTCCACCGTGGCGTATTCCAGCCCGGAGAACTCCAACTCGGCCCGGTGGTAGACGCCGGCACGGGCGGCCATCGCGGAGGCCACCTCCTGCATCGGTTCGCCACCTTCTGAGAACACCCGACGCAGACGCTCCATGTCGCCCCCAACCGCGTCAGCCAGACCGACACGGGCGTACAGGGCCATGTTGTCAGGACGCTTGGCCCATGTGGCAGAGCTGAACAGGATCGAGTGTGCCTGACGGACCATCTCCTGCATGAACAGCCCAGTATTCGATTCACCGCCTGCAGCCGTGTGGGACTCGTCGGCAATCAAAACGCTGCCCGGCATGAGCTGGGCCAGCTGCTGCTTCTGCGGTGCCTTCTTCTTATTGAGTTGGCTGTATGTCAGCATGACAATGTTGTACTGGGTATCGCCGTTGATGGCCGCCTGCATGATCCGGTTCACCGCCGGCCGACTGGTGCCGAAAGGAACGATCTCGTTGCCGTCTATGTCAGTGATGGCGACGGTGTCTCCCTTGACGTTGAATATGATCGGTCGAAACGGGCCGTTCGCCGTGGTCCCCTCAAGGAACTGGCCGGGCTTGCCCATTTTGTAGTTCTTGTCCTGAACGATTTTGACGTCGTCCGCGTCCCGCCAGAGGTCACTGAGCAGGTTCGCCTTCTCGGTCATGAATATCGGCAGCTTGCCGTGGTTCCACGCCCAGCGGACTGTCCCGGCAGCGATACGGCCCTTGCCTACACCGGTCTGGTGACCCATGATGTACGCACCCCCGCCGCTCATATTGGCAATCGCCAGAGCCATTGTCTCAATCTGGATGCCGTCCATTGCCTCGAACAGCTCCTCCTGCGTCTCGTACCCCAGCTCCCCCTGTACATAGGTGTCGATGTCCCCGACGTTCTCCTCCAGCCGGTCCAGAGCCGCGTCGAGATGCGGCTTGAGGTATCGCGGGATCAGCTGCTTGTTCGTTGGCGACTTGCTGCGTGGGGCGTGTACGATCTGGAACTGATTCTCCGGCGTGTTGTCCTGCTTGCGTTTCTTGGCCTTCTTTTTCTTCTCAATCGCCAGAGCGTTGATCTGCTTCTGGGTCAGCTCGTTCACCTCGGTCATGGGTGTCATGGCCTCAAGGAACGGCTTGGACTCGGGGTTCTGGGTCACCGCCTGATAGACGGCCTTCATGTAGGGCAGGACAGCATCACCGACCTGCTTGACCATCTCCTTGACAAAGTCGGTAAACTTCCGGGCACCCCTCTTAACAACCATAACCCCGAACTTGCTGGCAAGCGTGAATACTTCCGGATCAAATATCGGGTTGGCACTGGCCTGCCCGCCCAGCTTATTCCTTAGCTGTTCACGCAGACGCTCAAATTCAGCCTGCTCCTCAGCACTCAGACCGGTGCCACCGTCTGGTACCACTCCGCTATCGTCTGCTGTTTCATCCGTGACGCCAGTTCCTTCTGCAGACTCATCCTGTGCAGGTCCTGCTGGAACTCCGGATCCACGTTCGGTTCCCACTGCTCCCCCCTCAGCAGTCCCTTCAGTCGCTGCAGCTCCTCGCCCTCCGCCAACAGCGGATCCTGCAGCAGTGCCCACCTCGGGAACTCCTTCGGGTTGCCCGGCGGCGGTTCCGGTGCCTGTCTCATCAGTTCCTGCAGCTCCTCGTAGTCCTTCGGTTTGTTGTTGACCTTCGGCTCCAGTCGCCGTGCCAGCAGGTTCGCCCACTGCTCCCAGTCCCCCACCTGCTCCGGCTTCAGGTTGAGCAGCCCCAGTCCCAGTACCGCCCTGTACGTTACGTCCGCCGGGCTGAGTGCCAGTTGTCCTATCCTTAAAGGCTTCACTGTTCATTATCCTTTCTGCCCGCTGGAACACTTCCTCGTGGGTATCCACCCGGTCCAGTTCCTGCGAAATGGCAACATTCTCGTTACGCTGGCGGCCATTGATGACGGCCACGGTGATCGGGAAAGTGGTCCCCTGCCGGCGGTAGACGTTGCCGGCAATATCAAAGGCATCCACCAGATTAAAATTTCGGGCCAAATAATTTAAGAAGCGGAACCGTTCTTTAGTTAATTTGCGTCCGCCCTCACGCTGGGCACCAAATATGATGACTGCCCGCCCGTCGTCCTTGAGGTGCTGCAGGGCACGGGAGGCGATCACGGTATCCTTAGCATTGAATGTAGCGTTGGTGCCCGGCGGGCTGTACGCCTCGTCGTCCTTGCCAAGTTTCCCAAACGGCGGATTCATCAGGATGGTGTCCGCGTCAGGGATGGTCCCAAGGGTCTCCCGTGCCGCATTGTCGCCGGTCGGGATAATGACCCCCTGCTGCTCCAAGAAGTCACGCCGCCTCTGGTCGATCTCGTTGGCTGTCACGTTACCGGGGTCGGCCGTGAATATCAGGTTCCCTATCCCCGCCGTCGGCTCATATATCTGGATTCCCTCACGGCGGGCC
>CEUI01006500.1_pt1 | contig 19029 bp, 26 predicted proteins | sample 531411 | NCBI WGS metagenome assembly CEUI01 (sample SAMEA2622841, study PRJEB7988) | marine metagenome | isolation source: saline water (ENVO:00002010), including
ACTGAGACAGCCACTGAGACTGAGACAGCCACTGAGACTGAGACAGCAAGCCACTGAGACGTACATTTGAGACGTCAAGTTAATTGAAACCCTGCATAATAGATCATAAAAAAACCTGTCAAAAAATACACTGGGCTTTTATCCGATCAACACCACAAAAAAAGGATAACCCAATGTCAAACTTGAGCAGAAACGCGCAAATAGTGCTGAATCTATTAAAAGAAAGCAATGAACAAGAGACGTGCTTGTTAGTGGATCTCGGGCTTGAAAAATTCGCCATCTTCATTGAAAAAGAAAACAGCAAGATCCGCGAAAATTTGAAACGAGAACGGATTGAAATTTTCAGCAAGTATAACGCAGTCGACCTAATATTGCGATGATACTGCTTTAATGGCTTAAGTGTCAAATTAGCTAGTCTAATGCGACACTTAAGCCGTTATTGCGAGCCAATGGCACCGCACCTAATAACCGATTTTATTAAAAATTTCAAAATTACGGACAATAGATAATTACGGACATTAAAAAATTATAGATTTTATGGAATTACGGACATTATGTTGTTTTATTAGTAGTTTCTAGTGTAGTAATTTTTTCATTAAGTGATTCAGCCATTTTTTGCCAGTATTGTGTTTGTATCCGGTAGTACATAAGCATTTCTGCTATTTGTCTATAAGAGTAGTTATTATCTTTAAGTTCTTTTACATAGTTTTTTATATCACGGTTAGTAATTTTTTTCATGAGTCTTCCTGTTTTTCTTTATTGCGTAATTGTTCTAGTTTGCACATAAACTTCCAGTAATTTGCTTCTTGTTTCCAGATAAGCATATATTCAATAATGTCTTCATATGACAGTTTTGCTTTTCTGCATTTTTTAGTATATTCTTCAATATCTTTTTGTTCTACATTAAATTTTTTCATAAGTCTGCACAGCATCTAAATCCAGTTTCATACATATTGAATCCATCTGCGTGGTTTGTTACAGATTGATTACATGAGTATGATTCGGCCCAGAATCTACCTTTAAGTTTACCAGTAAAGTTTTTCCGGGTATGGTGTCTTCTTTGCGTCCATTCTTCTACATTGCCCATTAGGTCATAAACGCCTTCATGGGATTTGCATGTAGTTTTGTGTCCACTAGGTTTGGCTTTATATAGGAAGTCAATATAGTCAGCAGATGTGGATGCGTGTGAGGAGTATGCTTTAGCTAGGTTATATTGTTGTTCATAGTATTGTACATATATGGATGAGGATATATGTTCCGGCCAATAGTGTTGTTTATGTGCGTCAATATTCCTAAACAGTCCTATTTGGTTATCATTACATTGTCCTTTAACTAGTTTATTACCGTAGGGGTAAGGGTAGTTATTGGGACCTTGACATGCTCTAGTCCATTCATCATCAAAGCATAATCGTTTATTTCTATACTTGCACCATTTTTCGGCTTGTATTTTGCTAAACATGATGAGTGGAAAAGCGCCTTTTTTATTAGGTGCTTCATATTTATCAATACAGAATTCATTGATTTTCACCATATTATCTGGGCATTGTGCAAAGGTTTTATTTTTATGGATGAAGATAGCGACAGCTATAATAACTGAGACTATTATGATTCCTAATCTAGTTTTCAGGTATTCTATCATTATTTTGTTTTATCCATCCTAGTGTAGCAGATACAATTGAAGTCCATACAAACGTGGTGTAAATGGTCCAGCAGATAAGTGCAGCATAAGCTGATATAATCATAGCTAGTAGTGTTATCATGAATTGAAGTTTTGCTAGAAAAAATGTAATAGCAGCGACTTTAGAGTAGTTATTAATAGAGTAGAAGGCTAGTATAAGTTCTTTAAATGCTGTTTTTGTTTTTATCTGTGATTCCATTTTTAAACAAGTTATAGATAAGGTTAACTATACCGTATCTAGGCGAGTATAGTATATGTTCAAAGAAATTAGGTTTTTTACTGACTAGTCCTAGTACATGTCCATTTTTATCAAGTATTGGTCCGCCACTAGATCCAGAGTCTACTGGAAGAGTATAAACATCCATATTAAGTTCTTTATCAAGTCCTGAATAATACCCACTAAATAGTGGGATCATATTTGTGCTTCTAATACCATGTGGGGTGGATACTGTAAATACCTCATCACCAATTTTTGGGGCTGATCTTGCCATATATAGTTGAGGTAAATTAGCATCTTTTACAAGTATGACACAAGTATCTATTCCTCTCATTATTTTTAATATTTCAGTATCATATTGGACACTATTATAATCAAATGCTTTTATTTCAGTGGTTTTTAATGTGAAAGGTCCTACATCTGGGTCGCAGGCATGTGCCGTCATTAGTGCAATACTACCTTCTTTTGATTGTCCGACTACAAATCCTCCGGAAAGTGATTCACTTATTTTAATTGTGCAAGTTTTGTCTTTACACACTGTGTAGGTTGTTTTTTCTTCAATAGATATAAATGATTTAGCCACTAAAGATATTGGTCTAGGTGCGGGTGTATATGATATGCAAGATGATAATAAAATTATGCTTAATAAGAACATTCCATATTTCAATTTAACCTCCTACACATGCCTCAGAGAATATAAGTTCAATTTCTACATCAAATTGACCTGGATTTAAGAAATCCAGGTTATATACCCTTTGTTTATCAATAGGAACGATTTGTTCCCAAGCGGTAAAGAACTGTCTATCAGTGATAATAAATACTTCTAATGGGTCATTATCAACCCAGTTAATATTTGTAGCACTATTACAACCAGGGAGTTGGCATGGATGTATTTGATTATATACGGTTGTATTATCTAAACTCCTGTTTGATTGAGCAATTTCATCAGTAATTAGGACTATGATAGGTGTGGCATTATTTCGCCAGTTTATTTGTAAAGGATTTTCCGGACTAGCTAAGTCATAAACAACATCTAATGAAGGTTCGATGCCTCCATCACCCGGTAGGTCTTCTAGGGCAGTTATAAAGTCCGCAATGGAACTTGGTTGTGATAATAATCTCCCCGCGCCAGCCTCTGTACTGTGTGGTACATCTATTTCACCAAATATAACTAATCCAAATAAATGTTCTGTTCCGGTAAATGATGCTACATAAAGTTCTAATGCATCTTTAGCACTTTCTATGGTAGAGTTCATGCTTCCTGAAACATCTATTGCAAATATGAAGTCTACTTTTTCAAAGTATCTTTCCATATTATCGACATTTCCATCACAATCATTATCTATACCATCACATATTTCATCCTCAGGTAAAGACTGGTCTATACACTGCAGCCAATGGCCACGGAAGCAAGTAGAACTACCTCCTTCACAATGTGCAATATCTATTGTCCCTACTGGTCCATCATAACAGTCTCTAACTAAAGCCTCATCAACGGCAAGGTCGCAGTCATCATCATGGTCGTTACATAGCTCATTTGAAGGAACATTACCTTCACAATCAGACCAAACTAAATCTTCAGTACAGTATTGAATGCCATAACCACAAGGTTCATTAATACATATGGTATGATCACCTACATTACAAGGACAATCAAGATCTTCATCTACATCGCCATCACAATCATCATCAAAATTATTGCATATTTCAGTAGTAGGACTAGAGGCTGTGCAATTTCGCCAATTCCCATTAAAGCATGTTTCTATACCGACTTCGCAAGCGGTCTCACATTCTCTTATTAAGCCTTCGTCAGTAATGCCGTCACAGTCGTTATCGATGCCATCACATACTTCATTTTCCGGAAGGATTACGCCATGGCAAAGCATTTCAGTATCTATGCATAGGAAGCTTCCATACTCACATTGTCCAACATCATTTACTCCACAAGGTTCACTGATAACTACTTCATCTACTTGACTATCACAGTCATCATCGATTCCATTACAAACTTCAGGGACTGGTCCCTGATAATCAAAACAATCTGTAAAATCGCCCTCTATGCATAAACGCCAACCATAATGACAACCAGAGTTTTCTTCATAAGAAATCCAATCTCCCGTCCCACCTTCCGGTAAACATGATAGTCGTTTGCTCCAACCCTCGTCTATTGCTCCGTCACAGTCATCGTCGATACCATTGCAAATATCATCGTTGAACCTAAATCCTTCGTCGGTTGCTCCGTCACAGTCATCATCAATGTCGTTACATAATTCAATAGGGGTAGGACCACATAGACCACATCCGTTTAATGTGCCTTCATCTATGCGTTCATCGCAGTCATTATCAAGACCATCGCAAAGCTCATCAGTAGCAGTAACGCCGCCTACACACTCGCCCCAAAATGTACCAAAGCAGTACTTAATAGGTTTTTGGCATTCTCCGGTATTAAAACCATAATCACACTCATAGAACTCTCCGACTTCACAAATGTATATATCTTCCTCCCCAGAATCCGACCCTTGGCCATTTTTTATAATCTCGCCATCTGAGCAACACATTAGGGATAAGAAAATTATATACATGTATCTCATAATATAAGTATTCCTTTACCGAATTTAGGTGTGTAATCTAGGTCTATGCTAGTTACTTCAATAGCATAACCACATATAAATGATGCCTTTCTTTGTTTAGAGCTTATTTCAAAAGCTTGTTTGATGGATTTACATTCAATCGGGATATTGTAATCAGCGAAATAAAACGTTGAGTTTGCTGTATAAACACAAATCGCATGTGAAGCGTAGCTGCCGTCTTCTTTTCTCATGGTATAGAACGAGAACCACGTTTTTTTGCATAGTTTAGGCACTCCGCCCCTAAGCATGTTTGTGCACCAATAGATTGCGTGATCATCACAATCGCCAATTTTATTTAGCTTATTAATGTTATTCTGTATTTTGGTTGGATGATATAAGATATCAAATTTGCCGTTCAAAGGGTCTTTTTTATACATCCGACCCCATTTTAATGAACGGATTATTGATAGAGTTGTAGGGTGGATAGGTAGCACTATGGACTTCATCCGGGTAAAGTACATAGTTAGTGCGTACCAGTATTTAGCTAGTGGTATAATTAAGCAATAGACTATTTTAAAGAAGATACTCATAATCTACATCTACCAGTGTACCGTAGAAGGGTATTTTATGCTTTCTACATACGTTTCTAATAGCTTTAATATTACTTAATGAATCTTCGTATAAATGGAGTGCGTGATATGTTTTTTTATGCAGTAATTCATCAACAAACTTAGCTTTAGCTTCAGCTTTAAAGTCACCTATTGCATGAACAGGTATGCTTTCCAGGTTGAAGGATTGTAGTAACTCTGTAACTGGTTTGTTGTTTTTGCGTGCAGTTAGTATCAAAATCTCATGGTCATATGGATAGTGCATTAGGTTAAGCACTTTTAATATCACATGAGGTATAAGTTTGGCCTTTGGCGGTGAACATTCAAATTGAGAATCGTCAACTATATCGCCATCATCTAGATTATACTTTCTAGCAGCAGAGGCTTTAAGCTTGACTTTCCGCCCATTTTTCTTTGTAACAACTATTCTAGCAGTACTAGATACTATGGTATCATCAAAGTCAAATACGTATAGTTTATTTATAGATGTTTCCGGCAAAATGACCATAAACATACTATATCATATACATTTAATTCCACAATGTGTGCGTCTCTACAGTGGAAGGCAGCTCTGCCTCTTTTTTATCCCTATAGTCGGATATTTTATTGTAAATTGCAGAGAACGGCGATGGAGTTGGATAATAAATATCATTTATTTCTAGTTTAGTTAGAGATATTAGATCTATTATCATATATTTAATGCTATACTGACTATAGTCAGTGCATTTAAACTCCGCTGTTTTAGTCATATAGTCAATTTCCCACCTGGATTCTAAGGTGGAGATAACTTTAGAGACATCAGATATATCTGATTCAAGAATCTTTTTTAGTGCACTATCCATCTGGATAAATCTCCTTACGAGTATTTAACTCGACGTTACATGTCAAACCATATTTAAACTCCTCAGGTATAACCTCAGGGTATTTGTTATAAATATAGTAAATCAATGCATCTTTTATAATATCTGTCATAAAGCCTCGATACAGCTTTGACTTTTTCTTTTTGCTTTGTATAAATGACAGGAAACTCCTTACATTATACAATCTAAATGTAAGAATATCTTGGTCTGTTGTTCGTGATGCTTGAATTTCACCATAATCTGCTAATGTATCTGATATTTTATCTACTAAGTGCATTATTCACTCCTAAAAATGCTTTTTTCTTTAGAAAAAGCTCCGCCTTTGTATCTTTTGTTAAGTTTTTCAATATTTTTCTTAGCCGCTTCTTCAAGAGTAGTGTCTAGGTATGAACCAATTCGCGCCAGATCTAGTAGCATCGTCTTTAATGAAGCATAAAACGCCGGATAGCTTGTTAGATTTATGGGGAAAGCGTAGTAAGTATCAATAATTGTCTTTTCTAGGCTTCTTTCTAGTGGGATTTTGGTTGACCATGTCGTTTCTGCTACAATTTTATCTAATTTAGCGTCCATGACGCTACAGCATAATGCTGAATACCATAAAATGTCTCCGATTTCTTTAATACAAGCTTCTTTATCTAGGTCATGTTTTTGAAATAGGTGCTTTTTGAAGATATCAGTGAGTTCGCCATACTCGGCAGCTAGGCCGAACTGTGCATTATACCTTTTTTGTTCGGTAGTTAGGTCTGAGTTTAGTGTTTTTAAAGCTAATGATTTATATTGTGATGGATTCATTGATTTTACTCCCAATCAAAGACACTTGTTAGTGTTAACTGAATTAAACTATCACAAACATGTATAATATTATCGATACGCTCAATATCTTCCGGTGTGGGCTCAAATCCCACTTCTATTTTAAGCTTTGCTATATATTGCGCTGCGTCTCCAAGCTCATCCATTATATCTTTGTATGTATCTCTCCCATCTTGGGACATTAATGGTTGCCCATACTTATCTAAGCCAAATTTATACCGTTTATTTATAATATCGAGTAATAATGGGCTCTTAATATGAGAAAACTGTTGTTTAAGCTTAGGATAAATTTCAATTCCATTTTTTACTGGTGCTTGTTGTTCACCTGCAACATAGTCAGACATATTATACACTCCTTATGGGGTTATGACATCAATTTTGTTCAGCTTTTCTAAACAAAGAGATATTATTGCAAATTTATGCCAATTATTTCGATTATAGTATACTTCCGAAAGGTGTTTTAGCTCTTGTACTATCATTAGTTCGGCATCTACGATTGTTTTTATGAACGGAAGGAACGTTTCCAGTATAGAATCGGAAACAATCTCCGGGTCGACATATTTAAACAGGGAAATGTTCACGTGTATAGTAGATCTCACGATCTCTCTAAATTTTTCTTCATTTTTAGCCGACTCTTCTTCTTTAGAAGCCATTTTATACCTCTATGTTATCGTATCAATAGAGATTTCTTTATCGCTACTGGATTTTGTGTACACTAGTTCTATGTATTCTTCAAAGTCAATGTATCCAAGTGGTTTGAACATAATTATGCTTTCTTCAACCAAGGTCTTAGATAAAAAAATCTCCTCACCATCTGAGTTTAAAATACTTAGTGAAAACGGGATATCATATGAATGATTATCCTTAACAAATGTTGTGAACTCTTTGTAGAACTCTTCACCAAAAAGAACTTCAGATTCGATGGTTTTATTTATTAGAGTTATAAATACTTTAAAGCAGAAAACTGGTTCCAATTTCAATGACCCCCTTGTATGGGACGCAATTATACCGTAATATAGTATATATAGGGTGTCAATAGCACCCGGCACATTAACCGAATGTTATATGGAGGCACCCTTTGAAGAAGTATAAATACATCAAAAGTCATGACATTTATATTTTTAACACTAAAAACGATATTCTACATATAGAAACAGAGTTACTAACTCAGATCGTGTATGATTACATTACAGTAGGAAACAACCTAAGTTCCGATGAACTCTACCTAAGATACGTTAATAAACTAAATAATATGACTAAAGACGATCTTCAGTCAATGTTATCTTCATTGGGCATTAAGAAAACTTCGTACCCCTTTCTGCCGGAAGAATGTAAGGATAACGATGCAGATAGACTAGCAGCGATCTATATCTCTAGAAAGTCAGCTAATGCTATTGTTAAATCAAAAGAGTTAGAGATAAGAGAACTAAAGCGCCAGGTTTCAACCCTACAGCACGATGTTAGTGAGAAAGTGTCTATAGCTGAAATTTTGAATAAAGGATTCGAGAATATAGATTCAGAGTCTTATGCTCTAGGTGCTCATAGCGCGAGTAAGACATGTAGAGTCATTTGTTTTAGTGATTGGCATGTTGGTGTGGAAATAAAGAGTTCGGATTTAAATAGTGATAATGATTATAATATTGATATAGTTAAAGAACGAATAAATAAGTGCATTGAGTATATATCTAACGCTGATATATCTGAACAAGATGAGATATATATCGCCTTTCTAGGTGATATGATGGACGGGATGTTATCTAACATGAAACCTCTTATGGCAGTCGAGCACGACTTGCATGGAATAGAGCAGTTAGTTAGTGCCTCAGATATTATAATAGATTTAATCTACAGACTATATAAACTGTTTGATAGAAGGATGACAATACTGACCGTCGGTGGAAATCATGATAGATTGACTGAAAAGAAGATACAAGACAAAAATAGGCTTGCGCACTTGGTGCTGTTCGACCGGGTAAGGTTGGGCTTAAAGTATAAGGTACCTAATGCGAACTTAACCTTTATATCTAATAACAAGAGATGGTATGGATATGATTTAATCAACGGTGTTAGATTGATAATAAATCATGGAGATAACTCTGCAAAGTACGATAAGATCGTAACAGCAGATTTACATGCGAACACTGATTATAGAGTGCTACTGCAAGGTCATTTACATAAGCGAGAAGTGCTAGAGTGTAATAACTACATGGGTATAAAAGTACCCAGTCTTGTAGGTGTTAGTCGCTTTGGAGAAGGAGATTGTTGTTTAGTCTCTAGGCCGGGTCAAGCGATTGTAAGTATTCAGAATAATGATACTCTAAGAGTCAATGCGGAATGGATTGATTTATAGGAGGATAAATTGTGTAATAGGTCAACAATATATACTACATTTTTCTGTTGTAGTATGATACTTTTATCGATGTCTTATAGCAGTTTATCATCAGCACAAGAGCTATCTCCGTCACTAGACGTCTATGCAAATGAAGATAATAATTGGGTAATGATTATTATTGGTATAACGTATGTATTATCTAAACTATTAGATATAGTACTAGAGGCAGTTAGGCAGAAAAGGTTTGACTATGTAGGAGAAATAAAGGTCCTTGAGTCAAAGAATGGAGAACAAGGTAAAAAACTAGATTCAATTGAATCTGAGTTGTTTAAAGCAAGAGCGACCCTACAAGAAGAAGTATACAAGCAAAGAGCAAGAGCAGAAATAGCTGAAGCGCGTCTTAAAGAAATAAATGAAGTACAAAAAAGATAAATATGAACATCTAGACTTAGAAGATAAAGATATCTCTATTAGTCCTATACTATCTGATTTAGTTAATAAAGAGTCATTAACTAAGACTGATGCTAAACTTTTAATAGATGAATTATTTATACCTTTTTCAGCAGTATTAACTGGCTTTGATCTATATGACTATCAGAAAGAAGTATTCACTGGCATAGTATTTAATGTTATTATGAAGTACGAAGTGCTAATGGAATCAGATAGTACGATAGACATTAGCGTTTTAATTGCGCGGCAGTCGGGTAAATCCTCTACAATAGCTGTTACAGTTTTTACATTAGGTGTATTGCTTCCAGCTCTATCTAAAATATTTAAAGCAGAACAGTTTAAGCAGTTTAAAGATGGCTTTAAGGTAGGCGTATATGGTCCAGATTATGATAAAGCAGGGATTATATACGGAAAAATTAAGGATTGTGCGAGTAGTGAAAACGCTATGAGAGTTATGTCTGATCCAGACATAAATATAGATTTGAGTAAAGTCAAAGGATTGAAGTTTCCTAATGGATTTTCGGTCGATCTAAGAACAGCAAACAAAACATCAAAACTTGAAGGATTTACATACGATTTATTGGTTATAGATGAATGTCAGGATATTGATAGTTACGTTATAAGAAGGTCATTAAGTCCAATGAGAGCCGCGACTGGTGGCGCAATGATTTGTGTAGGGACACCAATACCTACAACGTGCCACTTTAGTGAGATGTGTGCAAAGCACAAACTCATGGATATTAAAGCTAAAAGAACTTCAGATAAAGTGCGATCACATTATGAGTTTGATTATACAAACCATGCTCGACATAACGTTTTCTATAAAAAGCTTGTTGAGCAGGAAATGTATATTATGGGCGAATATTCTGACGAGTTCAGAATGGCTTATAAAGTCGAGTGGGTTAAATCAAGATCAACATTAATAACTGGAGATGAATTAAATAAGTGCGGAATATTGCGTACTAGAACAGAGTCTGCTAAAGTAGTTGTGTCGGGAAAAACAACGACTGTGAAGTTTAAGAGAGGACATGCTTGTGTTGCTTCAGACCTTACTACACCTGAACAAGTATTTTCTTTAGACTTTGGTAAAGTACATGACAGTACAGTTATGACTGTAGCTAAAGTGTGGTGGGATAATCCAGTTAAAATTGGTGATGATTATCGATACCATATCCATATACAAGACTGGTTTGAAATAACAGGTGATCATGAGGAACAACACCCTCAAATAATCGAAAAGATACTGAAATACAGTGCTCGATTAGGGGTTTGCGATGCAACAGGTAAAGGTGACCCAATTTATTCAAGATTATCCGGGGAACTGATCCATAACTCTATTGACGTGCATCCTTTCATTTTTACATCTAAAAGTAAGCACCAAGGATATACTTTACTAAAGCAGGAAATTTCTGCTGGAAGGGTTACATTTCCTAATGGAGCCCAAGCACGAAAAAGTAAGAAAAATAAAAACTTCAAAAGGCAGTTATCTAATCTTGTTAAAGAATATAAGAACAACTATATGAAGATCTCACATCCAAAGATGTCAGGTTTTCATGATGATTATGCCGATAGTCTTATGATGCTTGTATGGGCTATACATAATAAAGGCATACCAATGATAAATTTTTATAATAAGGATGTTTTCAATCAACGTACATCTAGGCACAGTCCACAGAGTATATATAATAGAACACTCGGAATGTCAGGTAAAAGTGTACCTAAGAAACGTAACTGGAGTTAACAAATGGCACTAAGATATATAGATTATTCACCATTCATGAATAGATCTAATCCTGTATTAGACTTCCTATTTGAATTAGGGGCGTATCATAGAGATAGGGTTAATAAGTATAAAACTTATTGGGACTTTTATGAAGGAAGACATTGGTCTTATGATGATGCCAGAAGTGTTACTTTTAACTATACCAGGAAAATAGTTGATATTAAATCAAATTTTTTAGTTAAGAACGGATTTGAAATCACAATACCAGATAATCCATTAACTATGGCTTCAGAACCTGAAAGTCGTTCTTTTATAAAAGCTGTACTAGATGATCAGTGGCGACGCAACGATAAAGAACAGTTCATGATTGAAGCTACACAGATGGGCGGTGTTACCGGTGATTTATTTATTCGACTATCTATAGATACTCATGATGAAGACGGTGAAAAGTATATAAAAACAAGTATTTTACCTAGTCAGTACGTATTCCCTATATACGGTGGAGACACGGGTACTGACAGGACTAAGATGCTTGAGTGTCACATTATATATCCAGTAGTAGAATACAGTACTAGAAAGAAAGGTTTCTTTAAAAAGGAGAATATTGACCAAAAAGCTGTCATGTGGCATAGGGAAATTTGGACCAAAGACCTAGTTGAGCTTTATCAGGGTGAGAACCTTAAAAGTACAGAACCAAATTTATTTGAAGAAATCCCTATAGTCCATATAAAGAACTATCCTAATACTAATGATGATTTCGGAATATCTGATTTAGAGGATATTATTCCCATACAAAAACTACTTAATGAAAAAGCTACAGATATTAGTGATGTAATTGATTATCACGGCTCTCCAGTAACCATACTAAAAGGAGCACGAATAGATAATGTTGAAAGAGGTGCAGATAAGGTATGGTCATTACCAGTAGATGCAGATGCATCTAATCTAGAGTTATCCGGAGACCTTAAAGCAAATCTTCAGTTTTTAGATAAGATATATAAGTCATTGCTAGATATCTCTAGTGTTCCTGAACAAGTACTTAATCCATCAAAAAGTATATCTAATACTCCAGGTGTTGCATTACATATGACATATCTTCCATTGATAGAGAATAGGCGTATAAAAACTATTACATATGCTAAAGGGTTAAAAAAGATAAATAGGTTAATGCTTAAAATACTTAGATTCATTAATCCGACGTTTAAAACTAAGTTTGATGAACTAGGCAGCGGTAGATTTCGGACAGATATATCATTTGGTCAACCATTGCCTAGAGATGAAAGCCTTGAACTACAAAATAAGCAAACAAGGCTTAATATGGGTATAACAGATAGGGTAGCAGAACTGGTAAGGGATGGCATTGGAGAGCAAGATGCTATTAGAATGATAGATAAGGCAGACGCAGATCATATCAAACGTCTTGAAAAAATTGCAGAAATTGAATCTTCATATAATGTCAAATCTAAACCAAGAAGTGTCTTTGGTAATCCAAAGACACCGGACCCTGTTGTACAGGGAGACAAAGTAAGCATAAATAGCCTTAAAAACTAAATTGCAACAAATCTTTCATGTTGTATTTTGCTTAATATAAGAATTTAGGAGTTGCAATGGCCCAAAAGTTTGCTGCGAAAAAAGTTCCTAATAAAAATGTAAAATGGATATATAGCTTTTCAGATAGAAAAGTAAATGTTGTAGGTACTGTTAAAGATGTAGATAAGGTCAAACTCACTGACCCCAATACTCGGATTTCCGAGAAATAACTAACGGAGTTTTAAATGGCTGAAGAAAATCAACAAAGCCCTGAAACGAGTGAACCTAGTGCAGTTATTGTAGAGACCGCAGAGGTTAAAGCAGTAGCAGAAAAAATTGTAGAGTCAACAGCACAAGTAGCTAATGAAGAAAGTGTTAGTGAGGAAATTGCAGCAGAAGCTGAACAACCCAAAAAGAGGCCAAGGCGAAGAACAAAGAAGCAAATCTCTGATGACAACTCAGAGCTAACTAATCGTCTAAAAGATGTAGAAACTAAGTTAGAAGAAAGAGATAGTGTCATTAGTGAATTAAAAAGTCAGTTAGAAGCATTCAACAAAGCAAAAGAAGTTGAAGTTATTGAGTCCAAGGAAGATACAATGAGTGAGAACGATAATACTAATAATAATGCAGTAAATAATGAAGCACTTGCAAAGATTATTGATGAGCTAAAGGCTCAAGTAGATACTTTGCAATCAGATTCAAAACGCATTAAAGAGGTGGCTAGGGAAGAAATTAACCGGGCTAAGCTTGAGGTTTATCGTGAAGAACAAATCAAAAGAAACTCTATTATGTTTTCTGATGTAGTTGTTGGTGACACAAAAGAAGCAATTGATGCTTCTATTAAAGATGCTGTAACTAAACAGCAAGCTATCGCACAAGCTGCAAAAGACTCGGCTACTAAAGAGTTATTATCATTACATCCTAGTTTGGCTCGAACAGTTAATCCAAAGCTAGATCCAAACTCAGGTGATATCATAGAGACGCATACCTATAAAGGTCGCAGAGAGATTGCTAAACTTGATAAAAATGAGTTTAGAAAGTTTCAAAATGAGCAAAAGAGACTCCTTTTGAAAAAAGGTTTAATTAAATAATATTTAGGAGTATAATATTATGGCTACTACTACTACTACAACTTTTGATGGCGCATCTTCGGTTGTAACTGATGTTTACAGTCGGGAGATCCTTCATAACGCTCTTGGAGTCATGCGCTTTGAAGAGTTTGTTACTGTTCGCGAAGAGTTATTAAAGCAATCTGGTGATACCATTGCTTTTACCAAATATACTGACTTTGGTGGACCTACCGTCGCATTGACTGACGGGGATGCGATGGCTACTGATTCTGTGACTGCTTCAACTATTAACGTTGTTGTTACAGAGTACGGTAAAGCATGCGAAGTTAGCGAAAAGCTTCTCCAACTTGCTTGGGACGATGTTATGAGTGAGCACGCATTCTTACTCGGTCGTCATTATGCTAAGTGGGGTCCGGACAAGCTTATCCGTGACCAGCTTCTTGGTCTTAAAGAAGCGACCTATACACTAAATAATGTCCAAAACGTAGGTACTACTATTAATGATAGTGGCAATAGCCCTACTACTCTTTTTGGTGGCAATGCTGCTGATAGGACTGACCTTGGATCAGACGATACTTTTGGTGCTGCAGAAGTTCGACGCATGGTTGAAGAGTTACAAACAAAGAATACACCTAAGTTTAATAATGATTTTTATGTTTGTGCTATCCATCCTCACCAAGCTCGGTATCTGCGAGCAGATGCGCAATGGATAGATGCTAATAACTACCATAGAACACGGGCAGTGTTTAACGGTGAATTAGGTCGGTTTGATGATGTTATCTTCATTGAATCATCTCACATGCCTCATGGTAAAGCGTCTTCTGTCGCAGATATTTCTTATATCTATGATGGAAACAATCAGGCGGAAGGTCTGACTACAGCGGACAATGCTTTGTCAAGTGCTAACGCATTGACCGGAAGTTTTGACGTTTACATGGGCGTTATGTTTGGTGCAGGTTGCGTTGGTTATGGTGTTGCACTTCCTGTTGAAATGCGTGATAATGGCATTACTGACTTTGGGCGTAAGCATGGTTTAGCTTGGTATTCCATTTATGGTGCAGCTATTATCAATAGTGATTATCGAGTTGTTATTGAAACTACTTAATAAAATAGATAATACTGTTTACATCAGCATCATAAAGTCAGGATTATCATGGCAACACGAAGTTCGTACAATAAAACAGTACCCAAGTACTTTGATGTTAAAGTAGATTTAGATAATAGTACTAAAAGTATTTCTGCAACAAAGGTTCAGTTCCCTAAAATTAAAACTGAACAAGAATATTTAGTGCTTGAGTTTAAGTTCAGTACAGAAACATACAACTACTTTATAAACTGGATTGAATCTGATAAAGCGGGGAAGGTTTATATTTCCACAGACTGCGGAGTCTTTAAAGAGATTGTATGTGGGTGCAAGCCTGTATTTATCGAATTATCAGATTTAAGACAGGCTCAAGCAGCTAATTTAACTTCAAGGGTATTTTTAACTCCAAATGAGTTAAAGATATGTTAAATATATGGCTGACTCTGCATCTTTAATAGTACGAATACGTCGTAAAGTACTTGATTATGGCGACGGTAATGCAAATACACAGACCTATGATAATAACTGGTATACAGATGCTATCATAGATGCATTAAGTCGTTTAAATACAGATATAAATGCTACGTATACAGTAACAACACTGCCCATTCAGTATGAGTGGGCAGTTGTTTTATTAGGTGCTATAACAATGGCAGGTATTCGTGCTGTTGAGCATCATACTACACCTACATCTACTTCCAACATTGCAGGCGCAGTTAGAAGGGTCGAAGTACAAGGTTTAGAAACTGAGTATTTCGATGCAGATCTACCTAGTCCGGATAGCTGGTTAAGACTAGTTGAAGATTTGTGGGCACAATACAAAGAATGGCTAGATAGTGAGAGACCAGCTACAAATGTTCTTCCACTTATATCCGTATCATCAGTGATGAGAGAAGACCTTCGTAATAACCGAGGTCTTAAAAATTACGCTTTAGATACAGGTTTAACTGCTCCATCATTAACTCTTACGGTGGTTGATGCAAGCAATAGAACCTTTTCATGGTCACCAGTATATTCTACTCAGTTCTCTTCTTACTTTATACAAAGAAAGGAGCAGAATACAGAGTGGGTATCAACTTCTACAATAAAAACAATTTCAGATAATCATACAGTTGAGTACAAAGCGACTGGTGCATTAAGCTCTGGAACTTATATATATAGATTAGGCATATCAAATAGGAATTCTATAAAGACGTACAGTTCTGAAGTAACACTTGTGGTATCATAATGTTAATAGATAGAACAACTACGAATAAATTAATAGAAGATAATATAAATGCCTTTAGTAGTGAAGATATTTCTGTATATAAATTTAGCTCTGTTACTCAAGATTTATATCGTCAAGGAACACGAACCTATACTGGACCTACAACCGTTAAAGCGGCTTTGATGGAAGAAAGGGATCGTGATAAACAAACAGATATTGGTGTTCGTAACGAAGATAAGTTACGATTATGTATCTGTCGTAATGAGTTGGCTGCAAAGTTTGCAGCTTTAGATGAAAGAGACCGCATTACTAGAGATGACATTCTTAAAGTAAGGGGTGTTAAATATAGTATTATTAAAGTAGTTACTACAGGTTCAATGTTTGGTGGTCCAAACGTTATTGAAATAACCTGCAAAGAATACCCTGATGCTCCGGTAACATAATGTCTTATTTTAGCGAATTAATAAGCTCTGCTCTTAAAGGTCTAGGACATGACGTTCAACGCCCGGGCACTAAGGGTAGGTACAAAGGCCAGGTCTTTAGCATCATAAATAAAGGTGCATTAGACGTTGAAGACATTATAAGAGATCTTTCTGTTGAAAATCAAGCTATATTTAATAGTGGAGTAGAAGATATAGGTCTTCAAATACAAGCCAGTGCTAGAGAAAAAATACTATCTGGAGATGCATCATGGCAAGCTTTGGCAGAACATCCTACTATAAGAAGAAAAGGTCATTCTAAAATATTTATAGAGACGTTTTTATATTATAAGAGTATACAGGTTAATGTTGATGGTGCTTCCACCTTTAGAATGATGGGTAGAGGCAGTAGATCTGTAGATTTTACGGTAAGTGTAGACATTGATCCTTCTGCTTCATACTCAGGTAGTCGGTACGGTAAAACTATACCAGTAACTACTGTGGCAGGTTATTTAGAACATGGTACTAGTAGAATGGTAGCCAGAAAGCTATGGTCTAAACTAGAGATAGAAGCTGAAGATTTAGTAAGAAAGTTTAATCCGTTTAAAGGATTGAGTGCTGGCGACTGGAAAGGTCGTGGACTGAGAAAGCGTAAAGTAAGATCTATTACACATAGAACTAATATACCGAGACGACCATAATGGGATTTACATCTCCTGTAGTTACATTAGAAGAAATCGATCAAGCCTGGTTTAATTACTTTGGTTGTTCTTATAGCGGAAATAAGATTACTACAAGTAAAGTTACTATAGATAATAATCCTGTAGAACTATTTATTGGAAGATTTCCTCATGGAGAATTAGCGGATGATAGGGTGTTTCCATCAATAAGTATAAATTTTTTATCTATGGCTGTGGATAGAAAAAGAAAGTTCTCTAAAACAGAAGATGGAATACTAGTTTCTGATACTCCTGATCCACCTAATGCAAATATAGTCGTGACGTATCCGGACCCTGAGCCTTATTATGTCATATATTATATACATACGTGGGCGAGAAAGACTGTCCATGATAGAAAGCTAATGCAAGGATTAATTGCAAATATACTTGTAAATGATACGTTGAATATCAATAATGAAGATTGGGTTGTGCTATTTAGCGTAGTCACAAACTCAGATCAAGTATTAGATGACCAAACTATTTACCATAAAACTTGGACAGCAAGAGTTGAGGTCGATATGCAACCTCAAATTTCTACAACAAGTAGAAAGGTCTCCAATGTCCAGAATAATGATGTTGATTTTATTACATAAAATCGGGGAGATATAAATGCCTACGTATAAAGTTCCAGGTATAGTTCATGAGGATAATTTCTCTGTAAGTGGACCAATTCAAGAAGCTGATCTAAGTGTTGCTGGTTTGATTGGGTACACTGAATGGGGAGAATTTAATGTTGCTAAGAAGCTTACTTCTTTTTCTGATTATTTAAAATATTTTGGTGGGTATATTGATTATTCAGATATGCCCTACGCAGTTAAGGGATTCTTTGATGAAGGTGGTAGCACCTTATATGTTACACGAATGGTAGCTGCAGCAGCTTCTGAAGCTGCCGCTACAGTAACTTTAGATACAAATAAATTAAAAATAGATGCTAAGTACAAAGGTGCTTATGGAAATAATATCTATATTAAGACTGTAAAAAATCCATTGGTTAATACTACATTATCCGCAGATCCTGGTGCTGATGTAGCAGTATTTCAAGTTGCATCTCCTGAGGGTTTCTTCAAGGGGCAGACTATAGATATTAACACTGGTACTCCTGCTGTTGTAGAATCCATTGTATCTTCAGTATCCGAAGCAGGTGTATTGACACATACATTAACTACTACTGCTGTTATAGATGCTGATTTTGCTATTGATACACCTGTTGTATCTGATGAATATGATATTTACGTCTATTATAAAGATCAGGTAGATTATGTTGAACTATTTAAGCAAGTAACTGCTAAAAGTGGAACAGCTAATTATATTGTTGATGTACTTGCAAGTGAGGCTAATGGATCAGACTATATTGTAGCTTCTATTCCGGCAGGAAATACTGGCTTTGCATCTCCTGCGAATCAAACAGGTCCCACAGCATTAGCTGGTGGGGTTGATGAAATTCTTAATGGAAATGCTGATGCAACTACAGTCGCAGACTTTATTGGTACTGCTGCTAGTGATACAGGTTTATATTCGTTTGATGGTTATGATGATATTAAATTAGTTGCTGCAGTTCCATATGATGCTTCTAAGCTAAATGCTTCGGCCACAACTGCTTCAAAAGTATATGATAGTATCTTTATACATGGATTATTAAACTTTGCTGCTGCAAGAAAAACTACTTTCGCAGTATGCGAGGCTAATCCAGCACTTGCGGTTTCAGCCATTTTAACAAATAAGACTGCCGCTGGCTTTAATAATAAATACGGT
>CEUI01004004.1_pt1 | contig 18975 bp, 2 predicted proteins | sample 531411 | NCBI WGS metagenome assembly CEUI01 (sample SAMEA2622841, study PRJEB7988) | marine metagenome | isolation source: saline water (ENVO:00002010), including
AAGAATCTCAAGACTCCTCTCCTTTTTATCCAGAGCCTCAATGGCCGGACCCGAAAACGTTCTTAGTTCGAGGAATTACCCTCGAAGAAGCAACAACTAATTGTGAAGCTAAAAACGGAACATTAGTTTATGATTATGCCGTACCTTGTCAGGGGTATCAAGGCTATCAAGGTTACCAAGGTTATCAGGGTGCAGAAGGTAAAGAGGGTAAAGATGGTGCTAAGGGAGCACAAGGCAAGGCGGGTCCATCCGGTTGTCCGTCTTGTTTTGAGGTAACGTGGTGCAATGAAGTGGGGGATTCAACCTGTACAACACCCTCTGCTAAGTGTTCTCTAAATTTAGAGAAGGACGTTTTTCCGGGGTGTAATAACGTAGGCTTTCCGCCAGAAAAAATAAGTGGGAAATTTTCCAAACCAGAAACATTTAGCGTTTATTATAACCAACATAGTCAATGTGCTCTTGAATACAGTAGTGACGGTGCTGGTGAAACTGCACCAGTTAAATCTGTTAAATTCACAAATAATCATAGCACCAACAGCATAGAGGTTAATGGGGAAACTATTGCCGCGGGAGAATCTCATACATTTGCTGAGAATGATGCTATAGCTTACGCCGGTTATAATACTGGAGCACAAAATGATTTTGCTAATGGCAAAACATACACGGTTACCGATGCAGGTGCACCGGAGGAATCAAATGTTTTTAATTCACCCACTACGACTACTACTACTCAATCTGGTACTTGTACGCCGACATATACTTGGACTATTTCTGGCGGATGGACTACGGGTGATGTGGCATCATGTAACGTGGGGTGTGGTTGCTCTTCCTGTGATGATACCTGTTGGGAATGTCTTGATGGTGATGCTGCGAATACTACTCATATCAACACACCCCCAGAGGCTGCAACCGGTGTGTGGGCGCCATGCACTTGCGCACAAAACGGCGGCGGGACAACAGCCCCCCCGGGAGGAACTACGGCCGCGCCTTGTACGGACCCGATGGACTACTCCATAGATGCGAGTTTGGGTTGGAACAAGGGGGAGGGGGCGCTCCTTCAGCCAGATTTAGATCTTTATGTTAAAGTTGGAGATTGTCAAGCGGTAGGTTATAGTTCTCCAGCCTTGGATCCGGATTGCTCAGTGTTCAGCGATCCATGTTGTGAGGACGGCGGCGATGGTGGTGATGGGGCTACGACCACGTGTACGACATGCCCCGAAAACGTAGCGAAACAACCCTATTCTGAAGCGAAGATTGTTAAAAGTAATAGTTCTGGCTTTTCGATGCCTTGGGATGATAAATACATCACCAAAGACATAAGTCTTGACACAGGGTGCGTATTGAAGAGCGGAGGGTGTATTGCTCATGATCTTATAAAATCTCATATGGATAATAATCCATTTGCGAAAAATTTAGCACAACTACAAGAAGAAGAAGTTTTAAACAAAGCACAAACCCTCAGTGTTATTGCTGGGCAATCAAAATTAGTTAAGGTATGGGTTCATGTCGTGTGGCATGAAGATTATCAAAATATATCTGACGCACAAATTGAATCACAAATCAAAGCTCTAAATAGAGGGTTTGGTGGAGGCGGAGGAAGATACGGATATAAACCTAGTAGGTGGCAGAACGAAACAGCTAACGCCTGTATACAATTTGAGCTAGCTGGGGTTACCAGAAAATATACTGATTCAACTTCTTTCTGGCCAGAAAATAATGCCTCTAGGGATTCAAAACCGGACCCAGTTAAGCATGACTCAACAGGCGGGTCCGACGCAGTAGATGGTCATTTTAATATATGGGTATGTCATTTATTAATGCCAGCCGGGTTCTGTTTGTATGGTTATGGTACATTCCCGAATTTTAGGGCAGATTTGCACCCGACGGGTAATGAGGATGGCGTAGTTATGGACCACAGAGCTTTCGGTGATCATACAGGAACTGTCGGCGCTACATCCGAAGGGCGAGAGGGCGATGGTTGTGATGGAGCTTATGATGGGTCGTGGGGATCTGACGCAAAAGATAGCGGTATAATTATGGTTCATGAAGCTGGGCACTTTTTTGGTTTGAGACATATTTGGGGTGATGGCGATTGTAGTAGAGATGATGGTGTAGCCGACACCCCTCTTCAGGACCAGTCGTCTGGGCAAGATTGTCCCGGGCCAAGCAAGGAAACGTGCGGTTCGCTTGATATGTACGAAAATTTCATGGATTATAGCGGGGAAACTTGTCAAAGCATATTTACTTGCGGGCAGATGAATGTAATGCATGCCAATTTAGAGATTTCACCGAATAGAACTAATTTACTTAATGGTACAACAAATTCGCAGGGTGGACTATTCTCCGGTATCCCGTGTCCGGGAGATTCGTTTGCTCAATGTGGTCAAATATCTAATACGACCGCGCCGCCGGGAACAACCACGACAACAACGGGTGGACCGGGTACAACGACTACTACCCAAGACCCGACATTGCCGGGTGGCGCTTGCGGAGAATGTAATGAGGCTGGAGGGTGGAAGTGTTGCAGAAAAGCTGGATGTATACCTTGTGATACAGATAAACCTAACGCTGGGGCACCGGGGTCTCCAGATTGGAACTGTTGTTATAAAAACCCAAATGATGGTGGAGATTTCGGTTCAGAATGCGAAATGTGTAATTCTGATTCTACTCAGGCATGTGTTCCGGATTGTTGCTGTGATGATGCTTGCTGCTTTTTTCAAGACTGTTGTCCGGACGCATGCTCAAAAGTTCAGAAGGGTTCTGACGAAGGGCAAGAGGGTGCAAAATGCATATCTTCAGGTGCAGAAGAAGATCACCCAAATTGTTGCGCTGGCGGGGAGGAACCAAAGCGTTGTGATAAATCAGAGGTGGAAGATTGTTTGTGTCCCGGTGAAACTTATTGCGTTTATAATCCCGCCACGGGACAACAAGGAACATTCACTATTGAGCCCGGCGGTGGCGATATGGCTATTGCAAGCAATAACCCTTTTGAGGCGGGCGAGAATGAAGGCGCTATACAGAGTGTAGATAATATTTCCGGAGGCGACGCTTCAGGAGAATACACTGAGGTTTCAGCTAGTGGAGGAGCGGGGTCTGGGGCAAAATTTAAAGTAGTTATAGATGGTTCGGGCACAACAGTGACAGTAGTTAGCGGCGGTTCAGGTTATAAATTAAATGATACATTAACCATAGCTAGCGCTGATGTTGGCGAGGGATCTGAAGTAAAATTTGATGTAGCTGGGGTCGACGAAGGCAAGGGAGCAAAAAAGGGTGACACGCTAATAATATGTCTTGGTCCGTGCCCCAAGAATGGCTATCAAGGGTACCAAGGATATCAGGGGTATCAAGGGTATGATGGTTATGCGAGATATAAAGGGTATCAAGGAGATAAAGGGTACCAAGGATATCAAGGGTACCAAGGATATCAGGGGTATCAAGGTTTAGACGGTTATGCTCGTTACCAAGGAGCTCAAGGTTACCAAGGACTGGATGGTTATGCTCGTTACCAAGGAGCCCAAGGTTATCAGGGGAAAGATGGCAGCGCAACCTATAAGGGTTATCAAGGCTATCAGGGCTTAGATGGTTACGCTCGTTATCGAGGAGCACAAGGTTTTCAAGGTTATCAAGGTGCCAAAGGTGAAGGTTGTCCAGCTTGCGAAACTTTCATTGGTGATCCAAACGGTAACGCTGTTCCTACTGCTGGAGGTTGGGAAGCTTTAGCTGGAGGAAAAATTAAAGCATACTTGAATAATGCAGAAAATTGCTGGACCGAAGGCGAGCCCATTTGCGTAAATCAAAACGAAGCTGGTGAAGAAAAATTTGAAGGATCGACGATATCAACTTTTGTCCCGTCTACGAAACCTGCTGGCGCACCCCAACCAACACAAGCTTACATGGAGATAACCGGCTTAGAAAGCTCGTTTAATGGTCAACTATCAGTTACTATTTGTCACGGAAGTTGCACTAATATGGGGTATCAAGGTTTCCAAGGTTATCAAGGACAAAGTGGTTACGCTACGTACCAAGGTTATCAGGGTTATCAAGGCCTTGGCGGTCAAGGTTATCAAGGTTTCCAAGGTGGAGAAGGCTCTGGTTATCAAGGCTACCAAGGTAAACCGGGTTTTGGTGATGATCCTTGCGGAGACATAGGTAACGCTGGAAATGAGTGTTGTAACACCAATTGGTGGACAGCTATGACATTCCAATGTAATATAACCGGCAAGCAAAATTTAACTATCGAAGGTGATACACATTTACAGGAGTTGGTTATGATCGGTGAACCCGGCGAGCTATGCGACAACAATCTTTTAGTCTGGAACGAATCAACCTTCTATTGTGAAACCACATTTAAAGAATGCGTAACGTTTGAAAAAGGATTTAAGTCTGATAAGCTTTCTGTTTCTGAATTACACTTCTGTGGAGGAGGAGACTGCACTGGTGGAGATGGAACACTTTTACCTTGCCCCGAAAACGCACCCTCTATATTATGGAATAATGGGGGAGGGTTACATTGGGAGCCTGTAGTTACTAGAACTATAACTATTTGTGTGGATGGAGTAAATCAAGAAGTATGCATATTAACAAGTGGGTGTGAAGGAGAGGAAGCAAATAGAGCGTTACTGGATCAAGCGGCGAATATCGGAGATACTACCATTAATCTAACGGATCAAGCTTGGGTTCAGGTCGGGGCAACCCTTTCGATAGATGCCAACCAGCATAACGCTGAAACTGTAACCGTTACTGGCTTGGGTTCTGTTTTGGTTACGGCATTAACCAAAGCTCACTCGAAAGGCGCCGTGGTTCAATTAGTTTCTAACCCAACAACAACGACTTCAACCACCACAACAACTACTTCGGGGCCGACGACTACTTCGGGGCCGACAACTACCACAACAGCAGGTCCGACAACCACAACTGTGGCACCAGCTAGATACTATATAGTAGAGCATCATATGGCATCGGTGCCCGTTTTTGACATAACAGAATCCTCTGGGTGGTCGTCTGGCGCGCTTGTGCCTGCTCAGTTTACAAGTTCATTAGTTTATAAACCTTCAGAAGATTATTTCTATAATCAATTCTGGGGTGTTTCAAACAATATAAGTTGTTATGCAAACACCACTTTTTCTTCTAGCGATCTGGGGCAAAATATAAACAAATGCGGTGGATTCTGGACGAAACAAAGACCTTCTTGGGATGTTGGAAGCTGGGTGAATTCTTGGTCTCAGGCTCCTGCGGCGGGATCTAATTGTAGTGATGTGGATGCGTGGGGTAACCCAACCGATGCCTCTTGCTGGGAAAGCAAATGGAACCCCGGCGTGTTTGTAACGATTTTCTCTGATATAGACATGGCTAATTCGGGCTTGGATTTTGATGATCTAAAATTAGGAGATGTGGTATGGGCTACAGCAGATGGGTCTGATGTAAAAACTTGTTGGACAATAACGGGTGTCGGCGGAAATAATACGGCTTTACCTACGGAATGGTCAACTTCAGATGGGTCTACGGCGGCAACAACCTATAAAGATCTTTGGGATAGCTTAAACTCTATTGGAAAAATTAATCCTTGGACTTTGGTTGCGAGCTATAACTGCTTTGCTCACTGGAGTTTCTCTACAAATACTGGCGTGTTCAAAAGCTCGCAGTATGGAAATAGTGCATCAGCCCGAAGCTCTTGTTCTGCTTGTGTTGATATGGTTGATTCTCAAGTCAACCAACCTAATGGTGAGGACTGTTCTCCGTGTAGCTTAAGCGTTTGTGATACAAATAATTTGGTTCAACCTATTTCGATTGGGTCTACATCAGTATATCTTAGGCATCATAGTGGTTTATCTGTGGGGGACTCTTTGGTTATAGATCCTTGGACGTCCAACGAGGAAACGTTTTCTATTAGTACATTGAGTGGTCTCATGACGGCGCAACGGACAAAAAGGGTTGGTATGCTTGCGACAGCGACCTCTTCTTTTGCTAAATCACATTCGGCAAATGCCGCAGTCATAGGGCTTGCCGAGAAAAATGCACTACAAAACAAATATAAAATTACAAAATGTTGTGATAATGGTTCCGACACCGTGTTAAATGTAAGCGGTTTAACTAAGGCGAGTTGCGCCACGCACGCTGATGTTTCTTGTTTGAATGATGGTTGTTGGATTCCAAATGGTTGTGTTAATGGTAAATGTTCTTGGCGGTATTCAAAGGAATCTGAAGAGTATGGAGATTGCGCCACAGGTCAGCCGTTTAAATCAGTTTATATATATTGGAATGTATTTAAGGGCGTTACCGGAAATGAATTGGGAAGATGGGAAATGAGTCCGGCTATTCCTCCTAAGGGGGTCATCTCATACTCTACTCATCGTTGTCCGTGGACGTGGACTGCGGACGAAAATAGGTCAAGCGCTTCTAATCCTTGGGATTCAACTGTAACTTGGCAATACGGAGCGAAAGTGGGGCGCGGAGGCGCAGGAAGATCTGCTTGTATTGTGAGTAGAACCGCGGCACAAGTAGTGGCGATTGCCACCACAACAACAGCTACGCCTACGACCGCGGCCGCGCCATTGCAATCAGCGACGACTACTACTACCCAAGGCCCAACGTTGCCGGGTGGATGTTGTACTCCAAAGCACGAATGGACTGATATGGTCGTTGAAGAGTTTCATTCTTGGTCCGGAGGCTTCTGTGATAATAAGAGTTGTTGTCATTGGGATGGTGGATGTATTTTAGGATCTTGTCAGGGGGTTGTTCAGACGAGTGCTCATAATGGGTTTAGATCTAATTCTCAGGTATACTTGAAAAAGGAAGATCCAAATAATCCGGGAGAATTTATTAAAACGTGCTATAGGGTGAAAGATGCCCACGCGGTCGACGCCACCACAAAATGGAGCGAAAGCCCAGACATAAGCTCAAACTGGGAAGAGTGCGGATGCCCGAGTAAGAACGGCTGCCCAGCGACAACCACCCCTGAGCCTTGCGATACCCCTGAAAAATTAGGATTAATTGTAAGTGGACATAGTGGAGAATTCCCAGCAGGAGGATGTTTAAATGGTTGTTATCTGGCATTAACATATAACAATAAATGCTACACAACAACGGTTGCTCCGGTATTTGTTCCGGGCGGCGTCACTGGCGCAACACCTAACCCTGCTGGTACAGCGTCACCAACCGTGGGACCAACTCAGCCACCACCCGTACCAAACCCCACAACCGCGGGTCCGACAACCACGACAACAACCCCAGCGCCGGGCGTTCAGGAGTATATTGGTATAGATTGCAGAACAAATCAACAAGTTAGGTTTATAGACGAATACGGAACTGCAGCCGCATATCCAAATGCCGTTTCTCATGAAATTGGTGGAGTTGAAACAATGGCATATGAAACACTGTTACTTGAAAGAGCTATAACGGTAACAAGAATGATAAACGGACAACCAGTCCTTGTCTCTTCGAGCGCGAGTATATGTGTTAATAGTTGGACTAAGACAGCGTGGACGGGGACTGCGACATTAACAGTCCTAAATAAGTGGATGGGCAAAACTTGTGATGTACTGCATAATGATGGAGATTTAGGTAATAATATTCCACATAGCTGTATGGCCCCATGGAATGGTGGAACATATAACTCGGGGAATATTATGCCGTGACGTATTTTTTGAAAATACTGTAATGATTAATAATAATAGATAATAAAAATATTATGGATAATGAATTTTATGATAGTCTTGCGAGATCTACCGGATCAAATGACGCTGAGAAGGAAAAAAATATTTTAAATAATTCTTTTTCTGAATTATCCTCTAGAACTGGTCAATCTTCGGGTGAAGTACTTAAAAATTTAAAATTAAATAATATTTGGAATGATGATATTCATCCTTCGATGGGTATGGGCTGCGGTTCTTCCGTTGTAATGGAACAGCTTATTCAAGATAATCCAGAAATGGAAAATATTTTATTACAACAAAAGGCTGTAATTACTAAAAAGTTTTTTGAAATAAGAGAAGAAGAAGTAGAAAGAGAGGTGGCTAAGGTAAATCTATGGACCGTAGCTGGTCCTCACGTCCCGGGTTATACAGAGCCGCCTTGGAGTCCGGCGCATGGAAATGATGATGTTCTTAAAATTTGCTGTGTTATTCATGTTTGTGTTCCCGGTATTGAATCAAATCCAAACCTAGTTCCCGATTCCGTGCTTCAGTCAGGCATGGAGCAATTAAATGCTCATTTTAAAGGATACAAAGAGTCTGGTCACCCAGATTATGATCCAGCTAAGTTTCCGGACGGAGCAAGGTGGGCTGATAGATACGCAGGGGACACAAAAATAGAATTTTACTGGGTTCCCGGCGATCCGAATACCCGCATCAATAAAAACTATGCTAGTGGAACCGCTATAAGCTTTTTAAATACTCAGAATTATAATGACCCTGCAAACGGAGGAAGTACTCCAGCAGACGTTAGTAAATATTGTAATATTTATATTGTTGATGGAGATTCTTCAAGTGGAGGCCCAGCCGGTTTTGCTAGCGGCCCATCAGTAGGTAACAATAAGGATGGAATTACAATAAATTGGTCAGCGTGGTATAGTAATCCTAACAGGTATAATGCGGCAGGACAACATACGATGCCCAACGAAATAACCTTGGTTCATGAAGCTGGACATTACTTAGGTCTTGCTCATACGTGGGGGCAGGAAAAGGCGGGTGATGATAATGCTCAATGTGAAAGTATAGACGATTGGGGAATTAAAGATACACCAGCGCAAAATGGGCCAAACGAGGCTGGAGTTTGCCAAGCTAATTGGTCTTGGACAGAATTTGCGAATGGTAATATGCCGGGGCTATGTTTTAATAGTAGAAATGCTACTATATCCAACGGATCGGGGGGGTTGAATTTCTCTTCTTGTAATCTTACTAGAGAGCAGGGCGCAATAAAAACTATCAATAATATTCAATCGGCCACTGGCTGGGTTGTGGGAACATACAATAATGTATCCGCTACTGGGGGCTCCGGTTCTGATGTAAAATTTAATGTAGCAGTATCAACCTCAAATCCTCCATACGCGATAACTATTACAACTAATTCTCCGACGGTGGCTTGGCGTGGAGGTAAGAATTATACAGTTGGAGATACCTTAACCATCGCAGGCAATGATGTGGGCGGCGGACCAGACATAGTGTTTGACGTTGATTCCGTTGGGCCGGGGGCGATTACCCCGCCAGCATCATGTACACCAGAGACGGACTCTTCCGGAATGTGTCTTAACCCCACGACGCATTATGAGGTTTCTAATTATTTTGATTACGGTAATTGCGCTTGCAAAGTTACATCATGGAAATTTGAGATGTACGGTGCCACAAAAAAACGTCTAGTAGACTCAACTGACTGTTGCACTAGAGCCGTTTCTCATTGGAATAGGAATTCGTGTGTGAGTTCGCCAGACGACTTTAATGATATGTGGGAAAACTACATGGATTATTCTTCTTGCGCAATGATGTTTACAAAGGGGCAAAAATGGTGGATGCGCGCGGTTATTTTAACTTACAGAAAAGGATTGCTGTGCGCCGAAGCAGGAACAACAACAACTTCCGCGGGTGCAACAACAACTTCTGGTCCTTGTTTCGTGTGTGAAAATGGAGAAGTTGTATATAGGCTAGAAAAACCGGGTACAATATTAGGGGGTACGGACCCTAAAAAGGATCCAAAATCAGGATACTACAAGGAATGCGAAGACGATAAGAGTAGTGGTAGTGTGGGCATATACGAAAATGCATACATATTTTTTGATGAGGTTCAAAGTAAGTGGGCCTTAAGTCACGACTATAAACTTACCAACAATGGAATATTTGGATATCATACTAAATCAGGTAACGGGGATGATCCAACCGGGACATATGAAGATGGAGCAGGTAATCAATTTCAAGTTCAAGTGGGGCATTGCGGAACAACAACGACAGCAACACCGACATGCAAGCCTGTAGAATGTGTTGACGATCCGTTTACCCCCGGAGGTACTCAAAGTGGTAATGGAACAGATGGAACTTGGCAATTCATGTCTGATAATGGGCAATTTCCTCATTTATTGGGGGCGGGCGCTAACGTCTCTAAGCTATGGTGTGATCATAGTTTAGTTGTTACGGGTGAATGTAATGATTGTACAAAAGCTCAAAAGGGCCGCACCGCGGGGCATTCTACGTGGTATCAAAATAAATGTTATTATGTATCTGACGCAAGTACACTAAATCAATCCAGCAATAGAGAACTACCTCCAGATACCGCTGGGATTGGCTGGACAGAGGTGGATTGTTGCACTACAACTACAAGCACTGCTCCGCCGCCGGTGCCGTGCGTTGGGGATACAGAGGGTTCTGATGGCAAAAAAGACATGATTCTCGTGATATTTGCTCATGATTGGTGGGGCGAAAGCTTGGCGGATGATTTGCAGGTTAATCTTAATGGCACACCAATTGGAAAAGTTCCTTGGGCAAATAAAAAACCTAGAGTGTACAGAAATCAAGCTAACCGAGGTAAAAATGGAGCAATATTCATAGGTAGCACGGACACTTCGTTAGGATTTGACCAAACTCTTAAGGGTGGAATTACCGCAAACGGTCCAAGCGGATTTTGCAGCAATGCTCCCTGTCAGCGTTATGAATATATATATCTTAGCGGAAGGCTTGCTGATCAAACTGTATATTATTTTGATCCAGATATTTTAAAATCTGGGAAAAACTTTTTAACCGCGAAAAACGTAACGAACAAATATGGGGCTCTCCGGTATATGGAGGTTTATTTATATGAAAAAGATTCAACAACAGGATTATTAAAAGAAAATTGTTATGTTACATCATTAAAGGTAGATATCTGGGCGGATGATGATTGGCCAAAAGATTGGCGGGAAGACTGCAATAACATGACTGTCGCCGGACCGATTAAAAAAACTCAAGGGAATGTCAACACTCAACAAACGGGTGTTTCAACGTCAGTCACAACCTTAATAGGCAAAAGCACTGCGCGTAAAAACGAAGACTGCGGCGCTTGGCTTGAGAACAATTTCATATTTAAAAACCTTTACAACCCGGTCAATCCCGGTAAAAACAATGGAATTAGTCCATGTGGTGGATGCCCGATAGTTTATGAGGTTGAAGTTAATGGGTTTATGTCTAGCGGTAGCCCTGCCCAAAATGGTGATAAATTTTCGTTGAAATTTTTTCCATGGGGTTCAAGAGGTACGACTACGACACCCGCTGGAAGCACTGCTACCACCCAATGCCCCCCAAAAGAGTGTGCTGGCATGAATTGTGATCCAAAATTAGATCCAATGTGCGTTGATCGCACTGGGCAAGATTTTATTGTAACAGCAGAATATTTGGGTGATGATGATAAATCCGCCAGTAATCTTGCGGATTTGATAGAGAAGGCCGCGCCTGATGATTATCCATTATGCACGTCCGTAAAGGGTAATGTGGTTACAATCGTTGGACCGTATGATGGGTACGGTTTTGACTTAGAAATATCTTATTGGCCAACCAATAGCGGGTGGGTTCAAGCAAGCCCCCCTGCGGGCGGGGTGAAGCCACCGGGTCACGATTCAAGATCAACGAACTTAATGGTGGGACAACCATTTGTAGGAAACAAATACGCTTGGACTTATAAATCAACTGTAACTAAACATGTACCGGGACAATATACACCGAATGGAAAACCTGTGGTAGCCCCGTATAAACAAGGCGGATCAGGTGGATGGCCTGCACGTGCGCCGCAATTCGGGCATAGGTGGGGTCCGGGATCTTGTCCGGACAACGGAAACTGGGTAACTCAAACTATAAATAACGAGGAATCTATAAAAAATGCTGAGTGCAGCAACTCAGGATCGTCGTGTGAGCTTACTTTTGGACCCAATTCAACTGTCCGTTGGCACCCTCGTGGTCAGGCTATGAGTGGGATATTTTATATTGGTCAATATATGACTCAATACAATAGTGAATGTGAGAAGACAGAAATTTGGGAATGTTGTGCTACAACGACTTCAACCACAACAACAACTACGGGCACGACCACGCCCCCCACCACACCCCCTACAACTCTTTGTTATGAGTGTCGTGGTTGCGCACCATACTCTAATAAAAAATGGTATACCTCTTTAACTATTGATCCGTGGGCAAGTATAGCAAACATGCAAACGGCGTTAGCTGCGTGCGCGACACAATTGATAACGGATGGTTTACCCGCAGCAATCTACGGCACCCAAGCCTGCTCTGTTCATAAAATAAATCAAGACCCCAAGTATAATGGAACTCTTGCTGGTCCTTGTCCTACCGTAACTACGGTTGCACCTCCGGTTACAACTACGACACAAACTACGGTGCCTCCTACCCCCTGTAATCCGAGTCTCGAATGTTGTAGCTGGGTAAATTGTGCGCATGTTTGTGACAACAGTAAAAAGGGTGTAGGGTGTTTAAGTCAAATATCTAAAGCGGGGATGAATGCGATTCTGTGGATATCTGGTGGAAATGTAATGAATGACATTGACCATGGGATGGTATTAACTGTAAACGAGGGTAAAAATAATGAAGAATCTGTGACTGTTATAGATGTTCAGTTAGATCATATAAAGGTAATAAGTACTATTTTTGATCACGAAATTGGCGAGTGTTTGAATATAAGAGGAATGCACTTTAGGACTCAAGGGGATTGGAAAGAGGGTCAAATTTGTCATGATGATAGTGACGGTTGGAATCGTAATCACTCTCTTTCGAATTTTGGTAATACACCTAAGCCTCACTTTAATCCTACTCCTAATGACGGAAGCGGGACTTTAAACTTTGAGCCGTGTAGTTTTGATGGAGTAGATACAGTAGATTGTCATGGTACTATATATACATCTAACGGGTTGTGCCTTGATACTTCACGTATGATCGGTGACTATAATTCGTGGGACACTCGTATCAATATGGACGATCTGCCATACATAAAGGGTATCGGTGAAAATTGTGGACCAGAAGCAAACGATACTTGGACATGTCCTACAACAACAGTTGCTCCAACAACTGCTCCACCCACAACATCCACAACCCCTCAGGGGCAGCACTGTTATGAATGTTTCCTAGATGACACCCCGGGTGATCCTAACAGCGGTGGATGGTCGGGCTGGTATTTCTGGGGACCTGCCAACCTGCAAACCAGCGACCCCCAAGGGTGTGACGAGTGTAAGAACCTTTATCTTCAGAATACTGGTAAACCTTGGGTGTTGCCTTACACTTGTGGTAATAACACAATTGCATTTCAACCTCGTGACGCTTCGCTTTGTTTAAATCAGGCGACAACGCCACCGCCGCAGGATTACTGCGTGCAATGCACAAATAGCTGTCAGGAAGGTTGGTATATTAAATTGACTTATAATCCTTTGGATAAACCAAGACAAGCTATTATAGCGTGTCGTGAAGCTTGGAAGAGGCATTCACGGCAACAACAGCACGACGCTTGTATGTGTGACGGTTCAGCGGCTAATCCGGCGTGGGGGATGCGAGCTATTGAAGATGAAAACGAGATTTCATCACGGTCTCAGGTCGTCTCTGTTGGCGGGTGCACGTGTGCCATTGGAAGCGATTGGGTAATGGGTCAGGCATATGGTAATGAGCCTGCCAGCAGCGCGTGGTTTCCTGATTCAAATAATCCAAATCTCGTACATACTCTAATTGTCGAACCCGCCAATTGCGCTTGCACTCCGGGGACAACGCCGCCACCAATAGGGCCGTGCTGTTTTCATGCCGTTGGGCGCTTTGGTCCGGACTGTAGATTAATGACTCAGGCGCAATGTCTGAGTTGGGGCGCCAGCCCGGGCATTCTTGTCGTAGATTGGAAAGGTGCGGGCAAAAAATGCGAACACGTAGATTGTACGAATAGAGGGAGGCCAACTGAAAAGGGCTTGTGTTGTAAGCCGGTGTTACCTCCAACCACGAACGGTCGAGGTGCTTGCTGCGTGGAAGACGTTGATGGAAATGCGGAATGCCACGATAATCTCACACAAAAAGAATGTCTAGATGATAAGGCGGGTGTTCAATGGACTCAGGGGGCTGTATGTAGCGCGAATCCGTGTAACAGGTGTCCTAGCTGTGACAACGCGCAACAGAATGGATGGGAATCGGAAGAAAAATGTAAAGAATTTTATTGTGGTGACGGGGTCAATGGTTGTTGTGGGGGAGGAACGAACGAAAACGAAAACGAAAGCGAAAATCCTTTTAGGGTTCATTTAATAAATGGTTTCGGTGGGGAGAATCTAAGGACCGAACGGTGGCCTTCGTGTGAATTATGCGATCAAGAATATCCAAACGACCTCTTTCTAAACAAAGAAGAATGTAAAGCGTCTGTTTGTATTAGCGGCTTGGCGCTTCCTTGTTGTGAACCTGTTACTACCGCCGCACCGCCAGTGGGTGTACAAGGGGACGGGTTGAGCGATTGTGTCGTTTTAACCAAGCAGGAATGTGAAGAGAGGTATGGTGTGGGTAATAAGTGGATCGCGGGCATAACTAATGTAAACAAAGCGGCTTGTGAAACGTTATGCGGTGACAACGTACCTGAGCATTGTATAGAATGTTTCGCCGCAAGCCCAACAACAAATATGGTTTCATGGAAAATAACAACCAAATTTACTCTTCAAAATTGGAATAATAGCGATCCAAATTGGAACTTGGCTATTCAAGAATGTAATAAAGCCACCCCAGCTAACGTAACGGTGACGGGAGGAGCGGTCAGCGTTAAAGACTGTGGCGATCCTCCTGCCGGTGGTGATGCAGAGTGCTGTATTCAATGCGCGAAGAAAGAAGATTGGTGGGACAATGCCGGAATCAAGCATGAATATAAGGTGTGGCATATTAGCAGTAAGATCGTTCCGGCGGGCGGAGTAGTTATGGATTCAGCTACACCACCAAATTGCACAGTGGGAAATATAGATCTCATCAAGGAGGCTTGCGCGGCGGCTTGGCCAAGTCCACCGAGCAGTAAATATCCTTGGGGCGGAGGCGTGGTCGGCGGACCCTTGACGTTCCCAAATGTGCCTTGGCAGGGAAATGTAGGTGGGGCTCAGGCCTCGACTGGATTTGGATTTGTTCCAGACTGGCGTTGTGATATTATCGCACTACCTTTACCGGTGGCAACCACTCCGGCGCCAAGACCAAAAAAATGTATTCAAGTGATTGGCGTTAAAGATAGTAACGCTAGACCTGACGCGAGCAAATATAATGGGGTTTATTATTCTAACGATGTAAATGGCACCCATTCAATTTATTATCATTTAGATAATTGCCCCGAAGCATCGTTAGGCCAAAACAACACCACTGAATGTATGTGGGTTGTTGAACACACTGTTTTTGGCTGGATGGGGGCAGATAATTCCAACCTTTATGTATGGGCAAGAGATTATGACAGCGGGCTTATGCCTGAGCCGGTTGGGGTCAATTTTGTTAATGAAGATGGTAGTCCAATTGTGGTTGAGTGGTGCCCATCATGCGAACCTCTTGTTGAGATGGAGGTGGCCGTACAGCAAATTGCATCTTCTGAACCGTGTCAGGTTTGCACTGAAGTTGGTATGTCCACGCTTCCTAATTGGCAGGTAGCTGGTTACAGCACGCTTCAGGAATGTAAGGATGATTATTGCGACCCTGTATCAAACAACCTGCCAGCAAGCCTTCAGGAAACAAGCTGTTGCGCTGGCGGTACGACTACAAGCACTACCCCAGCACCGGGAACAACTACGACGGCGCCGGTTGGTATGTGTTGTTTCCTTGCTGGTTCTTCGCAAACGCTGGGGTGTGGTATGATGACTGAGGCGCAATGTAACGATATGAATTCCCACAATGATACTACTGTATTAAGTTGGATTGCTGGAGAGAATAACTGTGTCGGGTTTGTAGATAAATGTAATGCTGCGACTACGACTACAGCCGCAGGGACCACTACAACGACGGCTTCTGGGACCACTACGACGACTACTACAGCAGCACCAAACAATATATGTTTAACTGCTTCTAATGCTGTAACTTTCTCTACGGTTAATGGTGTTAATAGTTATATTTTTGGAGGATCTTATGGTAGTTATAAAACGACTACTGGCACATATGTATTGACAGGTGTCCCTTCGGCTCATCCGATAGCAATATTGAACAATGGAAAAACATCTCAAATATCTTATACTGGTACAACTAGTCAGGGGACAAAAACCGCCCTTGATGGAAACTCATATCAATATTTCTATGGTGATATAACAATAACTGTTAGTTCAAACTATGGAACTGTAAGTTATGAATGCTGGAATCATGGGTATATGGGAGGTCAAAACAACTTGTCTTATGACGCAAGCTGCACGCAGCCAACAACGACTACGTCTGCTCCTCCTTCTACAACGACCACTGAAGACCCCGGGGGCGGAGGCGATCCTAATTATCAAGTTCGAGTCTACGATGGTTCGTGCGTGGCGGGCTCCATTGAAATATGGGACGATGCAAACGCTATCGGCCCCCACAGCGTTGGAGATTTTGTGTCATCTACGAGCTCTGGGTATTGGGTATGTGCAGAAATTCTGAGCACATCTTCCTTGAGTGGTACAAGTACCATAACCATGGGTGGCTTTAGTGATTGCGCTGATTGCCGAGCTTACGACGAGGGCTTTTAATGAAGATAAAATGGAAAATAAAAAATGCCGCCAAAAAAGCCCATAAATCAGCGTGAAGAAAGAGAAAATCTTCATTATATATATAATCCTTCTGGACCTTGGCATTATTACGACGCCATAAGGTGTTGCGATGGTGCGCAAGTTAAAATTTACGATGCTTATTGTGCGATGTGTCACGACAACCCGATGGGGAATTGGACACAAGACCCTGCCTATGCGTACATAACATATTCCGGTAACGATCCAGCCGGGGGTCAGTATTGTGGTGGTATTGATTGTTGTGCTAAAATAATTAGCGAAGGCTTAGACTACTTAATGGGCCCAGACAGTTATGGTCTGGCTTACTATGGGCAAGGATTTGGTGATTGTGAAGATGGACTCAATGACGAATGGGTAACCTTAGGTGGAACCAACATTAATTGTGATTGTGGTGGAATAAGCACTACCACCGTGCCGCCAACTACGACAACCTCAACAACCACAACTACTCCTCCGGGGGATTGTAGTTATACAGTTGAGTTTTCTTTGGGGTGGCCGTGTGGAACAACATCAACTACGACTACGTTGCCGCCAGATTGTAGTTATACGGTTGAATTTTTATTAGAATGGCCATGTTCTGCTACTACGACTACTACCCCGTGTCCGCCAACATTCCCTAAACCAGTTATTCCTCCTTGTGGTGATGATGGTGAAGATTGTAATTGTGAGGATGTAAGGGAGCCTGTAGACCCTAATGAAGAGTGTCCGGAGTGTAATCCTTGTACGACAACGGTTGCTCCGCCGCCTACATAATGAGTCATCGTAATTTAATTTATTCAAAAAGTGTAATTATTGAAGAATATATATAAGAAATGAGTAAAAAAGAGCCAAAAATAATCTTGCCATGGAACGACCCAGTAGACGATACTGGTCGGCGTTGCTCGACCTCTTCTTATATTAAAAAAATATACGAAAACTACCCAGAAGAATCAAAACAATTATATATACAAAAAGAGCTAGAATCCTTAGAAAGACTTAAAAAAGTAAGAGAAGCAAGAGAAAGTGACATTTTTGGTTTATTTTCATCTCAGCAAACGGTTTATAAGGTGTGTTGTCATGTACATGTTTGTCTTTTAAATCCGGGAATCTTGAGTGATGCGGAAATCCAAGCTGGCATAGATAAAGTAAATGAAGATTTCAGAAAAACGAACGCAGACATTCCGGCAAGGTGGGCTAGTAGGGCTGCAGATGTAGGTATAGAGCTTGAATGGGATCCGTCCACAGGTAGAACAGATGTTTCTGCGCCTATCACCGGCTACCCTATAGGTGATGAGATTAAAATGAGCTCGCAAGGTGGGAGTGACCCCGTGGGTGGAGCAAGCACTAACGAATCAAACACAACAGTTTTAAATATATGGATTGGGCAAATATATAATCCAGCCAACCCAAATTCAATTCTTTTTGGTTATGCATCATTTCCATCATGGCACCCTCAGAACTCGACTATGGGTGCCCCAATCCAAGGCGTGGTCATAAATCTTCAAAGTTGGAAAAAGGGCACTGTTGCGGGTGGCATAAATGGCTACGACGAGGGGAGAACCCTTACTCACGAACTTGGACATTTTTTTAATTTACGACATATATGGGGTGATGGCGATTGCCAGCAAGATGATTATGTTACGGACACACCTCGTCAGGGCTACGATCATACTTGGTGTGGTTCTAGTACAGCGGGAACAGACGGCTGCGGTGCGTGGCGTGACCCCGCCCTAGGGACTCTCTATTGTCCGGGAGCAGATCCGGATACGGGGGTTAATTCAAACAGTTGCATGCATGAAAATCCAGATGAATATGACATGTGGGAGAACTACATGGATTACTCAGCCGATCATTGTATGGGGTTATTCACTCAAGGTCAAGCGGACCGAATGAGAGATTGCTTGGAGAATTATAGAGCTCCAATGATTTCATACTGCAATGCAACAACTACTACGACTGTTGCACCGACAACGACGACGACATCAACAACGACGACAACGGTCGCGCCAAACTATAAAGGATATAGTCTACAGTTGTGCGCGAACCAAGGCTTCTCGTGTAGTGGAGTCGCCCCGACCGGGGAAGTATCAAACAGAAAACTATCACAAGACGCCAGCACCCTTATTGGGGTTATAGATTTAAATATAGGTGACGTTATTAAAATTGCTGGGGTCGCTCACCAATGTTGTTACGAAGTAACCCAAGAAATAGCTTTTACTGGTCAAGGTGGTTATTGGGACGTAGACTCAAACTGTAATGCTTGCTCCTCTGGGACCACTACGACGGCTTCTGGGACCACTACGACG
>CEUI01049624.1_pt1 | contig 18919 bp, 17 predicted proteins | sample 531411 | NCBI WGS metagenome assembly CEUI01 (sample SAMEA2622841, study PRJEB7988) | marine metagenome | isolation source: saline water (ENVO:00002010), including
TTGGGCAGTTGATCCAGAAACAGGAAGAACTTTAACAAATCCAAAAACACAACAACCCTTGTTTCAAAGAAAGTTTATTCCTGCAAGACTAACAGATAATCCTTATCTATCGGAGTCAGGTGAATATGAATCAATGCTTCTCAGTCTTCCTGAAGTTGAAAGACGTAGGTTACTTGAAGGAGATTGGGATGTTGCAGAAGGGGCAGCATTTTATGAGTTCGATAGATCAGTACATGTTGTTGAACCATTTGAAGTTCCCTTTAGCTGGCCCCGTATACGAGCAATGGATTACGGCTACAGTAGCCCTAGTTGTGTCTTATGGGGCGCGGTAGATTGGGACGGAACAATCTGGGTATATAGAGAATTGTACGAAAAAGGACATACAGGAGAAAGCCTAGCAAGTCTTATTCTTGCTTTAGAGCATGATGATCCTCCTATGACGCAAAATGTTCTTGACGGGTCTTGTTGGTCAAAGCACGGCACAGGACCAAGTATAGCTGAAACAATGATCCGTAATGGTGCTAGATTTATACCAGCGGACAGAAATCGCATGGCCGGGAAAATCGAACTTCACAGAAGACTTGATGAAGACAAGCCACTAAGCTCTAAAGGTGGACACGGTTTGCGTATCTTTAGCACTTGTACAAACCTTATACGTACTCTTCCTACTCTGCCTTTGTCTCGAACTAATTCAGAGGACGTAGACACTAAAGCAGAGGATCATGCGTATGACGCCCTACGATACATGTGCATGACGCGCCAGACCGGCCATGTAACCAGTTCTATGTTCAATTCTATTAAACAACAACAGTCATTTGAACCCTCTAACGAAGTGTTTGGATATTAAATATGGCTAAGAAAAAAACTACTACGCACCACATTCCTTTTATGATTCATTCTTTTGGTACAAGCTTGAACAACTTTAACTTCAATCCTTACGATACGGGTGAAGAAAGACCTTATCCGTATAACGATACCAATTACACAAAAAAGAAAACTGATTCTGCTGTTCCTAGTGCTGAACTGGATGCTGCAAGAATGGAAGTACTGTATAAGAAGTTTGATTGCTGATTATGGTAGGTTTCGTAGAAAAACAAGTTAAAGGATACGCATCTGGTGGTGGTGTTTCGTTGTTAGATACTGATAGTTTTGGCAAACAATTAAAAGAATTAAAAACACTTATTATTGATCCTTATCTTGATAATTTAGGAGAAAGTGAATTTAATGATACAGTAAAGAAAAATTTGTTAGATAAAGCACTTAGAACTCCTGACCAGATTACTTTAAGAGAAGCTTCTATACTTTCTTTAATAAAAAGAGGTATAACAATAGGTAATCCAGAATATCATAATGATTTTGTTAAAGAGGGTGTAAAAGAAGGAAGTGATTACGTCAAAGAATATGAATTAATCAGAGATCATTTTAAATTGGTTTCTAAACCAATTAATATTACAGGAGATAAAGCATCAGGATTTAGTCCTACTCCTGAAACAATATTAAACAATTTCAAATCTTTTACAAGTCAAGTTTTAGAACGACAGGAATTAGACAATGTTTTAAAAGGAGATGGTTTTCAAGAAAAACTTGACTTAAATACTTTTCTTGGTCTTCAAGATATGGCAATAGATGAAGAAGACCCTATACCGCTTTTAGGAGAAGGTAAAAAGGCTCAAAATTTTAAAACTTACTGGAACTCTATGGAAATAGGTCTTAGAGAATCAGCAGGAAAAAAACAAAAGACTTTATTTCATTGGATTACTAGAGGATTGTCTGATCAAGCAAGAGGGCAAAGTAGAAAAGCAATCCATTATCCTTTAACTTTAGACGAATATTCTACTCTTATGAGCAACATTATGGAGGGAGTAGATAACGCTAATTTTAAAAAGGGTGGTTTAAAGATAAATGGAACTAAAAAACAAGTTAAATCTGCTATTTATATTAACAGTCAACTGCCCATACGAGCAACACACTTATTAAATATTCTTAGCAGTAAACCTGAAGGAGTAAGTATCGCTCCTTATTTAAATGATGATTTTACACAAATTGTATTTCCCGGTTCACAAGGTAAGAAACAACAAGGAACTATACGATTAACTACTTCTCAGCAAAATATGTTTAAAGATTTAGCTTTTCATCAAGGAAAACGAAGAAAAGGTAAAGTATTTGGAAATTTAACAACACAAGATGTTACTAAAGTAATGAAGAAAGTAGCTGGTCCGTTAACAGACGTTGGAAGTGAGTATAATCGAATTTTAGGAAGAAAAGCAGATGATCATTCAGTTTTAAGAAAAATAGGTGCTTCTGTTATTGCATACAATACTGATATTGAAGATCAAAATGGTTCTAAAATTGATAAAAAAATAGTAGCAGATATGCTTTTAGAACATGCTGACAGTCAAGGCAGTAACGTAACAACTAAAAGCTATATAAGAAGTTTCTCCAGAGTAACGCCTTTTGAAATTACAAAACAATTTGAAAATAATCTAGGAGTTCATTTAGGAGTAAATAATAAAGGTCAGATAGCTGAAAAATTAAACATAAAATTTAAACCTCCTGATGATGCGCCATCAGAACCAGTAAAATCTCCTACTCCTCTTATAGATAATGTTGACAGACAAGCTATATCTGATGCTGATGAATTTCCTGTACCATTACGAGAAGCCGAATCTGATTTTGATTTAGGTAGTGGTGAAGGAGCTACATCTAACGATAAAATAAAAGTTGCAACCGAATTAAATAAAACAGATAAAGTTTTTGAAGCTTTAAAAAAGATAGCTCCAGAACTTGATTTAGAAAATAATTTAGATGATAGAGAACAGGCTCAACTTTTAACAACTATTTTAACAGGCCCAGATCATAATATTAAAGATAGCAAAGGATTATCAGCTTGGCTTGATACCAACGGATTTTTAAATGAAAAAGGTCTTATGGAACCTAGTTTAAGGTATCCTGATATGTCTTCAATGTTAGAAGAAGCTAGATCAAAAGCAGATTTAGCTTCTAAAAGAATAAAGGAAGGCGTTCATAAAGGCAGAGTCGATTTTTCTAGAAGAGATAAATTAAAACAAATTTATAAATTACTTGGTAAAATACCTAAAAGTGCAATTGCTGGTCCTGCTGTTTTAGGTGCTGATGTAGCACTTGAAATGTTAACTTCAGCAACGCCTGTAGCAAAAGCAAATATGCCTTTACCAGAACGTCCTACTGTTGGTCAATTTGTTGATCAAAGTATTGACAGAAACCTTTTTCAACAAGAGATTGCAGACCTTCCACCTAGAGATGAAGAAGGATACTTAGCAGAATTACAAGACATAATTTCTCAAAGACCTTTATCAGAACGTGAAACGGATGTAGATGAAAGAAGTTTGTTTGAAGGATTACGAGACAAGTACATAAAACCTGATCCAGCACGTATTTCTACAGGTGCCGTAAGTCAATGGAGAAATATAGCTGAAACTGAGCCAACATATCAAGAAGGTGAACACAGATACACTGAAGAAGATTATTCTTCTTTAGAAGATGAACGAATAAGAAGTATTAAAGATATTGAGAATGCTGATTTAGAACGTCAAGCTAAAAATTATCAAGATCAAATGTCCGCTCTTATGGGCGAGTAAATTTAACTTTACACAGAAAAAAGGAATAACATTATGCCATACGGAAACAAACAGATGTACGGTAAGGACTACATCATGAAGCAGATGTCCAAACAGGGCGAAGTTAGTGATGCAAATGAAAGTGCGCTTTACCGTGAAAAGGCTGAGTTTGATATGAAGATCAAGCACGGTGTTCTTATTGAGGATTTTGGTAAAAAGAACGGTGGAAAGCACGTAGACTCCAAAGTTCTTGGCAGTCTTGCCGACAAATCTCCTCATAGCTAATGTCGTCGCTTGGTGACATTTTGTACTTGTCGCCGTTCAACAACATATGTATAGAAAAATAGTACGAAAGTAATCTTAATATGGATGAATACGAAGAATATAGGCTGGTAGGCTTAGTAAAATCAAGGTTTATGGACGCTGAGACAGGGCGTAGACCTGATGAAGAACGCTGGCTTAAAGCCTATAAAAACTATCGTGGTATCTACGACTCTACAACACAATACCGTGATAACGAGCGTAGTAAAGTCTTTATCAAGATTACAAAGACAAAAGTACTTGCTGCTTACGGACAGATTGTAGATATTTTATTTTCACAGAACAAATTTCCTATCTCTGTGGAATCTACACCTGTTCCTGAAGGTATTGCTGAGTTTGCTCATCTTTCACAACAACCTCAACAACCTGAAACTGAAGACCCTTACGGTTTTCCCGGTGACGGCAGAGAGCTTTTGCCGGGTGCTACACAAGCTACTCCGCTTGGTGGTTTAAGTGAAAAGTACGAAGGAGCTAATTTAGAAGAGGGTGTAGCTAAAACTCCTGATCAACCTCAAATAGCTCCATCAAGAGAATCCGCACGTTATATGGAGAAGTGCATTCAAGATCAACTTTTAGACACTAACGCAGTAACTATTATGAGGCACTCGTTGTTTGAGTGTTCCTTATTAGGTACTGGTGTTGTAAAAGGACCGTTTAACTATAGCAAGACAGTACACAACTGGGCAATTCCAGAAGAAGGTAGTCCTGAAGACGAGAAACAATACCAGCCTTACGAAAAGACTGTTCCTCGTTTAAGCTCCGTTAGCTGTTGGGATTTTTATCCTGATCCTTCTGCTACCTCTATCAATGATTGTGAATATGTTATCGAAAGACACAGATTTAACAGGGAGCAATTACGTGATCTTCTTAACCGTCCTTTATTCGATGAAGATGCTATTAAGCGAGTTCTTGAGGAAGGTCCAAACTATCAAGAACGCTATTTTGAAAGTACTTTGTACAATAATGAAAAGGATACTACTAATGAGAAAAACCGTTATGAGGTATTGGAATACTGGGGTATTATGGATACGGCACTTGCACGAGAAGCTGGCCTCGAAGTATCGGAGGATTCGGGACGATCTGTTCAGGTAAATGTTTGGGTTTGTGGTGAAGAAATTCTTAGAATAGTTTCTAATCCATTTCTTCCTACTAGGCTTCCGTACTACTCGTTTCCGTTTGAACTTAATCCTTATCAAATTTTTGGTGTAGGTGTTGCGGAAAACATGGAAGATAGTCAACTGTTGATGAACGGTCACGTAAGAATGGCTATTGACAATCTTGCTTTAGCTGGTAATCTTGTTTTTGACATTGACGAAGCTCAACTTGTACCGGGACAATCTTATGATGTGTTTCCCGGTAAAGTTTTTAGAAGGCAATCTGGTGTAACAGGAACAGCTATTAACGGCATCAAGTTTCCTAATACTGCTGGAGAAAATATTCAGATGTACGACAAGGCAAGGCAACTTGCTGACGAACAAACTGGTATTCCAAGTATCATGCACGGGCAGACAGGTGTTACAGGAACAGGAAGAACTGCTGCTGGTTTAAGTATGCTTATGTCCAGCGCAGGATTAAGCATCAAGACTGTTATCAAGAACATTGATGATTTTCTTCTCAAGCCTCTTGGAGAATCGTACTTTCAATGGAACATGCAGTTCAATACTTACATGCCTGAAATACACGGTGACCTTGAAATTAAACCAAGAGGAACAAGCGCAGTAGTTCAAAAGGAAGTACGTAGTCAGCGTCTTACTACGCTTCTTCAGACTATTTCAAACCCAATGCTTGCTCCGTTCATCAAGATTCCAAACCTTATAAAAGAACTTGCTATCAGTCAAGATATTGATCCTGATTTGCTTGTTAACGACGTAAATGACGCAGCTATTTTCGCAGATATTTTGAGAGGTATAAATGCACAACCAACAGGCCAAGAACCTTCTCCCGCTGGTCAGCAACCCCCAGCTATGGGAGCCGCTGGAGGAGTACCTCAAACAGTTGGCCCAAATGATGCAGCGGCAACTGGTGGTGGCGGAATCGGAATTGGAGATGCGCCGATTGCAGGGGAAGCTGGCTTTGCTGGAAACACTGATCAGCCTCAAGGTGTCGGTTGAAGCAGATTCTAAATGGAAAGGTGATAAGTAACTATGGCAGACCCTAACATATATCCTTCGTATTTTGATACATACAGTAAAGTAAAAAATAGACCTTTTATGAAAAGGAAAAAGGGTGATGTTATGAACGTCGCTCCTGATATGTCTGCTACACCCGGCTACGTTGATCCTAGTCTTCCTCTTACTAAAAAATATGTTACTGGACCGTTAAAACAAAAATCGTTTGTTACTGCACCTACTCAAGAACAAAAAGATGCAATGTACAAACCTTATTCAGAACCACGAAAGGAAAAGTATACTGATTCACTTTTTCCAACTTTACCGTCTGTTTCCGGTATTAACCCTTATTTTGACTATGAAAAACTAGATTGGCAAAAATCTCTTGATTTGCTTGGTCAAGAGTTTCTTGGAACTGAAAAAGGAGGAACAGGATTTTCATTAAAAACTCCAGAACAAGGAGCTAACTATAGAACTGTTACGTGGGATGACGCTGGGTTTACTGCTCCTGATCAAGGCGTTACGGTAGGAGAACAAGAAGAAATTTATTTTAATCCTACTACTAGGCAAGTAGTAAGAGCGCCTCACGAAGGATTCATTGCTCCTGAAGGTTGGGTTTCTTTAAAGAATATTAAACCAATTGCTCCTGATGTTCCTGAAGATTTTGCTAGAGGTCCAGAGCCTGCTAGATACATTACAAAAAGAGAACCTTATACCTATGAAGACTATGAAGAATATGGTGAGGGCGATTGGGGAATGGTCGAGAAGATTGGATATCAAGACATAAATTATGATAATCCAGCGTGGACAACGTGGTCACAAACGCCTGATTCAGTTAGAGATGAATATGAACAAGAGTTAGCTGAATTTGAAGAAGCTATGAGAATATACGAAGAAAGACAAGCTCAAATTGACGAATTTGAAGATTTTACACCTGAGTTTGGCTTACAATACGACCCTAGTTCAGCTATTGATCCCGGTAATTTGATGGATCAAGCTGTACGTCTTTTTCAACATTTCGATGTTCCTATGAGAATTGATCCTATTAGTGGTAAGCTTGTTATCAATAACAGAATGATTAACAGTATTCAAGATTTAAGAAACGAACATAGAAAGCTTGTAGGTCAGACAGGATCAGGAACTTTTGATGTACCAGTAGGAATGGACCCAGCATCATTTTATAGAATGAATTTGTTTACTGGTGGCGCAAGTTATTATTATGATTTAAAAACTTTAGCTAATCCGTATGGAGATGTTTGGGCTGGCACTATTGATCCTGAAGAACCTGTTCTTCCTCAAATAGTACAAGTTGTACAACAACAGGAAGAAGATACCTCTACAACCGACGATGGTGATCCTGATCAAGATGAACCAAGCGAAGAAGACACTGGTCCTGATGTTGGCTCGGCTGGAACAGCAGAAGACGTAGGAGCAGACGACGAAGACAGCGGAGGCCCCGGCGGCGGCGGCGGCGGGGACGAAGCGGATGATCCAGCGGGTGAAGATGTTGGAGCATAATATCTATATACATATAAAATTTATACTAACCAAAAAGGAAGAAATAAAATGGCACTAATGGACAGACCAGAAATGATGAATGCACCGCCAGCGCCCTTATTAGAAGGGGATGCTTTAGAACCGGGAATGGTGAATGAAGCTGAAGGTGCTTTACCTGATGAGGGTGTAGCATCTATGGAAGACGATGTTTCTGCTACTGCTAAAGAAGGTGATTTTATCCTTCCTTACGAGACTATTCTGTTTGTAGGATTTGAAGAAATAAACAATATGATTCTTGAAGCTGCTTCTGCTGCTGAACAGGATGATATACAAGTAGAAGAAATTGATCCACAAGATGAAGTTCCTATTCAAATCTCTAATTATGAATATCGTGTTCCTCAAGAACTGATTCCGTACATAGGAATGGACGTTTTGAATGCTTTACGTGAAAAAGGATTAGAATTTAGAGCGCAACTTGAAGCAGGAAGAAATGACGGGTTCATGGAAAGACCAAGCGAGGATGTTGAAGGTTTAGGTGCTGCAATGCCTGAAATTCCTCCGCAAGAAGAATTGCCTGAAGAAGCACTAGCTATGCCTCAACAAGCACCAGCTATGCCTATGATGAAAGGCGGTGGATACGTTCCAATGCAAGGTGTTGGTAATGTGGACAATCCCGGTTTTAACAATCCTTTACAACCTCCTACAAAGACTATGGAAAAACAGACTTTGGATATGAGAGGTGGAGGTCTTGTAAAAAAAAAGCCTATAAAGATGGTGATTTAGTAGCTCAAGATAAACCTCTTTTTATTCCAAGATTTAATTATAGATACGGATCAAAACATAAAGCACCATCTGAATCTAGACCTTTTAGTACAAAGAAAAATAAATATGATGTTAGTGTAGGAATTAAAATTCCTGTAGGAAAAGGAAGTATTCAAGGACAAGCAGGAAGATCGTCTGGAAAAGAAACATTTAAAGTTAATGATTATGAAGAAACTGTAAAACGTGCTGTAAATAGTTTAATGGCAGAATATAATGTACCTTCTGATCGTGAAAATGATGTTGAAAAATTGTTAATAGAATATGTTAAAGGAAATGAAAATTTTACTAATGCTTGGTTTAAATCTAAAAGAGAGGGAAGTTCTTTAAAAGGCAGATTAGGTTTAAAATTTTTAGAAGACGGTACTTTAGATTTAGGTTTTGAAAAAGAAAATCCATCAGGTCAAAAAAAGTATGATTTTAATGTTGGTAAAAATTTTGGAGATTATTTTGGTAGCGTAGGTGCTGAAAAAGTAATGCCACCACACGGAAAACCTAAAAATACGTATCGTGCTGAATTAAAACGTAAATTTCTTAATAATCGCGGAGAAGCATCTATAGGAGCTTCTACTTCTGGAGGAAATAAAGAAGGTTATGCAAGGTTGAAGTTAAAATTTGATGAAGGAGGATTTGTGGAACTACCTACTGACATAGAAAAACAGTTAGTCTCTGTTGAACACAATCCGGGTTCTTGGAAAACAGGTGAATTTGAAGAGAAAGAACTTAATGTTGATATTATGGACATACTTCCAGAATCAGTTTTAGATTTAAGAGTTAAAACAGAAAAATTTGGAGATAAAACTCTAAGAGATTTAGGCGTAAAATACTATTCTGAATTATCTCGGTTAGGTGGTCAAGCATTTAAAGGTGGACAAAAAAAGTGGGATAAAGATTATTTAGGTACAGATTCTATTGATCTGGGAAGATATAACGATCCTGATGTTACTTGGATGGCTGGTGAAATTCAAAAAAGTTTACCTAATAAATTTGGTAGAGTTACTGCACAAAATGATAAATTTCATCATGGTTCTTATTATGATGATCGAAAAAAAGCAGGGAAACCACCCAGTAGACATCTAAGAGGAACTAAACTTGATTTTACATATAAAACAAACAAAGTAAAAGATTATAAAAAATATACGAAAGACCTAATAAAAAAACTTAAAAATAATTACGGTCTTGAAGAAAACAAAGATTACTTAATCACTAAAGACTTTGAACATGGTACTGGAATACATGTTGATATAGGATTTACTGATAACGGACTAAAAAAGATAAACACTATGCGTTGGGCTGCTGCAAGAAAAAATAAATAGCGCACAACCGACACATAACATAGATAAGACTGAAGAAAGTCTTTAAACGGAGCGGCTACCCGATACAATATTGGCCCCGCTAATTAACACTACTCCTCTGAACGGCTACCCGGCTACGTGTCGGCCCCAGAGAAAAAGGAGATAATAAAAATGACCGATGATACTACACAAGAAGAAGAATTACTAGAGCCTACCCCATATGAAAATGAGTACAGGCGAACATTGAGCGAACCAGATGAAGACGAACTGGACCCCGCTGTTGAACAAGCGGCTACTCCTAGAAAGTCTGATGGTGTAATTCAAAAAGAGGAACACGACTACAAAAAGCGTTACGACGATCTCAAGAAACACTACGATTCCAAACTTAACGAATGGCGTCAAAATCGAGAGATTATGGAAGCAAAGCTTAAAATGGCTGAACAACCTGTTAATGTTGCTCAAGAGCTTCCAAAGACACGGGAAGAATTAGATACTTTTAGAGATCAATATCCTGATGTCTACGATGTAGTTGAAACTATCTCTACTCTTAAAGCACAAGATAAAGTAAAGGAAGTTGAAGATCAACTTGAATATCTAAAAGAAAAAGAAGTAGAAGCTGAAAGAATTACTTCAGAAAAACAACTTCTTGCACTTCATCCAGATTTCAACGAACTTAAAACTGACGAAAACTTTATCAACTGGCTTGAAGAACAACCTGAAAGTATATCTGATGGTGTGTACCACAACAGTTCAGATGTAAAATGGGCCGCTAGAGTAATTGATCTTTATAAAGCTGATATCGGTCAATCAAAGTCTACTCGTTCTAATTCTAGACAGTCTAATGCACAAGCTGCACAAGCTGTTACAAGAACCAGTAAAGGTTTAGAGCCTTTAGGTTCTGATAAGAAAGTTTGGACTATTGAAGAAATCTCCCGCCTCAAACCGTGGGAATATGAAAAACTAGAGAAAGAGATTGACGCTGCTGCCCGTGACGGGCGTATCGTTGACTCAATTTAACATTTAACCAAAAATCAAAGGAGAAGCAAAATGGCTTTTACTCGCGCTGGTGGGTATCAGAATTTACCGTCTGGTAATTTTGTACCTACAATTTACAGCCAAAAAGTTCTCAAGTTTTTCCGACGCGCATCGGTAGCTGAAGCAATCACCAATACCGACTATGCTGGTGAAATTGAGAATTTTGGCGATACCGTGAACATCATCAAAGAACCGTCCATCACGGTCCGTTCTTATGCTAGAGGTTCGACGGTAAATACGGAAGACTTGTCTGATGACCAGATTCAACTGGTTGTCGATCAGGGCAACTACTTTGCCTTTAAGGTCGATGACATTGAAGAGCGTCACAGTCATCTTAACTTTGAATCGCTTTCCACTTCATCGGGTGCTTACTCGCTGAAGAAAGCGTTCGACTATAATGTTCTCAAGAACATTTACGACAATGCCGCTGCTTCCAGTGGTACTCTTGCAACGCAAGGCACTTCCGCCAACACTGGTGATGAAGTTGCTAATCTTGTTGCACAGGCTGCTCGTAATCTTGACGAAAACGACGTTCCTGAAGAAAATCGTTGGCTTGTGGCACCGCCGCAGTTCTACGAAGTTCTTAGAGGCGCTTCGTCTAAGGTTATGGACATGTCGGTCACGGGTGGCGGTTCCTCGCCTCTCTTGAACGGCAAGGTAACTGCCCAACAGTTGCATGGTTTCGACCTGTATCAGTCCAACGCTATTGCAGTTGGTTCTACGGGTTCTGCGGCTACGCACACGTTTGGTTCGTCTTCAACTTCCGGTCAGACGCTTATTCTGTACGGGCATAAGAGTGCTGTTGTTACGGCTTCTCACATTGCCAAGACAGAAGTGATTCGTGACCCTGACAGCTTTGCTGACATTGTTAGAGGTCTTCACGTTTTCGGACGTAAGGTTCTCAAGGGCAGTGGCACGGGCTTCAAGGGTGCGTTCAAGGGTTTGATGGACTTAGACAGTTAAGAGAGGAGTACTAGAAAATGGCTACTTATACTATTACAGGTGGTGGCAGCACTGGTATTACCTCAAATGCCGTTGATGTCAAACTACTTAGCGTGGTCGTAGATTTTAGCTCTACGACTAACGCTGCAAACGATGTGTTTGAGTGCATCGAACTTCCCGCTAACACCTACGTTGTTACTGCTGGTCTTGAAGTTATGACCGCTGATTCCGCTGGCAACAGTGGCACGGTTTCGCTTGGAGATGGCGATGATGTGGATCGTTACGTTACCGCTCAGACTATCGCTAACACCAACCTTGTTCCTATTCGCGCCCAAGCTGGTGCAGGGTCGCAAGGCACTACTTCTATCGGTTACGGTAACTATACCTCTGCCGACACTATTGACGTTGTTGTTGCTACGGGAGCCATTAACGCGGTTGTGCGTGTTTGGGCTATCGTTGCCGACTATGACGGTTTAGGTGATAACGAATCTCAGAAGGTTACGTTCGCCTAAGTTACATGTTGTTGTGGGGGAGATTAATTTCTCCCTCACACTTCATTCCTTTTTATTTTTTTAAAACAGCATGGATAAAAAATGGCTACATTTCTATCACTAACGAATAGAATACTTAACGAGCTAAACGAACCTGAACTTACATCAGGTAATTTTACGAGTTCTAGAGGTATTCAGACTATCGCAAAGAACATGGTTAATAAAAGTGTTCACGATATCTACAATTCTGAAGTAGAGTGGCCTTTTATACATAGCGATAAGACTGATTCTCTTACTGCTGGAACACAAGAATATAGCTTTCCTTCTGATGCTAGAAAAGTTAAGATGGGTACGTTTATTCTTATTCCAACTAATCTTATTACAAATGGCACGTTTGACTCTAACATTAATTCTTGGTCTACAACATCTGGCACTCCTGCTCATTCATCCGGTGTTATGAGACTTAACTCCGCTGGTGCAGAACAGTCATTCAGCACTGTAGTAAACAAACAATATGTTTTAAGATGTCGTACATTTGGAGGCGATATTACTTTGAACATAGGAACAGGTTCTGGAGGAACTCAAATAGACACACAAACATTAAGTGTTGATGATTTAGGTGATGGGCAGTATCATGCTATTAAGTTTGCTGCTACAACAACTACAACATATGTAGGTTTTGTTAACTCTGCATCTGCTAACTACGATGTAGACAATGTTGAAGTATCTGAAGATACGCCGCCAAGACAATTAAAATTTCTGTCGTATGAAGAGTGGTACGATAAGTTTTCAGCTAGAGATTTAGACCCTACTCAAAAAGAACAATTTGGTACTCCTGAGTATGTGTACGAAACATTTGACGATAAGTACGGTCTTAGTCCTGTTCCAGACAGAAGCACTTTAAGCGTAAGATACGAGTACTACAAAACTCACACTGATTTGGATGCACACGATGATACTCCTGATCTTCCTTCACGATATGACGATGTAATTGTAAACAGAGGAAAGTACTATCTTCACATTGTAAGAGCTAATATGCCCGCAGCCCAATTATCTGAAAAAGATTATAAAGAAGGTTTATCTAGAATGAGGGTTGAACTTATTAATAAAAGAAATTATATATTTGCGTCAGGATTACATATCTAATGACACAACAAATTACTTCCAGTATTGTTACAGTCAGTGGTGGACTTATTCTTGATCAAGACGTTTACTCAATGCCGCCGGGAGCGGCTTCAATTTTAAATAATTTTGAACCGTCAATTCTTGGTGGGTATAGAAGACTTGAAGGAACTTCAAAATATTCTTCTTCTCAAGTAAACGGTAGCAACACTGTTCAAGGTGTGTTTGTTTATAATGATCAAGTATTTGCTATCTCAAACGGTACATTAGCTCGTAGCGCAGGAAGTTCTTGGACAAATCTTGAAACAGGTCTTAATGCAAGCGGAAGGTACATGGGAGAAAGATTCAATTACGAAAATACGGAAAAACTTATTCTTGTAAATGGAGCAGATAATCCTCGCGTTCTTACTGGAAATACTGTTGCTACAATCACTGCAAGTGGTGTTCCTACAGATGCTCAACACGTAGCTTCGTTTAGAAGCCATATGTTTTATGCAGGAATGTCTTCAAATCCGCAAGAAATAGTTTTTTCTGCACCGTTTAATGAAGATGATTTTCAAGCATCGAATGGTGCTGGTTCTATTAAAGTTGATGATAATGTAACAGGATTAAAAGTTTTTCGTGATAACCTTTTCATCTTTTGCCAAGATAGAATATTTAAGCTTACAGGAAGCGGATTAGCTTCTTTTGCTATCGAAAATATTTCTAGACATATTGGCTGCTTAGATGGATTTAGCATACAGGAGATAGGAGGTGATCTAGCGTTTCTCGGTCCTGATGGTATTCGCACAGTGCAAGGTACTGCTAGGATTGGCGATATTGAATTAGGTTCTATTTCTAAACCTATTCAAAGAAGATTTGAAGATGTTATATTAGACAGAATTAGTTCTGTTGTTATAAGAGAAAAAAGCCAATATCGTTTATTTACTCCTTCAACAAACGGCATTGAAAAAGCAGCAAAAGGTATTATAGGTGTTATTAAAGCAACTCCTCAAGGTGGTATAGGCTGGGAATGGGCAGATTTAAAAGGAATTAAACCTTCTTGTTGTGATTCTTATTATATAAGTAATGATGAAGTAGTTGTGCATGGCGGATATGATGGCTATGTATATCAACAAGAAAGCGGTAACACTTTTGCAGGAACTAATATACGAGCATCTTATCGTTCTCCTGATCTTACATTAGGTGATGCTGGTATTCGTAAAAATATGCAAAGAATAAATGTTAATTATGATTCAGAGGGTGAAGTAGACCTTATGTTAGGTGTTAAATTTGATTTTGAGAATGCTGATATTCCGCAACCAGCAAATTACAATCTTACTACTCAGGTTTCACACGCTTTGTATGGAGGAACAACGTATGGTTCAGGAGTTTATGGATCAGAAGGTTTCCCAATCGTTAGACAACCTATAGAAGGAAGTGGATTTACAGCAGTTGTTAAAATTGATGATACATCAAGCAATCCACCTATTACATTAAAAGGTTTTCAATTAGAATTTACACCGGGAACAAGGATGTAGAAAAATGGGTACAGCTTATTCAGCTAGACAAAGTAGTTACACACAAGGCGATACTATTAATGCTGATGATTCAAATGATGAATTTGATGCTATTTTAGCAGCGTTTGGAACAAGTGGACACTCACATGATGGTACTGCCGGTGAAGGTGGAGCAATTGCTAAACTTTTAAGTAATACTCTTACGTTTGGTGCTGGTACTTCTGGAACAGATATTACCATTACGTTTGATGGCGAATCAAACGATGGTGTTCTTTACTGGATGGAAGATGAAGACTATTTTAAATTCTCCGACGATATTCTTATTAATTCTACAGAAAAGATTATGTTTGGAGATACTGCTTCGTTTATTCATCAAAGTTCAGATGGTGTTCTTACTATCGATGGTGAAGCTACTATTGATCTTAACGCATCTACAGCAGTTCTTGTAAGTAATGATTTAAAACTTAACAGCGATGCCGCTGTATTAGGATTTGGTGCAGATAATGATGTAACACTAACCCACGTTGCTGATACTGGATTACTGTTAAACAGCACAATGGCTATTCAGTTTAACGATGCTTCTCAATATATCAACGCTCCTTCTGCTACTGTTCTGGATATAAACGCTACAGATGAAGTTGAAGTAAATGCTACTTTAATGGATGTAAACGCTAACCTTGATGTAAGTGGCACCTATACTGGCGGTGGTTTGATGACTACTGGAGGTAACATTGTTATTCCTGATGGTGGTAATATTGGTTCTGCTTCTGATACGGATGCCATAGCCATCTCATCTGGTGGTGTTGTTACTTTTAGTCAAACGCCAGTATTCAGTTCAGATTTAACACTTGGAGATGATTTATATCTTGATAGTGATGCAGCAGTAATTCATTTTGGTGACGATGGTGATGTTACCTTAACTCACGTTGCTGATACTGGGTTACTTCTAAATAGTACAATGGCACTTCAGTTTAATGACGCTTCTCAATATATTAATGCTCCTTCCGCAACTATTTTAGACATTAATGCTACAGATGAAATCGAACTGAACGCAACTTTGGTAGATGTTAATGCCAACCTAGATGTAAGCGGAACTTACACTGGTGGTGGTTTGATGACTACTGGCGGTAACATTGTTATTCCTGATGCTGGTAATATTGGTTCTGCTTCTGACACAGATGCAATAGCTATCTCTAGTGGCGGTGTTGTGACAATGAATCAGATACCAGTATTTAGTGCTGGTATCAATGTTTCAGGCGGTACAATTGCTGGTACACTTGCTACAGCGGCTCAAGGCAATGTTACTTCTCTTGGAACACTCACAACTCTTACGGTTGATAATGTTATCATTAATGGAACAACTATAGGTCATACTTCTGATACTGATCTTCTAACTCTTACAAGCGGTGTTCTAACTGTAGCTGGTGAATTAGATGCTACAACACTAGATATATCAGGTAATGCAGATATTGATGGCACAACTAATCTAGATGCCGTTGATATAGATGGTGCTGTTCAAATCGATAATACAGTTACTGTTGGTGTAGATGATACTGGCTACGACGTTAAATTCTTTGGAGATACGGCTAGTGCATACATGCTCTGGGATGCCTCGACGGATGATTTAATCTTAGGTGGAGCGGCTACGTTAGGGGTTGGCACAACAGCCCCAGACGGCAAAGTACATATTCACAACGCATCTGCTGGGTCTGTCACGGCCAATGCAAACGCAGATGAATTAATTATCGAAAATAGTGGATTTGCCGGTCTTTCTATTCTAACTCCGAATGATCAACTGGCAAGCATCGTTTTTGGTGATCCTGATGATAACGATGTAGCCGGAATCAATTACGATCACGGCGGCAACTCTATGCGATTTGTTACTAATGCCTCTGAAAGACTCCGCATAGATTCGTCGGGCAATGTTGGGATTGGCACCAGTTCGCCAGACTCTGACGCAAAATTTGACGTTAACGGTCAAGTTCTTGTGCGAAGCACTGGTGCTGGTGTGGATACGACTCCCGGCGGTCAATACGGATTTTATATCCAGCCAGATAGCGGTGGTAACGTCAATTTGATGTCGTACAGCGGCGGTGGCAGCACTAAACTCAGGTTTTACACCAACAGTGGTGCCGGTGTTGCTGCGGCAGAGCGCATGTCGATCAGTTCCGCTGGCGAGATTACAATGCCCAGCCAGCCCGCATTTTTGGCTGAACTGACCACAAACCAACTTAGCATCACAGGCAACGGTACAAACGTAACCATTGTATTTAATTCGGAAATTTTCGATCAGAACGCAGATTACAATAACAGCAGTGGCATATTCACCGCGCCGGTAACAGGCCGGTATCGTTTTTCTGCCTCAGTTCGATGGGCTAATGATGGCGGCGCGACCCGATTCAACGTATTTTTGGTCACATCGAACCGAACCTTCGATCTCTCCGTATTGGGCACCGGGGCTGGCGGTGCTGCCGGAATGACCGCTGGAAACAGCGTGTTGTGCGATATGGATGCTTCGGACACAGCCTACATCGAAGTTGAGGCGACGGGAAGCGCCAGCGATGATGAGGGTGTTTACGGTGTTGGCGGATTGGTGAGTTGGTTCAGCGGGGAGCTAGTAGCATGATAAACTTGACACAAAGACAACGTGATGTTCTAGAGCATATAGTGGTCGATCCTGACGCATGGTGCGTGCATAATCTCGCCTCATGCGCGACCGAAATTGAGGCGGCAGCGCGGCTTGAAGCGAAAGTATCTCGCTGGGCGGCTGCCTACGACGAGGCTAAAGACAGTAGCGATTATTTAAATAGAGCGCAGCGCGATGCCGCTGCTGCCGCGCAACGGATATAGTTAAATAACGACATACTAATGAAAAGGAATTAAATTATGGCTGCTACAATTAAATGGCTAGTAGAAGCATTAGATTGTTACCCTACAAAAGATAGTAAGACTGATGTTGTTATGACGGTACATTGGCGCTGTAATGGGTCTGAAGAGAATGATAGTAAAACTTATTTCTCAACTCAGTATGGTGCGGTTGGTGTAACATATGAAGAGGGCGACCCTTTCATACCCTTTACAGATTTAACTAAAGATCAAGTTCTTGGTTGGGTCTGGCAAGAGGTAGATAAGGATGAAACTGAAGTTAACATCCAAAAAGATATTGACAATCAAATTAATCCTCCTATAATTCAGCCTAACCTACCGTGGTCTTAATAAAATTAAAAGGAGAAACATACGATGGTTAAAGACGTAAACAAAGATAACATCATTAATATTAACGGTACTCAGTACGACACTGATTCGTTTAATAACGAACAGAAATATGTAATTGCTCAGATCAGAGATTTGCAAGCTAGATTTGAAATTGAAAAATTTAAGCTTGATCAAACTCAAGTTGCTTTACAATCTTTCACTTCTGCTCTTCTTAAAAGTTTGGAAGAGAATAATGAAGAAGAGATTGTGTCTGAAAAGTTAGCATCGTAAAATAAAAAAAAAGAGGAAGTATGTTAGAAGAAGTAAAGACTGTTGGTGACGTTGTAGGGGTTGGATCGACGGTTGCTCTTTTAGCTGGTTGGCTTCCTCCTTTAGTTTCTGTGATTACTCTAATTTGGTTTGGAATTAGAATATACGAAACAGATACTGTTCAGAAGCTTTTAAATAAGAGATAAATTATGAGTACACCTCTTTTTGGAACTACTATGTTTACGGAGCCAGAACCTCCTAAAACTATTAATAAGCAAGTTTCATATCAAGAACAGGAACAAACGGCGGGCGGTGATCAAGAAATGGTCACTAAACAAAGAACAGAACAAGTATCTAATCCTGCTTGGCAGTCTTGGGATAAACGTAGATCAGATTTTAATGCTAATCTAACAAAACAAATGGAACAAGGATCAGGAAAAATTAACACTGATTTAGTTTCACAAATTGAGCAGTATAACTTAAATTCAAGTCAAGACGGTAAACCTTCTGAATCTAAAACTCAACCCACTCTTATTGATCCTAAAAGTTCTGTATCTCAAGTGTACTCAGGTCAATACGAATATCCTACTGAACCTGAACCGCAACCTGAACCTCAAAAGCCAGTAGAACCGTCTGAACCAGAGTTTATTGAAGAAGAATACGATACCGGAGAATTTGATGCGGCTGAGTACCTTAGACAAAATCCAGACATAGCTAATGATTGGTACT
>CEUI01022299.1_pt1 | contig 18858 bp, 34 predicted proteins | sample 531411 | NCBI WGS metagenome assembly CEUI01 (sample SAMEA2622841, study PRJEB7988) | marine metagenome | isolation source: saline water (ENVO:00002010), including
AAGAAAGCAGAGCTACTCGGTAGAGCTTTTCGCCTACATGGAGATGACTAATGCCTAATCCTGAAGCACTAATCGGAGTATTAGACGAAACAATGAAAACAATGGAGCACACAGAAGTGTTGAGAAATAACCTATTACAGCAGCAGGTAGAAATTGAGAAACAGATATCTGTGCTTGAAGGTCAATTACAACGCCAAAAAGAGTACCTCGCCAAAATAGAGGGCGGGATTGATGTATTAGATGAACTTACCAAATCTAAGTAATGATTTGGGTGGTCGATAATTTCTACCCAAATCCAGACGAGATTAGGGAGCAGGCTTTAACATTAAGTTATAAGTCTGGAATCGACCCAAGTAGGGACAATCATGTACAGCACCCTGGCTGGAGAGCCTTAACAAAAGGCACTTATAATTGGCATAAGAATAGAATATATCTCAGAAATAGATGGTCAGAAATTACAGGTAAAAGAGTAATAAACTTTGAACATCAGTCTGGTAATTGTGCTTTTAATGTGGGATTTGCAGACAAAGAGAATAGATTTAACTGGATTCATTCAGACGATGGTCAAGATGACCCAGAAAACTTTAAAATGTATGCTTGTGTTATTTATTTAACACCTAATCCTCCGCCAAGAACAGGAACTCTTTTATTTGAAGTAGAGGGGTCTATTTATGACGAACAGGTTAAAACTAAGGAGAAGTATAAATACTACTCCAAAATTAGAGGCAACTATTGGGAAGACCCCATTAGTAGAGAGTCTAAGTTTAAAGTACATACTGTAGTTGCAAATAGATATAATCGTTGTATACTATATGAAGCAAGTATGCTTCATGCTCCAGAAGATGCAGGTTTCGGGACAACCTTTGAAGATGCCCGATTAACACAAATAGGATTTTGGTATGGAGAAGATTAAGTACAAATTTAATGAAGAAGATGTTTTACAAGTAGTAAAACAATATATTGACAAGACTTACGAGTCTCACTATGCGACAGGGAAAATTCAGGCAACTGAGTTCATTTTCGATAGTGAGCATGGAGAAGGATTCTGTATAGGGAATATACTTAAGTACGCCCAGAGATATGGGAAGAAAGAGGGACATAACCCAGTAGATATATTAAAAGTCATTCACTACGCCATAATGCTATACGGAAAGCAACACACATTAGTATTAGACGGAGAAGAATATGGCGATAAAAGCTAAATCACATGAGAGGCTCGAGCCTGCTAATGTGAGTAAAGTAATAACTCTACTCGATGGAGATGAGGGCATTACTAAAAAAGAAGCATGCGAGATTCTGAATATAAGGTATAACACGACCAGACTTCAGAGAATCATAGATGACTATAACGAGGTTTGGGAGTACAAAGAAAAACGTAGAAGCCAGAACAGAGGTAAAGGAGCGACTCGAGACGAGATAAAATCTATTATCGAGTACTATCTTGATGGAGATAATATATCTGAGATAGCTGCCAGAACTTATCGTTCAAATGCGTTCGTCAAAGCAGTACTAGAGAGAGTAGGTGTTCCTGAAAAATTGAGTAAGGAAGCGCACTCTAAATGTTATAGACATAAGTATCAAATGCTTCCAGAAGAATGTGTTAGAGATGAGTTTGAAGATGGTGAACTCGTATGGTCTGTTAGAGACAACGGGATTGCCAAAATACTTCGAGAGTTGACAACAGAGTACCAAGAATCCAAGCCAGGTTATATGAAACCTGTAACTCATTATGAGCATAAATATGGAGCAAAAGGTTACTCTATATGGGCATATGACCCAGTCCCACAGGACGTAATTGAAAAAAGTTACTTCCCGTATCTCGATGGTAGCAAATGTGGATATTACTCCTTTAGCTTGGCTTACGATTTAGGAAGCTTAAAGCATTTGGAGCAATATGGAGTTACAATATAATTATATATTAGCAGCATGGTTAGCAACATGGTTCATTTGTCAATGGAGATTGTTTATACCAAGTATGTTAATACTTAGACAGGAAGACCCTACTAATGTTTGTGTTAGATGGTGGCCCTGCACGTGGATAATTTTTGCGATTGGTAGCTTAATAACAGCTCCAATTCTCACATTACCTGTTTTAATAGATAGATATAGAGATATTTTCGTAAAAAGTTATGTAAACAGTTTAATAAAAATAGAAACATGAGAGAAAAAATTTTAAATGCTTTGAAAAATAAGTATATGGGGATAATAGCAGAGTGTGAAGCTAACATAGAGGTTTATTTAATAAACCCTGTGGGTATAGGAGAACACCCCGATATTATCGCAGCACTAGATAGCCAGATGACAATTCTGGCGGAGGCGGAAGATAAACTCAACGCCCTAGAGATATTTAGAGAAAAATGAAAAATACCCAACATACGATTGCAGAATGTAATCAAAAACTAGTTGCCTTACTAGAAAAACTTAACGCTATAGATACAAGGAATACGCAACATTTACCAATGCAAGTAGATGACGCTAAAGCTTTGGCTCAGGAGATAAGTCGTGAAACAGACTATCTTAATAGAGGCAAGTGACTTAAAAATAGGCATAATTCGTAATCCTTATGAGAGGATTATTAGTTTATATAGAGGAAGTTGGAATTGGATAGGGTTAGAAGATTGGATTAAGAAAACCAATATAAAACCCCAATGCGAATTGTATGATACTTACGATGGCATTGTTCGACTTGAAGAATGGAGAAGCGACTTTGCTGACCTCGGCTTACAAGTACCTGACAAAAAATACATGAAATATTTACACAAGAAATATTCTACCGACTACACAAGGTGGTATGGGACAAACCTCAAAGATATGGTAGCACCACTAGTAAAGCCAGATCTTGATACCTACGGGTACAGGTTTTAAAAAATAGTTCTTGACTTCGCCCTTATTTCCCAGTATAATATCTGTATAAATTAGAAAAAGGACAGGCATGGGCGATAGATTTTATCAACAGATGAGAGATAAGACAGGGTGGTGCCCTGGCATGCCAGAACATCTTAAAAACAAACGGAGACGAAAAATGGCTTGGACAGAAGAAGCAAAGGCTCAAGCAGTAGAGATGTATACTGCAGAGGAACCAACTCCAGAAAACAGTATGGAAGTTGTCAAAGAAATTGCTGCCGAATTAGGTGAGAGCCCAAATGGTGTCAGAATGATTTTGACAAGAGCTGGTGTCTATGTTAAGAAAACTCCTGCAACTAAATCCACTTCTGGTGGAGGAGGCGGTGGTGGCAGAGTATCTGTTGCTGACGCTCAACAAGCAGTTAAAGACGCAATATCTGACGCTGGTAAAGAAGCAGATGATGCTATTATCAGTAAGTTAACAGGTAAAGCTGCTAACTACTTTGCAGGAATTATTAACGAACTAAACGGTTAACTACCCCTAAATCGCGAGGAACTTCGGTTCCTTGCGTATTTTTACGCCTTTAGTTTTCACCTCACAAGTTTAACCATTGGGTTCTTGGTAGAATACAATTTTAACCTAAAAGGAACTCATGAGAAAAGATGAATTTATTAAGCGTGTTCAGCACTGCGGGGACGCTATAATAACTTACAGGAGTCAGAACAGTCGTAGACTAAAGTACAACGTCTGTACACTTGATTTCGACAATAAATATATACAATCCAAAAGGAATAGAGCTAGACCAAACGAGAACCAAGTTCTCTTATTTTGTTGGGATACCGATTCCTATAGACTACTCACGCCTGCTAATGTGACCTCCATAGTTCCTTTGTCAGCAATTTTAAAAAATGATAGAGTTACATGAAGCACCAGCTCTCTATGAGAAGCTAATACACTACAACGAGGCAAGACACGAGAAAGTATATCTTTCTATAAACACATTCAGAGATGTGGAATACTTATCGATTAGAAAATACTATCAGGACTTTGATGAAGAATGGAAACCTTCTAAGGAAGGAGTATCTATGGCTTTAGACTTTGATAACAGTAAGAATTTATTTGATGGACTAGTAGAAATATTGTCCTTATCAGAAGTTAAAGATATATTAGAAACACATTTTAAAGAAAAGTTAGATGAACTCTACAGCTAAGGCTTGGAATCGCCGAAAAATCTTCTATGGGGATAGCCATGTCCTTGCCTATGAAATAAATCATGACCAAATTCTTGGTCGCAACACCTTTAATGAAAAACGCCAATTAGTTACGCAGTATGGTTTACATAATGCTATTTTACTGTGGAATCAGAAAATGGGCAGAGCATCAGGTATGCCTGTCTATGATTTTATTCATCAAAGACTCGCTAATAGCTACCCTGTTTTATACCACGATGACGCAATTATTCGTGCTAATGGAGCAATGAGTATGGATTATCTATATTTACAGTTAGTAAATGATTATAATAATAAAGAGTTAATACCACACGAAGATAGTCTTTATATCGGAGTCTGTAGACCTACTAGAACATTTAAATTAACAGATACTGGTAGATTTGATTTTGCCCACGAAGATTTTACAGGAGGGCTTAGTCATATGTCTGATATTCAATATGCAGTTAATTGGGCACTATCTGTACAGTCTATAATTGACTTTTTAGAGAAAAAAGATTTTAAATTTAAGTTTATAAAACACTTCCCCCTATTTAAAAAGACAGACGCTCCTATCAAGCATATAGATTTAAAACACCGCCCAAAATATATGGACTTATTCATGCAAGTAGTTTCAGATATGCAAAAATATTGTACACACCGAAGATTAGACGAGTTCGGAGATAGGCTCGGCTTTTGGCATACTGACGCAGAAGGGCACAGACTATTTGCAGAGTATCTTAAAAATAATCCTTGACAAAACCTTAAATTTTTAGTATAATATTCATATGAATATTTTTATACTTGACGAAGATTTAGATACAAACGCAGAGTTCCATGTCGACAAGCATATCGTCAAGATGCCTTTAGAAGCGGCACAAATGCTCTGCACAGTACATTGGATAAATAAATATGTCGGATACGTCCCAAGAAAACTTACCTCAGACGAATGGGCACTCGTCTCAAAACAAAAAGCTAACATACCAAGAGATTTCCCTTATTTGCCTACTATGTATAATCACCCTTGTACCATTTGGGCTAGGAGTAGCATGGACAATTACGAATGGTTATACACATACGCACTTGCTCTCGGGGAAGAATACACTTACAGATATGGAAAAGTGCATAAGTCAATTCGAGACTGCGTACTCAACCTCCCACCACTACAATTCCCCAGCAATGGTCTTACCGAATTCGCTCAGGCTATGCCAGACGAATGTAAGCGACCCCACCCCATTGACGCCTACAGAGAATACTACAGAACAGAAAAATCCCACCTCGCCAGCTGGAAACACCGAGAAAGACCAGTTTGGTACTAAGGATTGAAAAAATATTTCTTGACAACGCCTTAAATTTTTAGTATAATATATAAATGAATAAAGATATAAGAGCATTTTTAAGCAAGTGTCGCGACGCATATTTTAATGGTCGCCCTATCATACCTGATGAAGTATATGATAGACTTGTTGAGAATGTTAATACCGATGAAGTGGGTTCCGCTACGGACAGTCGATTCAAGCACCCCTTCCAAATGTATTCACTTCAAAAAGTCTTTGCAGACGAAGATAAAGCCCCCGATTACGGCAAAGATGCCGTTGTTACAACTACTAAGTTAGATGGCGCAGCTGTCTCAATTACTTATGTAGACGGAGTGTTTCACCAAGCCCTTACTAGAGGAGATGGTAAAGCAGGACTAGATATAAGTGATAAAATGATACATTTAGTTCCAAGAGTATTGGAAACAGGACAGACAGGTATGGCATTATTTGCAGGAGTAAAGCAGATTACTGGGGAAGTAGTTGCTCCTAAAACTCTACCAAATGCAAGGAATTATGCAGCTGGAGCTCTTAATCTTAAAGATGTAGAAGAATTTAAAAACAGAGATTTAACATTTATCACATACGGAATACAGCCGTACATTGGAGTAAGATGGCTAGAAGATATGAAACTTCTTGACAATTGGTTTAATGTAATATCAATGGGGGACTGGTCACAGTTCCCAAATGACGGAGTTGTATTTCGAGTTGATAGATATTCAGTATTTGATAAGTTGGGACACACTTCACACCACCCCAGAGGAGCATACGCATACAAGACAAGAGCGGAAGGAGTAGTCACAAAACTATTAGATGTAGAATGGAATACTGGAAAGAGTGGCGTTATCGCCCCTGTCGGTATTCTTGAGCCTGTCCTTATTGGAGAGGCTACAGTTTCAAGGGCTACATTACATAACTATGCCTTCATAGAAGAATTAGGGTTAGAAATTGGTTGTAATGTAGAAGTTATTAGAAGTGGGGAAATTATCCCCAAAGTAGTAAGGAGAGTATAATGTTTGTATTTGCAAATGCAAAAGATGACGAAAACAAAAGACACTACTTAGTAGCAAGTACAGAACAAGAAATATTAGACTACTGCTGGAAGCCAGACCCAAGAGATGATTTAGAAATAGTAGGTTGGCCTAAGAATCCACCACCTTTTACAGTAATACACCATTACGAGTGGATAGGAAAAGGTAAAAGACCAGCTCAGTTACAAGAGTCAAAACCATTTAACTACGAAGACCCAACATGGGTCGCCCCGGAGAAGTGGTAATGTTATTATATTTAGAATCACAATTAGCAAATGCATATAGAGTATATATGCTACATATTCCTGCTGGTTCTACTGCAATGTCTTTAGAAGAATTTAGAACAGAAATGGAAAATGATGAAGAAACATTTGAAGTGTTATTAGAAGAATTTGAGAGATTACCAGATGAGCAAAGATATACACATTAAGAAACAATTACAAATTGAAAAGCGACTAGCAAAAGCTAAGTTATCTTTTGATTTATCTTATTGGGTAAAATGGACAGGTTCTTTTATATTGCTTGGTGCTATGATGTTAAGAGGAGCGCAGGTTTATCCTGTTGCTGATTTGTTTATGTCGGCTATAGGTTGTATATGTTGGCTTTGGGTCGGCATTATGTGGAAAGATAGAGCATTGATAATTCTTAATGCCGCAGCCGTAACTATTCTAGGAGTAGGTGTTCTACGAGTTATAGCAGGTGCATAATGTTTTGTGCATTTGGAATAAGTATAATACTTGGACTCAAACTCTGGATATGGAAATATATTGAGAGAATGTAATGTCTATTGGAAAGTATAACGAAACCTATTTTAAAAACCACCCCGAAGAAAAAGAAAGAGAGGGTGTCTTATATGGCGTTATATTAGTTAATAAAAAGACCTTTGAAAGAGAAGTAATTAAAGTAGGTATTGCTTCTGGAAAAGATTGGAGGCACGTACTCAAACGAAGTCGTGGATTTCAGGGCTATGATTTAAGGATTCAACGAACATGGGCTAGTACTTTATATGAAGTTTTTTGTATGGAGCAACAGCTACACGAGAAGTTCTTAAATGATAAACTTGAACCCACTCACAAATTTGGAGGACACACAGAGTGTTTTAAAATTACGAGTAAGATATTGGAGGAGTTTCCTAAAAAATGGAAGAATTAAAAATAGAAACATATCATGGACAGAAGTACGCTAAGTCTAAAAAACCTGCTAAAGAGCACAAATACATAGGGTGGTTTTACTACTATCCTAATAAAACTTTTTATAGATTTGATGATATTCCGTATGAAAATAAATAAAGTTGGTTGGACATACTTTTCGATTATTGAGAACTTCTTGAGTAAAGAAGATTGCTTCTCAATTATTGACGCGTGTCAAGGAACTTGGAATTATACTCAAATCCCAGCGGGTGCATATCCCAATGGTTGGGTTACTGGAGAACAGAAAAGACATATAGGTAACCCTTGGGAAGTACAATTTAAGTCTAAAATTGACCATCTTACAGGAGAATTTAATAGAAATACTTATAAGTTTGATTTATTACCTACTTATAGACACTTTGTTAATAGGTACGAAAAAGAAGATTTATTAGATTGGCATGTAGACAATAACGAAAGTGTAGAAGATTTATTCAAGAAAGCTCCTGCCCGTAGATTATCAGTAAGTATATATTTGAATGATGATTACGAGGGTGGAGAATTTGAATTAAAAGATATAGGTATATGGAAATTTAAAGCTGGAACAGCTATAATATTTCCTTCTGCCATTCAACATAGAGGTCTCATGGTAACTAAAGGCAAAAAATATAATTATACAGTATTAAGAGAGGGCAAGCGTGGAGCATAGAATAGTTAAGGGAATTTCCGAAGGCTTTCATGACGCGAGTGTATCTCTAGTAAAGTATGATGGAAATGCCGAGATTCTCTGGTGTAAACACGCAGAGAGAATAACAAGAAAAAAGAATGAGAGATTTAACCCAGAATCTCTCCGAAATGTAGACGCCGATATCTCGGTTTTTTACGAAAATGTACCGTTAAAGAACGAAAGACGTATGAAGCATATGCAACTTCCTCTTTCGACAAAATTTTTCGATAGTTGTGATTATTGGTTGAATCATCACGAAAGCCACGCAGCAGCAGCGTATTACACTTCAGGGTTTTCCGAAGATGTCGTTTGTGTCGTTATAGATGCGATAGGGGAATGGGACACTTGCAGTATATGGACAATTAAAAATAAAAAATTGAAAAAAGTTTTTGAAAAAATTTATCCCCAAAGCATTGGCCTGTTCTATAGTGCTATTACGAAGCGTCTTGGTTTGAAGCCAAATGAAGATGAGTATATAACTATGGGAATGGCGGCATTTGGCGAACCTTGTATAGATATGAACTATTGCTTTAATGATTGGGCAAATTGGCATAAAGGTTTTCCGCTAGAGGAGTTTAAAGGTTGTCACCCTTATGATATCGCCGCAAGTGCCCAAATGCAGATAGAGTATGAAATCGAAAGAATTATAAGTCTAGCAGCTAATCACGGAACAAAGCTATGTTACTCTGGTGGAGTAGCTCTTAATTGTGTTGCAAATAGTAAGATATTACATCACTATTTTAAAGAAGATGATATTTATATATTTCCGAATCCAGGTGATGCAGGAAGTAGTTTAGGAGCTGCACTAGGACATCTTAGAACAAAAGCGCACTTTAATGTGTACTGTGGAACAGATATTGATAATGAACAAAATCCTAAGTTGATAGTTGACTGGTTAATGAAAAAGAAAATAGTAGGGGTAGCAAATGGAAAAGCAGAATTTGGGCCTAGAGCTCTCGGTAATCGTAGTCTACTCGGTGACGTTCGCTATGATATTAAACGCGCAGTTAATCAGATTAAAAGGCGACAACAATTCCGTCCCTTCGCTCCCGCCATCTTATCGGAATTCGCGGACGAGTATTTTGAGGGTAGAATGAATGAGTATATGCAATATACTGCAAAGGCAAAACATGATTACGATTCAGTTACCCACGTGGACGGAAGTGCAAGAGTACAGTTAGTACATTCTACAAACCCAAGTATTTTGAGACCGATTTTAGAAGAATATTATAATAGAACTGGAATTCCTATGTTATTAAATACAAGTCTTAATATAAAAGGACAACCAATGGTAGATAATTGGGAAGACGCTATGGAATTTCAGAAAAAGTATGGAGTTAAGGTATTTTGAGTATATTATTCGCGGGTTGTAGTTTCACAAATGGAATGGAACTGCCCGATAAGAAAGTACAAAGATTTAGCGCATTAGTTGCTAAAGAATTTGGAGTGCACGAATGGAATGAAGCCAAAGTAGGTGCAGGAAACGATTATATACAAAGAGTAGTAACCAATGCTATAGTTGGAAATAAAAAGTATTATAGTGTAGACCCTAGTAAAGTAAAAACTGATGTTAGCGTCTGGACAACAAGTCCTGAGCCAGTAGATAAGAACGATAAAGGCACAGGCTGGCTAATAAACCAAATGGGATATGATACAGAGAAAGGAAGATATAGCCAAGTAAAACAGACACAAAGAGAAGTAGAAAAAATAGGAACACCAAATCTAGTAGTATGTATGTGGTCTGGAATAAACAGACACGAAACATTAAGAAAATCAAAAGTAACAAACGACTGGAGTTGGACTATAGGTACTTGGGGAGCTTACTTATTAGACCCCAAGACTTTAAAGGCGCTAAAAGGTAGTAAACCTTATGTAGACCGCCAACACCCTGTAATAGATAGGCGATATCTTGAAGGGTATATGGAGAGGGTAAGAAATGCCCATTTCAGTTTAAGATTGACTATTGGCAATATGTTAGCAGTAAAGTACTTACTTGATGCAAAAGGAATAAATCAATTACATTATTTATTCTCTCATGGACAGTATAGACCTTTACTCCCTATCTTAGATTGGGAAATATATGAACAAAATAATTTCTGGTGGGATTCACTAGATTTAAATAGAAAACAGATTGTAGAGGAACTGCCCTTCTTAGAATCTGAAGGCTTCTATGATATGTGTCTTCGACAAAATTTAAAAATTGGAAAGAGAGACCACCCATTAGAAGAAGCACATAGGCAAATGGCAGTAAGAATAATATCGGATATAAAAAATAATGAATTTAATAAAGAATTTAATTAAACGAATCAAAACATGGTGGTTTGAGTGGCAGTTGAAACGAAATTACACTCCCGACACCTATGTTTATGAAGATGATGAAATTTTCGAACCTGAAAAAGAAAGTCAGGAATCAAAAAATAGTTCTTGACAAATGGTCAAATTTCATCTATAATATACAATATAAAATTAAAAAAGAGAGAAAAATCTAAATGAGCCAAATTTTACCACCAATGACCTGTCCATCTTGCGATGGAAATGTGGATTGGGTTAATGACCTGATTTACTGTTTCAACAAGATGTGTCCAGCTCAATGGAGTAAAAAACTGGAACACTTTGGAAAACTCTTAAAAATAAAAGGATTCGGCCCAGCTACTATTAAGAAGTTAGAGGTCGATGATTACCCAGAACTGTATGAGCTGTCGGTTGATGATATTTCCTCAAGACTAGGCTCAGAGAAGATGGCAGTTAAGTTAGCAACTGAAATTGAGAAGTCAAAATCAGTTGATTTGCAAACATTACTGCCAGCTTTCTCCATACCACTTTTTGGTCGGTCAGCTTCTCAAAAATTATGCGAGAAAATTTCGACACTCGAAGAAATTTCAGAGAAAAGTTGTACTGAAGCAGGTATTGGCCCAAAAGCAACAGCAAACCTTTTAGACTGGTTAGATGAAGAATTCTACCCAAATGAATACGACAAAACCCTCCCCTTTAGCTTTTCAGCAACGAAAACAGTAAAAAGGGAAACAGTAGGAACAGTCTGTATTTCAGGTCGACTCAATTCATATCCAACTAAGGCTCGTGCTGCAGAGGTTCTGGAACAACACGGCTATGCCGTGAAAAATAGTCTGACTAAGGACTGCACTCATTTAATCAATGAGTCTGGAATTGAGTCAGCCAAAACGCAGACTGCTCGAGAACGAGGAGTCATTATAATAAATAACATTTTAGATTTAATTGGAGAAAAAAATGGCATTACCTAAATGGACAGATGAGAGAACATCATCTCTTGAGAGCTTCGTAGGCTCTGAAAGCCCTGTTTCCCAAGCTACTGTAGCTAGCGCTGCAGACGAACTAGAAACTTCTGTAAGAAGTGTTAGTTCAAAGCTAAGAAAAATGGGTTATGATGTAGAACTTGCTTCTTCAAGCAACACTAAATCTTTTAGTGACGCTCAAGAAGCTACATTGTCAGCATTTGTTACTGATAACTCAGGACAATATACATATGCTGAAATTGCAAGCAACTTTGAAGGTGGGCACTTTAGTGCTAAATCAATTCAAGGTAAAATCCTTTCTATGCAACTTACAGAGCATGTTAAACCTGCTCCTAAAGTTGAGTCAGTTAAAACTTATTCTGACGACGAAGAAGCTACATTTATCGGCATGGTAAATGATGGTGCTTTCATAGAAGCAATTGCAGAATCTCTAGGCAGAAGTGTAAACTCTGTTAGAGGTAAAGCACTTTCTTTACTTAGAGCTGGCGAAATTAACGCTATACCTAAGCAGGAAGTGACTAAAGGGTCTGGCAAAGCAGATCCTCTTGCTGATTTAGAGATTGACGACATGACTGTTGAATCAATCGCTGACGAAATCGGTAAAACTGTTAGAGGTGTCAAAACCATGCTAACAAGACGTGGTCTAGTTTGTGCTGACTACGACGGTTCAGCAAGAAAAGAAAGAGTTCAATAAGAACTTTCTATTTGTCAAGATGGTAGGGGAGGAAACTCCCCTGCTTTTTCTTGGGAGAGACGATGACAGTAGAAAGCGCATTATTAAAGCAACTCTTATCGCAAGGAGATTTCGAAACATGGAATCGACTGCAACAACACTATCTACCTGAAGGTGAATACCAGAAAATTTGGAAGATAGTGGATAAGCACGTCCACAAGTTCCATGCTCTACCTACTTTTGAAGATTTAAAATACGAGATTAGGTCTAGAGAACTACAAGAAAAGATTTTTGCGATAGAAGCTGTTGAAACTGATGTTCCAGCTTACGAACTGTTAGAGTATCTCAAAGATGGATTTACACAAAATGAAATCCTAACCAAGATTGAGACATATCTAGACGAAACAATTTCCGTTGCAGATGCAAAGGAAAATATCGACTATCTGCAAGAGATGGTCGTACAAGTTCAGGATAGAGTTAACACAACCGAAGATGCCGATACAATGGACGTGGTTGAGTTATTTGATTCTGAAGAAGATTTAGCTAAGTATCTACCTCTTGGTCTTAATCAAGACTATGATATAAGCTATCAATTCTCTCCCAAAGACTTGGTCATTGTGGGGGCTCAACGAGGTCACGGTAAATCATTTACTTGTTGTAATATGGCAGTCAATGCCGCACAACAAGGTCGTTCCGTGCTTTATTTCACAATCGAGATGGATCAGCGTCCTATTCTACAAAGAATGGCATCAATGTCCACAGGAATTCCACTAGGCAGACTTATTAAGCGTAACCTTTATGAAAAGGAGTGGAATCGTATTGCCCAATGGTGGGCAGATCGTTTTATAGACGGTCATGAAGTTCTTGCTCAACATAATGTTAGTGAGGATTTCGATAAGTTCCACTATGAGCTTTCTCGTAACTGTGAATTAAAGAAAGAAGCGCAACTAGATGTATTCTACGATCCTAGCTTAACATTGGCTAAAATTATTAGTACAGTTAGGCAAAAGAAAGTAGAGTACCCTGATCTAGGCATGGTAATCGTAGATTATCTAAACCAAGTTCGCCGTCACAATGCTCCAAGTCGCTCTGGTCAGTACGAATGGACTGAACAGATTGAAATATCCAAAGGACTGAAATCTTTAGCCCAAGACCAACAAGTTCTTGTTGTGTCTGCTTTCCAAACTAACCCTAAAGGAGAAGTAAGATTCTCGAAAGGTATCGAAGATGCTGTAGATGCGTCTTATACTCTTGAACATTGGGGTAAAGAGGAAAATGCAATCAAGTTCAAATGTAACAAGATGCGTAGTGGTGAGATGAAGTCCTTTATTTCAGAAATTGACTGGGAGACATTAAAAATCGGACCACATTCAGCAATGGATCCAGACGAAAGAAATGAAATAAAAGAACAAATGAACACAGGGGAAGCTACATATGATTTATAACAGTAAAGTCAGAGACTTCCAAGCAGGAATTTTTCAGTTTGATGTAGACGAGAAGTTTTTTACCTATTTCCCCAAAAATTGGCAATCGACAGCGGGCGCCGAAGGCTGGCTTTTACATAATCGCAACAGACTTTACGTGCGGCTATATGTATTTATAGATTCAGTATTAGAACGACACAAAAACGGACAAATAGGGTTTAGAGACCCAATAATAGTATGGGGGAATATAGAAGAAGAACATTTTAATATACACCCCGGAATGAATAGAATAGTATTAAAAATGTGTTTACCAGAAATAAGACAAATTGGTTGGGTAGTAGATAATAGATGTTATCACAGAGACCAATATAAACATATTTTTAATAACGTTCAATCACTAGAAAGAGATGAACAAAATGCAAGACGTATTCTATGGCAAACACACCATAGAACAGGTAGGAGAACACCACAAGGAATGCCTTGCGAAGATCAGTATGATTTCTCCCTTACGTCAGATATTTATGTAGCAGACCCTACATATAATACACCTGAAAGAAAAGAAAAATGGGAAGATATTAGTAAAAGAACAGGATTTTCTGTATATGTAAATAATAAGTATATGTATGATATAGGAACTCCACAATCTCCCCATTGTAAGTATAACGTAAAGACCATAGAAGGAATATATCAATTATTTCTTCACTATTTCTTCGGATATAGTAAAGATAGATGGTCGGCTCAGTATTTTAGGAGATGGAGTTGAGTAGAGAAGTAGACCCATTTTTACTTATTGTAGCAATGGAAGAAGCAGGTGAATTTGCACAAGCATGTTCAAAAGTATATAGGCATAATGGTGGAGAATTTGAAATCAAGTGCTTATCTGAAGAAATTGGCGATTTACAAGCTATGATAAATTTATTAAGGGAAGAAGGCTTCGTAGACCTAGAAGTAGCTGAGAAAAAGAGAATAGCAAGAGAAAAGAAACATAGGAGAAATCTATGAAAGCAGGAAAAATTTGGGGACAAACAGAGCTTATCCATGCAAATGGCGTTCTGGAGTTCCATAGAATTGAATATAAAGCTGGATACAAATGTTCCGAACACGAACATCAGTTTAAATGGAATGGATTTTTTGTAGAGAGTGGGAAAATGCTAATTAGAGTTTGGCAAAACGACTATGACCTAGTTGATGAAACTATACTACTTCCGGGCGATTTTACACAAGTTAAGCCTGGTTGTATTCATCAGTTTGAAGGAATAGAAAGTGGCGTAGCATTTGAGTTATATTGGGCTGAATTTAATCATAATGATATAAAAAGGCGTACAGTAGGAACTCCCACAGATATAAAAGACCCTGAAGAAGGCGATCCATTACTAAGAATTATGGAAGAAGAAAATGATGTATTTGGAAAAGGAACTGTATTCAACAAAAATTATAGTCGTGTTAAAGATTTAGAAACAGAAGAATTGATTAGACAACAAACTCTTCGACACGATCAAGCATTATAAACGAGGGGGTGTAGCTCAGTTGGGAGAGCAACTGCCTTGCACGCAGTAGGTCGCAAGTTCGAATCTTGTCACCTCCACCATAGGAATTAAAAATGAAAAAAGTAGGAAAAGTAAATCCAGTAGCGAAGTATTCTAGAAATAAGTCGGGCGCTGGTGCGCATAAAGATAAGTCCAAATACGACAGGAAAAAAGAGCGTCATGTAAATATGCTCGGAGAAGATATAGCCGATGCATTGGAAGAATCAGTAGCAAATAAACTAGATAGATTGATATTACTAGAAAATATGCAAACATATACTAACTCCCCTACTCTACATCTTGAGTATCAAGATGAAATAAATAAAATTAGGGAGGAATTAAATGACATTGATATATGATAAGAAAATATTAAGAACACCCTCGAAAGAGTGGACGGGAACATTAGAAGAACTAGAAGAACTTGTTGATTTAATGGGCTCAACCATGGAAGAAAATAAGGGAGTAGGTATTGCCGCAATCCAAGTAGGAAAACCATATAGAGTATTTTTAGTTGGAGAAGGAGATAGATGTGAATTATTTATAAATCCACGAAATATATCGTTAAGTCCTTACAAAAAGAAACATTGGGAAGCATGTTTAAGTTGTAAACAGACCAATGTTAGAACTTCTAGGTCACATAGTATCACTCTGACATATGACACGATAAAAGAGGGATTACCAGTAGTTGTAAAACGAACATTTAAAGGATTTGAAGCAGTTAAAGTTCAACATGAGTTAGACCACATAAATGGCTTTTTAATAATGGATAGGGGGAAAGCATATTATGGCAAAGGATCGAATTAGTAGAGAAACTGCTGAGAATGTACCTCTTCCCCCACATACTTGGTATATAAGAAGTATAAATTGGATATTAGAACAACCTAAAGTAAAGGAGAATATAAAATCCGTACCCTTAAATGAACCACTTTATAAATCTTTATTAGAACACGGAATGAAAAGTCCTATTTTGACTATGCCAAACTGGTATCCAATCGCTGGTAGCCAAAGATTAAGAGCATTTGCCGAAATAGTAGAAAAATTTCCTGAGCGAGGCGAACAAGAAATAAGAGTTTGCCGAATTAAGAAAGAATATTGGCTAGTGTGGTATTTATGGGGAGACAAGGAGTTTAGAGATAAAGCAGTAGCTATCTACTTCCAAATGGTAGAATTAGTTTGGAAATCACGGTATTATGAAGATGAATTTGACCCTAGTGGTGTAAAGATGACGGATTTCGAAGAGCTAGGGGATAAACTAGAGTGGAAACATAAATCTAATCTTGGAATTGAAAGAATTAAATCCCAGCAAAAGAAAAATAATACTTGACACAAGGTCAAAATTTTGTTATAATATATAATATAAAATGATTGCAATAGATTTATTAAAAGAAAAAGAAATACAATTTACTGTTAAAGGGCAGGACGCAATTATATCATGCCTAAATCCTGAGCATGATGATACTAACCCAAGTCTACGAGTAGACAAAGTAACAGGAGTAATGCATTGCTTCTCTTGTGGGTTTAAAGGTAACTTATTTACACACTTCGGTGCACCAGAGAGTCCACTAGAAGTCAGATTACACAGAATTAAAGACAAGATTGCAAAGACGAGAAGTCAAACCATAGGTATTCAACTCCCAGAAGACCGTATCGAATGGAAAGGTGGTCCGTATAGAAACATATCTGAGGAAACTCTAAAGATATGGCAAGCCTTCACTTGGAATGTTCCAAAGTTTGAAGGACGGATAATCTTTCCAATTCGAGACTTAACAGGTAAAACTATTGCACTCTTAGGGAGACTTATTGCTGGAGGCATGGGAAAAGACAAGTATTACATTTACCCATCGGGGGTAAAAATGCCATTTTGTCCAGCTAAGGTAAAACCAATATCAAATAGAGTAATATTGGTAGAAGGAATTTTTGATTGTCTCAATTTATGGGACAATGGTTTAAGAAATACAGTCTGCTGTTTCGGAACACAACAAATGGACTGGTATAAACTATCTCTGTTAAAGCTACAAGGCGTGCAGGGGATTGATATTATGTTTGATGGCGACGAAGCAGGTCAGAAAGCAGCAGAACAAATAAAGACATTGGCAGAAAAAATGGAAATGTCGGTGCAGAAGATAACATTAAGAGATGGACAAGACCCAGGCGGGTTGACTCCAGCTCAAATACATAAAGTGAAGGAACGATTATATGGATAACGAACAACTACAGAAAGCAATCTTCGGATTACATACTCGTAGATTCGGCACAGTTGCCGAGATTATGATTAAGAAGATTATAAATGCAAGTAGTAGTAGTCAGTTATCATTCGATTTATATGAAAATTCCACTTCTTCTAGGATAGAGTGTAAATTTTCTCGAGTTCAGAAGAAAGCAGAATTAAAAATAACGGACACTAATTTGTTCAAGGCTTTAGAATGTGAAGCCAACCGTGATATTATGTATCACGAATGGAAAGATTACGACTGGGATTGTAATATCCAACAAGTCAAAAAAGAAGAATTTGATATTCTTTTTTATGGAGTATTCTTTAAAGATATGATACTAATATTTAAAGTTGATAGTAAAGATATTGGAAAAGAAATGAAATACTCAAACAAACAACACAGAGGCAATACAGGTGAGGGACAGTTTCATTTAAACCCCCAAACTTTTAAATATCACTTAGATTGCCACTTATTTAAAACATTAACTTACGGAGAATTATTAGAATGGCTGAAATAGCACTTATAGAAACTAAACCTTCTAGTACGAACTACGATAAATATTTTGAGTTCGAATTTGATCGTTTTGCCTTATGTTCTGATAGTTCGGTACAAAAGGTTCTTAAAAAAGATGTTGACCTAGAATTGAATCCTGATGATTACGAATGGGTAATCTTAGTAGGTGCGGAAGCATTTAAACAATATACTAGAAAGACATCTGTAACAGAGTATAATGGTAAGATAATAGACGAGAAATTTCTCGCACTTATTAACCCTGCTATTATTAAATTTAAACCAGAAGCTAAGAAATCCTTTGAAGATGCTGTCGAAAGTATCTCAGGATACGTTAGCGGAGAGCTTAAAATAGAAAAGCTAGACGAGGACAAATGTTATGGAATACAAACGAAAGAAAAATGTCTTTCGTTTTTGGAGAATGCCTTGGCAGCTCCCAGACCCTACATTGCGCTCGATTCCGAGACCTCTGCTTTGTATTGTCGAGACGGTTATATGCTCGGCTTTAGTATGTCTTATGAGCCTGATCACGGGGTTTATGTTGATTGTGATATTATAGATGAAGAAATTGAAAAGAAAATGCAAGAACTTTTCAATAAAAAGACTGTAGTTTTTCACAATGCGAAGTTTGATTTACAATGGTTTATTTATCATTTTAATTTCAAATTTCCAAAATTCGAAGATACAATGCTAATGCATTATATGTTTGACGAGAATCCTGGTACTCATGGTCTTAAACAACTAGCGATGAATCATACTCCTTATGGAGATTATGAGAAACCGTTGGAAGATTGGAGCATTGAGTATAGGAGAAAACATGGCGTACTAAAAGAAGCTTTTAGTTACGACTTGATTCCTTTTGATGTAATGAAAGATTATGCGGCAATGGACGCAGTAGTAACCTTTCTATTATATGAAAAGATGAGAGCAGCTATAGAGAAGAATAAAAGACTCTTATGGGTCTACGAAAATATCCTTCTTGAAGGTTG
>CEUI01003973.1_pt1 | contig 18833 bp, 8 predicted proteins | sample 531411 | NCBI WGS metagenome assembly CEUI01 (sample SAMEA2622841, study PRJEB7988) | marine metagenome | isolation source: saline water (ENVO:00002010), including
TGTTGTAGATACAACAGGAAGTGTTGGTATTGGAACAATATCACCAAGTGCTTTATTACATATATCAGATACCCGCGGTTCAAATATTTTAGAAGCTATTAGAGTTCAAAATAGTAATGGTTATGCTGAGTTTGGAGCACAGAGTACTTATGCAAGAATTTACGCCGATGGAGTTCTAACATATGCAGCTAACACCGCAAATTCATATTTTTATATTGGTGGAAACCATAAAGCTACTTTAAATGCAACTGGATTAATTGTAGCAGGTGATATAAGTGCAAGTGGTGATTTAAATACAACAAATATAACCTCAAGTGGTAATTTAATATTTAGTGGAAGTTCTGGAAATCCGAGTGTTGCAGATAGAGGTATTTATTTTTCAAGAGGAACTGGTACTGTTAGTTATGTTCGAAGCTCAAACGCTACAGGTGGTGAGATAGAAATTGGTTCTGATAATAGAATCATATTAAGAGAAACAGATAATGATACTCATAGAATTGAATTTGATACTAATAGTGGTAAAGTTGGTATAGGAACACAGACACCAGAAAATAATGATGCACTTCTAACCGTAGCAGGAAACATAAGTTCAAGTGGAAAAGTATATGGTACAGATTTTGATTTCTTAATTGATGGTAACAAATCTTCAGGTTCAGGTAGACGATTTACAGATGATGATGGTGGTGGTGTAAGATTACAAAGATTTGGTGATACTGGTGGTTGGGCTATGACATATGGATTCTTTGGTTCTGCAGTGAATGCAGGAGATGGAATTGACTTTGGTGGATTCGGTGGTCACGGAGGCTCAAACCTTACTAAATTTTATATTGGTGGATATTATACAAAACCTCTCGTATCATTCTTTAGTGGAAGTGCTAATGATGGAGTTGTAATAGGTCATTTTGACAATAGGAGTGGAGCTCCAAAAACATTAACTGTTCAAGGTGATATAAGTGCAAGTGGTGACATATATCTTAGTGGTAATCATTTAAGATTCACAGGTACTAATAATCATATTGATGCTTCAACTGAAAATACAATAAAAATAACAACACAAGGTACTGAAACAGCCACATTTACTGGAACAGCATCTACTTTAAGAAATCCAACTATAACTACTACTATATTCATACCTGGTGATGAAGGTAATACATTCGAAAAATTAATTTATTCTCACGGTGGTAGAGGGATGTTGTGTAAACAGAATAATGCTGCTTTTTGGCAAGTAGCTCAAGGTGGTAATCAATTTGAAATTACAGATGGGGCAAATGGTAATGACGCAAAAGGAAATGTTCTATTAAGAGTTTCTGGTGTAGATGCAGATGATAACGAATTATTCTTAGTTCCTGATGCAGGTAAAGTCGGTATCGGAACAACTACTCCATCAAAAGAATTAGAAGTAGCAGGTGACATAAGTGCAAGTGGTGATTTATATGTAAATAAAGCAATATTCTTGGGTGGTGGTGTTAGTGATTTTGCATCAGATTCAATGATTTCTGCTAGTGGTGAAAATCTTCAAATATCTGATAATGGAAACATAGATATTATAATAGATAAAAATGATGCTAGTTCTACTGGAAAATTTTCTGTTAAAGCACACTCTACACAAACTCCAAGACTTGTGGTATCATCAAGTGGAAATGTCGGTATCGGAACAACAAGTCCAACCTCATCACTAAATATTGCTACAGCTCAAGGTGATAAAGATGAAGCATTTAGAAGTTCTATGTTAACCTTGACTCCAACTTCATTAATTAATAGTGATGGATTTACTGGTATCACAATGGAGACAAGTACTAATACAGCTGGATATGGTATTTCAATGGGTGCAAGAAGATATACAACCGATGGTTCTCCCGCTTTTGTTATTAACACTCATCATAATGATTTAGCAGGAACTGAAAGATTTAGAATAACAAAAGATGGTAAAGTTGGTATCGGAACACCAAATCCAGATGATACATTACATTTAGAAACTACAGATGATACATACTTACGATTAAAGTCAACTGGTGCCAATTCTGATTCAGGAATAAAAATAGTAAATGATGCAGAAAATTGGAGAATATACAATTGGGGTGCAGAATCAGACCAACTTAATTTCAGAGCAGAAACTGCAGGAAATGATGTTTTAACTTTGATGAAAGATGGAAAAGTTGGTATTAATGATTATAATCCAACTTATAATTTAGATATGATTGGAACTATGAGAATATCATCATCACTTGCAACTTTGATTTTAGAGGGAAATGGTTCATCACATACACAAGGAAGAGTAGTAATTGATGTAGACTCCGCTGCAAGAGGTGGTGGTGTATATTGGAGAGATAAAACTGCAAATACAAGACAATGGTTTTCTGGTGTATCTTATAATTCACTTGGAAACAAATGGCATGTAGGATACCATAGTGGGTCTGAGGGTTCATCTCCAGAAGATGCGTCTAATGTAGCTAGTGCAATATTAACAATACACGCACAAGATACTCACTCAGATAGTGGAAAGGGGAATGTTGGTATCGGAACAACAACTCCATTATCACCCTTACATATTGAATCTTCTGTTAATGCTCTATCAGATACAGATGAACCTGAAAACTATCATTTATTACTAAGAAATCCTGCAAATGATACTAATGAAGGTGTAGGTTTAGCATTTTTAACATCGGCCGATACTCAAGATGTTGGTTCATCATTGATATTTAAAAGGACAGATACACAATCCAAAGGTGAATTACAATTTTATGTAAAAACTAATACTAATAGTGATGGTGCGATGACCCAAGCTATGACTATTGATGATTCTGCAAATGTTGGTATAGGAAAAGCAACTCCAACACAAAAATTAGAAGTAGCTGGAAACATAAGTGCAAGTGGAACAGTTTATGCAAAAGATGTACATATAAAAGGTACTAATGATTCTATTATGACTTTACAAACAAGTGATGATACTTGGTTATATCAAGACTGGGTAGATAGTAGTGGAACAAGAAGAACTTGGCAAGGTCTTGATGCAAATTTAGATACATTTACAATTGCTTGTGAAAATGATACAAACTCATTTTTAGTAAAAGTTCCAAGTCATGCAGATGCATTTATTGTAAGTTCAAGTGGAAGAGTTGGTATAGGAACATCAAACCCATCTTATCCACTTGAGGTAGCAGGTGCAGATTCTATAGGAATAGATGATTATATTGTACATAATGGAGATAGTAATACTAAATTTGGTTTTTCAGGTACTGATATTTTTAAAGTTATAACTGCCGGAACAGATAGAATGACAATACTATCTAATGGAAATGTTGGTTTAGGAACTTCAAACCCATCAGCTGAACTTCATATTAGTCAGAGTGGTCATTCAATTTTACAATTGGAAGGAGCTGGTACTTCTCAATATCAGGGTGCTCGTATATACCTAAAAGCTTCGGGAGTTGAATCTGGAAATGCAATGAATGCTACTTGGATTAATGGTCACTTGAGTACTGATGGTGGCCCTTGGGAAGGTCAATATACTCTTGGAATGCAAAGAAGAGGTGTTTCTGCTAGTATAGATGATTCTTATTGTGGACAACTTTATACTTATCGCGATGGTGATGGTCATCATTGGTATACTGCTGCATCAAAAACTTCAACATCAACTTCAGAAAGATTATTTATTTCTGCAAGTGGAGATATTGGTATCGGAACAAATACTCCTACGGCTAAACTTCATATTATTGCAGGTGATGAGTCAACTATGAGATTACAAGCTTCATCGGGCCAACCAGCTATATTTTGGTATGAGGGTAGTACTGCGGAATGGGAAATGAGAGGTGGTAGTGATGATTTTGGACTCTATGACTATGGTACGGATAAGTGGGAATTTAGAATTTTAAATGGAAATACTGGTATTGGAACTCATGCTAAAACTCCACCAAAAAAATTAACTGTAGAAGGTGACATAAGTGCAAGTGGTCATATTTTTATGGAAAATGACAAAGCAATCAGATTTAGAACTGGTAATGTAACACCATTCATTTCATCATCAGATACAAATAATGCAGACTTAACAATTAAAGCCGGTGATGACATTAACATTATAGCAGATGACTTATACTTTAGAAATGTAGATGACCATTCTGTTACAATGACAATAGCTGGAGAAGAAAATTATGTTGGTATTGGAGAAACAAGTCCTAAACAAAAATTACATATTGCAGGTGGTGGTGATGGACAAGCATTTGGTGGAAAGAATATAGTTATAAGTGAGAACTGGACAACAGTATTGACAATTGGATTAGCAGACCACGAATCTGCATATGTTAAGATGACATTAAATGGTGATTGGAATGACCATAGTGGAATGATGTTCTTGGGTGAGTATTTTATAGCTAATAGTGCAGGTGGATATAATGAGCCTGGTCAAATCATACGACAAGTTGAAAATTCAGGTGGAAGTAATGCAAATTTTCAATCTGATACCATTAGGACAAAATTAGTATCAAGTGGAGATACGGTAGAAATACAAGCAATAATAATAGAGGGAACTGCAGGACATACAGAGACTGCAACTGCAAATTTAAACTTTCACATTATGGGAGAATTTGATACAATAACTTAGAATTAAATATTTATTGTATAGGAGAATATAATGGCAGAAAAAGACATACCAGTAATAAGTCAGTTAAAAAGTGTAGTGGGGATTAATAAGAAAGACCCTACTATTGATGGTGGTCTGCAAATAATTGGTAGTGGAACAATAGGTACAAATCATTTGTCTTCGTCTCATCTCCTAATCGGTACAGATGATAATGGTATGGGATTAGACCAGAATGAAATAAGAACAGCTGGTACAAATTTACATCTTGGAACTCTATCTTCTCACTATATAGTCTTTACTACAAATAAAACTAATAGGATGAATGTATCATCTGGTGGTAATGTTAATATTGGAGATGGTAATGTTGCCGCTACTGAAAAATTACAACTAACTGGTAATTTTAAAATAGTCGGAAATAATTCAGCATTTAGTAATTTTACATCAGGATTAGTTGGAGGAGCTGGATGGAAAATTAATTACGATGGTAGTAACTCAAACTTAGAAGTAGACAATGTTCTTGTTAGAAATACATTGCAAACTCATATCTTTCAAAAGGATGTAGTTAAAGCTGCAAATGGTTATCTCTATATAAGCGATAGTGGAGTGATAGCTTCTGCAAGTTTGGGCAATAATAAGATTACTTTTAATTCTTCGTCTGCTACATTTGATAATAATGACCTACTATGGTTTAAGGATGCAGACCCAGATAGTGGAAATATAGTTAGTGTAAAATTTAGAATTAATGATTCCTCACCAGATTTAGATGGTAGTGGTAATGCAACATATGATGTGGATGAGATTACTGGAAGTTTATCTGATTTGGTAATTGGTGGAACTGCTGTAAGAATTAGTGGTGGTAGTCTTCTTTTGGATGCCTCGTCTCCAAATTCACCATTTATGGATGTCATTAATAATAATACTACATATGTGAGGACTGGTAAACTCGATGGTATTACTTCAAATAATCTTGGAAGTTTGAGTGGATTTGGATTTTGGGCTAGTGGAAGTGCATATCTTGAGGGTTCAATTAATGCAACTGGTGGAACAATTGGTGGTTGGGTTATAGGCCAAAATACAATAGCAAGTATCGATACTGGAAATTCTAATATAACTATGAGTTCAGCTAATGGCGGGTATCTCAGTATAGGAGATTTAGAGGGTCATAATGACTTCAATGATGACTCAGAGAAGGGTATTTATATGTCTTCTACCGGTGATGTTCTGATGAAACAATCTAATTCTGAATATCTTCAATTAACAGGTGGTACTTTAATGATGAGAGCATCTGAATTTAAATTAGATACACCTAACTTAGATATTGATTCAACTGCAAAAACAATAACGGTTGGAAGTTCAGTTATAATATCAGGTTCTGCTAATTCTAATGCAGGACAGATTAAGGTTGGTTCTAATGTTATATTGAATGGTGATGATACCTCAACGATTAGTGGTTGGTATATTGGTTCAGGTGAAATTCAAAAAACAGGTTCATCTTCTACCGATGGTATAGTTATTGACTCTGGAAATAAAGCAATTCAATTACTCGGAGCTAGTGGTGGGGTTACTGCATATTCAAGAGCAAATACAAGAGTACTTGTTGGTCAAGTTTCTACTGGTGAATATGGAATAAAAGGATGGGATGATAGTGGAAACAGAATTTTTGAATTATCAGAAGCTCAAAATGAAATAGCTGGTTGGACATTTACTGATGAAAGATTGAAAAAAGCAGATGCAAATGGTGGTATATCAATTGATTCAAATGCTAAAAGAATTAATGCTTTAACTGGTAGTAATGAGGATACATATAGGGTAAGATTTGGTCAACTTGATGCTAATGAGTATGGAATACAAGGTAGAGATGCGAGTGGTAATGAAATATTCAATCTTGGAGAGCAAGGAAATAGTATAGCTGGTTGGACATTTACAGATACTATGTTATCTAAAGCAAATAAAATTTATTTAAATTCAGCAACAGACCACGGCCAAATGTGGTTTAGTTCTTCTGGTTATTCTACAGCTGCTATAGGATTTGATGGAAGTGGTGCTGGTAAATTAGCTGGTGGAAATATTACTTGGGATTCAAGTGGTAATACAACTATTCAGGGAGCAGTAACAATAGCAAATGATGTTACTGTTAATGCTGATGTATCCATTGGTTCTCTACCTGTAATGCCACCCGATGAAAAACTAAAAGGTCATTGGTCATTTGATTCCCCAAATAATCTTTATATGGATGTTAGTGGTAATGGTAATGATGGTGTACATTTAGGAACTGCGTTTGAGTTTATTTCTCAAAGTGGTATTGTTGGTGGATGTGTACTTACAAAAGAAGATGGTGGTGTGCAACTTCTTAATGACGCAGATGTAAACTCCGAATATTACCAATCATATTGTGGATGGTTTAAACCTGCAGGTTATCCAGCTGATAGTGGAGATGGAAGTGAAGCTAGATTATTATCAAGAGATTGGTCTGCGTATTGGGCGTGGATGGAAGAGGATTCATATGATTCAAATGGACAAGCTTATTTAGAAATTGGAAGAAGTGCTAGTCATATTAATTTTGCTAATGGTCTAACATCTGGTTCTTGGCATTTCATAGCTATGACATTGGATTATGATACTAATACTGGTAAGGGTTATCTATATAAGCCTGATGGAACTCTTGTAACGGGTTCATTTTCTCCTGGAACAAATCCTGCTATAGACCCAGATGGAAGTGATGGTGGTACAGAAAATGTTAATGGTGTTAATCTAGCTTGTAATTCGGATGATGATAATATTTCTGGTCAAGAAGCAAATGATAATTGGAGTGGTTCAATTGATGAGGTCAGATATTATAATAAAGTGTTGACAGATAATGAGATAGATGCATTATATCTAAATCCATCAGGTCCAAGAAAAACTACAATTTCAGGTGATGAGATTTCAACTGGTAAGATACAATCAAATAATTGGCCAACATATGGTTCTGAGTTTGATTTGACTGCAGGAACAATAAAACTCGGTGGGTCTTCTCCAAAATTTGAAGTAGATGCATCAGGTAATGTTTCTGCTTCTGGAGAAATCCATATATCTGGAAGTGGTAAGATAGCAGGTTGGGATATTAAAGGAAACTATATAGGAAAACAAAATAGTCCTACTAATTATTATACTTTTTTAGCTGCAGACGCCACAGCAATTGCAACAGATTATCACGATAACATGCCAGTATTAAGTTTCTATAATAGTGTAAGTAAAATGATGATTAATATTGGTAATATTTATAAAAATAAAACCAATATGGGTTTTGCACTTTTCTCTGATTATGCCAATGATGTAAAAGTATTTGAAGTTTCTGAAAATAATGCAGACCCTGGAACTTTACAAGCTCAAATAGCCGGGTGGACATTTAATAATGAAAAAATTTATAAATCTGGTATTGATATACATTCTGGTAACTCAACTATTCAAGTGAATAATGGTAGTTTCTATGTTAATCTTGGTCAGACATTAACTGATGCAGGAGCTCTTTCAGGACACTATGGTATATCTGCAAGAAATGGTTCTTCTGATGTAACATATTTTAGATTAGATAGTAATGAGAGAAGTATAGCTGGTTGGAATTTTAATAACTGGAAGATAACATCACCAAACATTGAAGCGGCATACAACAATACACAAGAGGGTCTTGGATTGATTATAGCTTCAACAGGTTCTGGTGCAGGTAATGCAGTTTATACTGGTGGTCAAACACTTGCTGGTATTTCCTCAGTATGGCATAGACAAGGAAATGCAGGTCACTTGGTATTTGGTCAGTTGACTAATGTTGATACAAATCAACCTTCAGTAAAAACTGGCTATCGTGGTATTCAAATGGCCGGTTGGGCTGGTTCAGGTACACCGATGAAAGAATATTTCGCATTAGCCGCTCAAACTGATATTGGTACGGATGTAGGTTTAACAGATGGTGGTATTTATAATAGAATTGCTGGTTGGAAATTTGATGAAAATAAATTAATAAAAAATAATATAGAAATAAATTCATCTACAGAAATGATTAAGTTGGGAACAGTTTCTGATTTTACAAATGACGATAGTTCTAATAAAGGTGTTCTTATGAGTGGTAGTGGTGAGTTCTTTGTTGGAAAAGAAGATACTGAGTATTTGTATTGGGATGGAACTAATCTACATTTAAAATCTACTGATGTAAACATTGAGGTATCAGATTTAAATATAACTGCATCACAGATTGATATGACCACTACTCAATTTAATTTAAATGCTAATAGTGGTGATTTATTATTAGATAGTACAGAGCACAAAATTTCATTAGCTAATGATAATATAGTATTAGATGGTACTTCTACAGGTTTTATGTCAATTGGTAATGTTACTGGTGTAACAGATACCACAGGTGATAATAAAGGATTTTATGCTGAAGGTGATGGCGACTTTATAACTAAAGCTGGAGCAAACCAATATATTCAATTCAATGGTGGTAATTTAGATATAAAAACTAATAAGTTTGAACTCGATGTTAGTGATGATTTACAAATATCATCAACACACAAATCTATGTCTTTAGGTACCGCTGGTGGTGGTGGGATTAGACTTGAAGGAACAAGTTCATACGGGAGTTTTAAAGCAGGAGCAGTTCAATTTACGGAAGATTTAGGTGCTAATGCAGGTATATACTTTGATGGTTCAGGTCAAGGTATTATAAAAGCTTCAGGTACGCAATATCTTCAATTTTTGAGTGGTGATATGACAATAGCTGCAATAAAAGCTTCTTTAAAAGGTCAAGATATTGAAATAAGTGGTTCTAACTTTCATCTACTTCAAGGTGATGTGACTGCTTCTAATGTTGATTTAAGTGGTAAGATAACAGCTCAAACTGGTACGATTGGTGGGTTTGATATTGGAACTGATTTAGATGCAACTTCTGGTACATTAAAGTTAAAAGGTGCGAGTGGTCAATTAACTGCATCAGCTGCAAAAATAACTGGTGACATTACTGCTAATACGGGTCAAATTGGTGGTTGGAATATTAGTGATACTCAAATATCAAGTGGTAATATAAAATTAGACACCGTATCGGATAGTGGTAGAATAGTAGTAGGAACATTAACAGGTGATAGCCCTTCAACAACAAATTATGGATTATTAGCTAAGGATGATGGTACAGTTCTGATTAAGGGTGATGATAATAATACAAATTATTTAAAGTTTGACCCAGATGCAGGTGATTCCGTTTTATCTATTAAAACTCCTAATTTTCAATTATTTGGTGGTAATATAACTGCATCAAATGTTGACTTGACTGGTAAAATCATTGCAACTTCAGGACAATTTAGTGGTGATGTTATTGCCACTCATATCAATACAACAAGTGGTTCAATAGGCGGTTGGACTCTTAATCCTTCATACATAGGTGTAACAGGTGCACAATTAAGTAAAAATGGTTACTTGTCTATTAATAGTAAAAGTGCATTAATGAATAGTACACAAGGTGCTTTTTTTGGAAAAAATAATAATGATTATGGTATAGCCGTAGGAGATACTGCAACAGCTGGGGGTGGTTTCATTGCAATGTCCGGTGATAGTTATGATTCATTTGTAGTTATTGGAAACTTTGTAAGTGCTAGCAACCGAACAGACGATAGTAATTGGATATATTATAATCCATCACTCGACCATCAGTTACAAATTCGTACAGATAGATTTAAAATATTAAATGGTGTTCTTTCTGTTAGTGGTTCTGGACATTTTTTTGGAAAATTAACTGCGAATGATGGGGATATAGCTGGATGGCAAATAAATAGTGGTAGTTTAAGTGCAGGTAGTGTAGGAATTACTACCTCATCAATAGACATTGATTCAGATACTGGAGTTGTTGGAGTTAAGAGTGATAGGGTACTTCATAGTATGCAGACATCAGTTGGTGAGTTTGCATTTGGAGCTATAATTTATACTCCAGGCCCTGGAGAAGGTGGATACACATATGCAGAAAATAATGCAGAAAATATTAATAGTCAAGGTGGAGTGCCACCAGAGCAACAAGCGAGTCCATAATGGTTAATATAGGAGAGATGAAGTATGTCATATTTAAATAGTTTAAAATTTAGAATACTTATAGAGTCTGAGAATGGTAAACAGATGTCTTATGAGACATCATCACTATCTCATCATTATACTGATAAGGGTACAACTTTTGATGATGACCCTACAATTGTGCCGACCGCAGTAATGCATAGTATACATAGAATGGTTTCTTGTTCATATAAAAATTCGTTTGATGATACAGATTTAACATATGATATAGCTCAAAGTTTTGGTTCAGATTCATTTTTGGAAGCTAGACTAAAGGGTCATACCGTAACTGGTAGTATACAATTTTTAGAAAGACCATTTATAAGTAGAAGTTTAGATACTAATGATGGAAAGGCTTTGGAGTTTTGTATGGATGAATGGGCAGGTGAAGATGATTCTGCCGCGGCTGGTACTGAAGCATATAATCATCATTATAATCATAATGGAGTTATAGGTACTCAATTTGTTTCTGCATCTCATTTAGCTCCCCAATACTATTCATTTGAGAAAGGTGATAGTTTTCCATATTCAGGTTCTGCTATAGTTAGGACAAATACAGAAACAACTTATGAAACTGGTAATTATCCTTGTAGATTATCTACCAATTATACTATTCAAGGCCCATTTACAATTAATATATGGCTAATTCGTGGTGATGATGACGGAACAATTCTGCTCGCAGATGGTACAGGTAAACATAGAACTTGGTTTAGCGGTGATGGAGAGCTTTGGATGAGAATAGATAATTGGTCTAAAGCCTTTGAAACATCTGCAGATTGTATTCCAGATGATGGTAATTGGTATATGCTAACTATCACAAGAACCGTCACCGATAATATTACTATTTATAGAAATGGTGTAGATGTTGAAAATTTAGGTATAACCGTAACTCCCGGCTCTAAAGGTAACAGAGATGGTAATCTGGTAATAGATAATCTTATTGGCACAGGAAATGGTTCATATCCAGGATTTCCAGGTAAATGTCATAGTATTGCTGTATGGTCAAGATGTTTATCTCAAGATGAAATCCTAGCTCATCACAGAAGAGCATTTGCTAATGCTAATACAACATATTCTAATACAACAGATAGATTACGAAGATATAAATTTTTTGGAAATAAAGTTTGCAATGTATTAGGTTTAGCAGAAAATACTTGGTATTATGCAAATGAAGATTTTAGATTATCTATAGATGCAAATAAACCATCTCATATGGAAGGTTCATTAACTGCAGATTATTTAAGTATAACCAGAGGATTGAACCTATCAAATATATCAGAAATAGGTTCAGATATACCATTTAGAATTAAAAAAACAGAAATGGCGGATTCTACTGGAAAAGATAGGTGGTTAAAATTTACACATTATCCAGATGCGAGTACTGGAAATTTTCCAAATCACGATTTAGTAATGGGATATGACAATACAGAAAATAAGTATAAATTGAAGGGAAGTGGTGCATCTAAATTCTATATATCTGGAGTTGAAGAGTTAACAGCTTCCGATGCACATTTTTCTGATATAAAGGTGGTTGGTGGACAAGTAACTGCTAGTGGTGGTAAGTTTCACCACCTTGAAACTACTGGAAATGCAAGGTTTGGAAATGCAGATGGAGATATGGTTAGAGTTTTGGGAGATATGCAAGTTAGTCCGACTTCATATAAGTTTGATGAAGATTCAATGGTTTCTATCGCAGGTAGTGGTACATATCATTATTTAACTATGGGTTATGGTATTCAAGGTTCTGCTAATAATGGATTTGTAATGCCTCGAGCTGGTCATCTTGTTGCGGTAGCGGCTAACTTCAATGTTACAAATGCTACCGTTAATACACCATATATAGGCTTATATAAAAATGGTTCGGCGTGGTCTGGTGCTTCTGTGATGGCTGGCCCGTTTGATGCATCAACAACTGGATGGACAAAAGCATATGCTACAACTACAAGAGGTACATATGAATTTAATGCAGGTGATATATTGACTCCAGTTTTATACACAACTGGTGCTGATGCTATATCATTAATTGATTTGGTTGGAACTTTTGAAGTTCTATATGATACATAGACATTAAACTTATTATCTTTATATTTATATATGAGAAATAATACATAGGAGAAAAGGGTGATAAAATTATCCAACATTTTAAACGAATTTGAAGCAGATTTAAAGCAACAATGTATTGTTCTTATGGGCTTACCTGGGGCTGGAAAATCAACATTTATTAATTTAGACCTACCAAAGTATTTTCCAGGTTTTGGCGGATATAAGGTAACTAATAGTGATAAACAATTAGCTAAACATCAATATCAGGTAGCACAAGGTCACTATCATCATTTGACGCAAATGGAGACTGAAGAAGAGGTTGAAGAGTTTTCTTTAAATGCAACCTATACATCGAATCAAGGTAAAGAGATTCAACATCCAGTTTCTTGGAAATGGTGGACTGCAAATAAAGATAAAGGATTTGAAGCGTTTTATAAAGCTTTTAAAAATTTATACTATGTCAATTACTATGATGTTAGGGATTATGCTAAACAAGATACTTCTATTGATTGGGCAACAAAAGTAGTTACTGCTGGAAAATATTTAGTTATAGATACAACTGCTACAAGTACGAGTAGAATATTTGGTCAATTGAGTGATACACGAGCACAAGGATATACAAATACGATTGTTTATTTAGAATTAGAACCTTCATATGCAGTAGCTCGTGACGAGTATAGAGGAAAGACCGGAGATAGAAATGTTGGAGCTAATATAATACTCAGTTATCCTAAAAAATTAGCTTCTGCTTTAAAAGCTTATAAAAAGGATGGTAAGAAAGCTGATGGAGTTGTAGATAGAGTTATGCATTTTAAATGGAAGGGTGAGGTTGACCCAAGAAAAGGCAGTTGGATTAAACAATCAGATAACAAGTATTTCTTAAAAAGAAAATTAAAAAAGAAAAAATAGAGGTGACAAGATGAAAACTACATTTGATGAAATCATCGATAGTGTTCTTGAACACGAAGGTGGGTATGTAAATGACCCGAAAGATTTGGGCGGAGAAACAAAATATGGAATTACAAAGCGTTTCTATCCTGATGTGGATATTAAGAATCTAACAAAGGAAGATGCTAAGAAAATTTATTATGATGATTATTGGGTAAAAAATAAAGTACACAAACTTCCTGATAATCTGAAGTACATCTATTTCGATATGTGTATTAATCAGGGTAGAGGAACTGCAGTTAGGGTTCTACAGAGAGCTGTTAACTCTAAAGGAGGGGCATTAGAAGTTGATGGTGGATTAGGGCCAATGACTTTAAAAGCTATAAATAAATATAAACCTTGTGATAACCGAGTTAGATGCTATAGATTAAAACATTATTATGATTTGGTAAATAAAAGACCTGAACAAGAGAAATTTTTATTTGGTTGGTTCAGACGAGCATTAGAGGTATAATGGATAAACTTACAAAATATTTAATAGAGTCAATTCTAAAAGAGAATACTAAGATTAAAAAGATTGTCGGTATCTATGGCGGTAGATTCCAACCTTTTGGGCCTCATCATTTAAAAACTTATAAGTGGTTAGAGAAACAAGTGGATGAAGCCTATATTACTACATCTAATTTAAAAAAACCACCAAGACATCCAATGAACTTCAAAGAAAAAGTCAGACATATGTCAAAGATGGGTGTTAAGGCTAATAGAATAGTTTTAGAAAAATCACCTTATGTTGCTAATAATCTCGCAAAGAAATATGATTCAGAAACAACAGCATTCGTTTATGTATTTGGAGCTAAAGATGCTGGTAGATTAGGTGGTGGTGGAAAATATTTTCAAGACTACTTAGATAACAAAGATAACTTAAAAGGTCACGAAGAAAATGGATATTATTTAGTTGCACCGCATGTCTCAATATCAGTCGGTGGTGAAGAAGTTAGTGGAACTTCAATGAGAGCTCTTTTGGGTTCGCCAAAAGTTGAAGATAATGTAAGAACAAAATTATTTAAAAAGATGTTTGGTTACTTTGATAAAGGTATTTTTGCAATGATGACCAATAAGTTTAAAAAATTATTTGAAATAAAAGAAAATATAAAAGAATTTAATATTCCAATCAAAGTTGGTGATACTGTTTTAATGGGTAAGTTTAAAAACAAAAAGGTTGTTGTAAAATCTATTGATATAAATGATAAGGGTGATATGGTAATTAATGGTAAATCAGCTTCTAAATTTAGACTTATTAAGCAACCAAATATCTTTGATGAAAATATAAATGAAAATCAAAAAATAAAAAAAGTATTAGCTAAATTAAAAATTCCAAAAACTTTTTGGTCTGATAATAGAAAATTAATTACTTATTTTCAAACTAATCCACAAGTATTAATGCATTTTTTAAGATTGATTGGTGAAGATACCATAAAAGAGTCTTCTACAAATGTAGGTTATGGTGCAGATGCAGGTGAACCAGAAACTGGATATGTATCACCAGGTAAAAAAAGGACTATTGGAAAAGGAGCTCAACCTGATAATTGGTACAAAAAGGGTGGTTACGAACAATTAGATTTTCCTGTTGCAGATGACCCATATGGTGATGATACAAATAGAAGAATTTCAATTCAAAAAGTTGTTAACCCAGACATATACATTGATACTATTGAAACGGATGATTATATTACAACCGGTGTTGATAAAAAAGGGAAGAATTTTGTACAATCACTAACAGAGAATGTATCATCTTCTCAACTATCTCAAGTAGAAACATATCTTGATAAGTTATGGGGTAAGGTTGGAGTTGATGTTGAGTTTACACGACACTTTATAGATAGGATAAATGATACACGAAATAATAAACCTATTTCATCTGCAGAAGTTATTAGAATATTTAAACAGACTTATAAAAAATATGGAAAACAAATATCTAAACTTGGTGATGATGCTCAAGCAGTATTGAAGGATATGTCTACAGATGTTAATGTACCTTTTGCTCTACATTGGAATGGTAGTGAGTTAGAGATGAGAGCTAAAACTATAATGAGAAAGAAAAATTTTAAATCAAGTAATAAGAAATTTTCTATTGAAGCATTTTTAAAAACAATTGATATAAATAAAATTATTAAAGAAGCAAATTCTACTAATGTTTCTATTGGTGGTAACTCTCAAGGAGTTGATGATGGGCCAAGTGGTTTTTATGGTAATAGAAAAACATATAGTAGTAAAAATGAAAAATTAGCTAATAAAATGGGATGGAAAGTTGTAAATCTAATAATAGCAGATGACCATAATATATTTGAACCTGAACCATCTACTGATTATCCTAATGGACCTGTCGGTGATGTCTCTTTTGCACCAACTGGATATACAAAAAATAAAGTAGATAGAGGTGAACGAGAGGATTTAATTGGTCAACAAGCTTATACACAATATGTGAAACATATTAATAATGTAGCTACTATAGTAGGATATAAAGTTATAGATTATCTTGGAGCAGATAAAGTTTCTCAACATTCTCTTGGTCAAAAAGAAATTAGTAAAGAGAAACCAAAGGAAACCAATCCCAATAGAAAGGATATTCAAGAAAAAATATTTTCTAAAGAATGGTGGAGTACTGAATTATTATCAGAGGGTGGTGCTTACGGACATATGGCACATCCATTTGATGATAAAGATTTAAGATTTGCAGATTTAAAATATATTATTGTAAATGGATTGGGTGGTAATTTAAATAGAGAGGATGGAGTTACAGAGAAATTAGATGGACAGAATCTTATGGTTTCTTGGATTGATGGTAGTCTTAGAATAGCAAGAAACAAAGGTCATATAAAGAATTTTGGTAAAACCTCATTAGATGCTAAAGGTATCAAATCTAAATTTAAAGGTAGAGGTGATATAGCAGATGCATTTAATTTTGCAGTAAAAGATTTAGAAAAGGCTATAGGTTCATTATCAGGAAAACAACAAGAAAAGATTTTTAATAATGGTAAACATTGGATGAATCTTGAAGTAATGTGGCCAGCGTCGGCTAATGTAATTGATTATGATGTTGCTAATATTGTGTTTCACGGAGCTCTAATATATGATGAGAAGGGAAATGTTAGAGGAGAGGTCAAGGGAAGTGCTAGAATTTTAGCTGGTATGATAGAACAGGTAAATAAACATATAGGTAATAAATATTCGATAGGGAAACCTAATTTTTTAGAAGTTCCAAAAAATCAAGATTTTAATAAATTAGTACCTAAGTTTTTATCTCGTTTAGATAAATTAAAACATCAGTTTGGATTACACGATTCTGATACTCTTGGTATGTATCATCAAGCTTATTGGGAAGAATATATTTATAATGCAGCTCAACAATTTGGATATGATATACCAGATGATATACTAATAAATCTAACTAAGAGATGGGCATTCTTTGATAAATCATATAAGATACCAACAATAAAAACAGATTTAAAAGAACAACCAAAATTTTTAGAATGGGTATTAACTACAGATAAGAATGACCATTCTGCAATGGTTAAAGAGAATATGAAGCCATTTGAAATTTTATTCTTTGATGTAGGAGCTCAAATATTAAAAAATGTAGAGGGTTATATGTCAGTAAGTCCTGATAAAGCCGTACAATCAATGAGAAAAGGAATATCAAAAGCTATATCAGATGTTAAGTCTGGTGGTGATATAAAGAAGATGAATAAATTAAAAGCTCAGTTAGAAAAATTAGAAGCTATAGGTGGAATGGATGCAATAGTTCCAAGTGAGGGCATCGTATTTAAATATCAAGGAAAAACATATAAATTCACTGGTGCTTTTGCTCCAGTTAATCAAATTATGGGATTAATTACATTTTAATTAAAGTTTTTTATATTTATATATGGATAACTATAGAGGAAAACTAAAATATGGCAATGAATAAAGAGACACAAAGAGCAGTACAAGCTGTTAGAAATAAAATACAAAAAAAATTTTTTAATAATTCAAAGATACAAGTTAGTATGCTTGAGACCGATAAAGATAAAGATATTAAAGCTAAGGAAAATTTAAAAGTTGGAGAAGAGTATAAAGATAGAAATGGTACTATATGGATTCGTAATGAAGAAGGTTCTTTAGAACAAAAACATAGCTTTTTAGGAAAATTTAGAATGCCAATGTTTTGCCCTACAAAAGGTTGTGGTAAAATTATGAGGGGTAAAGCTGATGAGAAGATGTGGATATATCACGAGAAGTGTCATCATTGTGTAGCTAAAGAAGAGACACAAATGAGAATAAATGGAACATTTAAAGAGTATGAAAGAAAAAAAGTTGAAGCTAATATGCAATCTTGGATTAAAGATATGGAAAGTTTATTAGTAGATTGGAATAAAGACCAAGCTCAAGAAAAAATGCAGTTTATTATGAATAGTTCAGGTGAAATGGAAACTTGGGATACTAAAGGTGGTGAAAACAAAGATAAAACAAGACTTGAAGAGGTTCTTCAAGAGGTAAAAACTAAGCTAGAGGAGAATAGTGATGAAATGTAATGAAGTTTACGAGCAAATTAAAGAATTATGGGCAGATGTAGAGGATAATCATAGTAAATATGCCGATAAAGGTAATAAATCAGCTGGAGCTCGTGCTAGAAAGTCTTTAGGTGAGATTAAAAAATTAGTAACTGAATACAGAAAACTTTCTGTTGAGGATGCAAAATCATAGGAGAGATAAATGTCTAAAAAAAGTAGAAAAGTAGTTGATAAGAGTGCAATCAACGAAGTACTTAACAACAAAGGTAAAGAAATGTTAGGAGAAGCATTTGAAGGTATTAATGGTGTTGTTCCATTAGGTGCTATTCATAATATGGAAGGTTCATTCTCACAACAAAAACAAACTGTTAACGAAACTATTCCAGCACTTGGTAAAGAGTGGTCTAAATTAGATAAAGCTTGTGATATTTTATATAAAGCCGTGTATGATTTAGCTAAAGGAGTTGGTAGAATTGATAAAAAACAACAAAAAGAAGTTGAGGGTCTGTGGAAATATACAGAATCTAATATCAAGAAATTTAAAGAACTTGTTAGTGATGAAATACTAAGTAAATTACAATAATGCCTTTTAAATCAGAGAAACAACGAAAGTGGATGTGGGCAAATGACCCCGAAATGGCCGCTAAATGGGAAAAGAAAGAAAAGATGAAGAAAAAGAAAGTAAAAGAAGCTAAAAAGAAACGCGA